>Ga0208245_1001156_pt1 | contig 17291 bp, 12 predicted proteins | sample RifOxyC1_FD_184035 | JGI IMG/M metagenome (GOLD analysis project Ga0208245, IMG submission 184035) | Soil microbial communities from Rifle, Colorado - Rifle Oxygen_injection C1 (SPAdes) | ecosystem: Environmental > Terrestrial > Deep subsurface > Rock core/Sediment | place: Rifle, Colorado... | reverse complement strand
GGTGGGTTCACAAACCGATACAAGCAACCTGGTTGGCAAATCCTATGGCAGGGTTGGATGAAGTTCTATGAAAGAGTTGAAGGTTACCTAGTGGCTAAAGAAGAATTTGGCGGAAATTAAAAAAAAACACTAAATAAATGTGGGTTTAGCTAAGGATGGAACCATGCGAAGGAAAAAGGTAAAACAATTGAGTGGAGATTTCAAGGAAATTAAATTGGCAATCGATGAAACTAGAATTCAGATGATTCAAATGCTGATACCACTAGGCCTAGAGGCGATTAATGACTTGTTACAGCAGGAAGTCGCCGAGTTGGTTGGCCATCGCTACCAACATAGCGATTCTCCTCTTAAAAGATGGGGTGCTAATAGCGACTCAGCTTATTTAGGGGATCAAAAGGTACAAATCAGTGTACCAAGAGTACGAGACATGCAAAATGGCCGGGAGGTACCACTAAAGACCTATGAGCAACTGAAAGGTCCTTCGGTTATTAACAACTCTGTCCTTGCAAATTTAATCAACGGAGTCAGTTGCCGAAAATATGAAAAAGCGGCGCAGCAGGTGCCGGAGACATTTGGCATAAAAAAGAGTTCAGTATCAGAAAGATTTATCCAGGCATCTGCTAAAAAACTAAAGGCCTTCCAAGAGAGAGATCTTTCCAAGGAAGATATTATTGCTATTTTCATGGATGGCAAAACATTTGCTGAAAATGAAATAGTTGTCGCAATGGGCGTGAAAATGAACGGAGAAAGAATCGTACTTGGCGGTGTAGAAACGGCCACAGAAAATACTCGAGTTATAGTAGAATTTTTAAAGAGATTGATTGATGTGCAAAGGCTTTGCATTGATAACGAGATTCTTTTTATTGTAGATGGGGCCAAGGGTCTTCATAAAGGGATAAAAGCAGTTTTTGGGAAGAAAGCAATTATTCAAAGATGCCAGTGGCATAAGAGAGAAAATGTAGTCAGTTACCTCCCCAAAATACATCAAGATAGAATAAGGAAAAAACTGCAAGATGCCTATCAGGAGCCCACATATCTTAAAGCGAAAGCATCATTAATGCTGATAAGAAAAGAGCTGCTATTAACATGGATTTTCATTCCAAAATTAAAAGTAGGAATTTTTCACGACTTTGTGGCACCCTTAAAATAAATCTCCATGTTATTTAGCCATTTAATTTTTGATGGCCCCTGAAACCATGAAGTTCCCATCAAAAGCGGGAGATGCGTTTTCTTTCTAAGTTCTACACATATTTGTTGTTTCTCTATGGTAATGTCCGCGCCATTTTCGATAAAGTTGCGATTGATAGTTCCAACTCTACAATTTTCAAACCCGGCCAGCTTATTGGAAAAAACTTTATATAAGTTGTGCGCCAACAGCGAAATTGTTAAATCAAAATCAACTTTAATTACAATTGACGATGATGGATTGTTGATGTGAAAGAAATCAACTTGTTCAGCAATTTCCTGCTCAACTAGCCAACGACGAGCGTATTTCTTTACGACATCAGCAGTCGGCATCTTGAAATCGTTGGTAATCATAAAGGTTGGATCTTGTCGGCCATGCTGAGTGATTATTAATTGTCGAAGTTCTCCGTCGTATTTGCGCATGGTAATTTTGTTTTCATAAACTTTTATATCTTTGTGCTTTCTTGTTTTTCCATCGATGTGAATATCGATCCACTCCTCATCTTTTATTTTGGCAACAGCATCGATTAACCCTTTGCCCTTCCGACGAATAGTTAGAAATTTAATTTTATCTTCTGATTTATATATGCAGGTGTGGCCGATAATTTCCTTTTCTTCCAGCTGTGTGGAGAACAATAATTGATCCGCTCCTCAAATCCTTTTTCGTCACCCTAGAAAACACGTCATCGATAAAGTCGCGTCCACAAAGATAGAAGTTGTTATATAATTTTTTACCGTGTCTGTTCTTATAGAAAAATGGATACAGTTGCTCTGGAATGGTTAGAATCAAATGACGATAAACAATCCCTGGATGAAGCCTGGCCATCACCTGCGCTACAAAGTTTTCAGATGCCACTCTCCCGCATCTCAAGCAAAACTTAGTTTTACATGTGAAGGCGACAACGTGTCTTGACTGGCCACAATTCATGCAACCATATTCAACGTACCCAAAAGTTGGATCGCCACAGGAGATCGTTTTTTTAATTATGGAGTCGTAATAATCTGTTGCATATCCAGTATGTTTTTGCTTAAACTTGTCCCAGAAATCTTCCAAGATTTCTATGAAGGGGTTGTTCTTCTTTTTTGTCACAGATTAAGTTTAACGACCTCTTCTCTACTTTATCCACAAAAAATTAAAGATTTAGTCAGAATACTGGACTACCAAACTCGGACTATGTTCAACTTAGGTGACAAAAAAGGAATTTCCCATAGATAAAATAAAGGCAGTAGAGTTTTCGGAAATGGTTGAGTTACCAAAAACAAGAGTGAGTGATATTTTAAATTATAAAACAGATAACTACACCGTAGACCGATTGCTTTTGTATGCAAATAAATTGGCCGAGATTGATCCACAAACAAAAGAACATTTGCATCTAATGTTTGGAATATTGAGTGGCCCCGTACGTTCAGTAAGAGAAACCAAGCAAATTGAAAAAGAACTACTTTGAAAACGTGCATAGTATTAACAATAAGTTTTTGGTGGCCACCATTCTTCTTAACTTCCACCTCGAAAATAAACTAAGAAACTTTTAACTCAGCGTCTTTATCCAACTGGCCAAGCAGTTCGTATAGGCGGTCAATTGTGAAATGCTCCGTCTTATATTTTACAATCCAATTAATTCTTGATCGATCAATGCCCAATCTTCGGGCCAATTCGGCCTGAGTCAATTTGTGATCTTGAAGGTAGATAACAATTTTTTTGCAAAGTTGATATTTTACTTTGTCCACATTGCTAGCATCTGCTGGCAAGACCTCGGCAAAGTCATCTTCGGAAATGGCATTTAGAATATCGGCAATTTGATTTTTGTCTGGGTATCTCATTTTATCCTCCTATCTCTAAACGCAGTGATAACTCCAATATAAAGCGAATTTTCCTCAAGTAACCATACCAATTTGTACCACTGGTTATTATCCTTCACAGTGAAAGCGAAGTACTGGAAGCCGCTATTTTCCTTCGTCGGTTCAAATCGCCCACCATCTAAATAAGTAACTAGCCTCTTAATAAGAACATCATCAATGTGATCAGCATGCTTATCTATATGATCATCAACGATCAACTTCGTTATCACTCTCTTAATTAACATTAATTGCAGCTATCTCGTACTCACGTCTCATTCGTCCATCATAGCACGTGTTGCATATTTTTGCAACACGCATGATTTTTCAAATAAATAAATCACTACTCTGATTAATAAGTTCCCCTATTCGGCATCATAGAAATACGTGCCATAAATATTGCTTAGCCTGATATTATTGAGCACTGCCTCTAATAATGGGCTGCAGCCTTTGACACTAGGAAATCTCAACTAGCTTAAATCACAATCTGCCAACCATGATATTGTCAGTGAAAACAAATTAGGCCTAAAGATGTGTTAAAATTGACCGTAACGAATATATAACCAGAATCGTCGGAGTTGCTTATGATGGCAAAAAAACAAGACAGACTGTTTCGAACACTAAAACTCACTTATGTGGGAAGTATATTCTTAATGGTCAGTTGCTTGCCAAGGCAAGTTATAAATACACCTGCGGCCGATGCAACACCAACCAGCGAGTCTACTCCAAAAACATCAGTAACTGCCGTTGCAACAGCAACACCGATTAGGACTCCAACTCCGACAGCATCACCTACGATGACTACATCTTGTGAAAATGGGACAATCGAAGAAAAAGTAATGTATCAATATGCCTCCCCTGCACTAGGGCAAACATGTATTTTTGAAAATCAAACTCGACAGTGCGCCAACGGAAGTTTTAGTAATTGGAGTGGAAGTTTCACGATCGTAACATGCTTAGAGCAGAGAACGATGTATCTATTAGCGAATGTACCATATGGTGGATCTTGTGTTTCACAGATACAAACTCGTTCATACTCAAATGGCGTTGCAGGAGCGTGGTCTGGTACATATGGGTTTACTACATGTTCTGTGGCACTAGGAGATCCGTCTCCTCCTGGGGAGGCATCCTGGACAAGATGGCCAATCTCACCGAACATTTCAGAAAACCCAGGTGCAATAAACACCCATTTCGTTATGTCAGGAAAACGCATTGCAAGGATAGATGGAATTACTTATGCGCTAATTGCTACAGACCAAAATGGCTCTGAGGCAATATTTAAATCGACTGATGATGGCCAGAGTTGGTTAAGATGGTCTACCCAAGCCATTTACGCCTCCAATGGAGTGTTACTTACTGGGCCAAACAAAACGGTATATTATATTCACAATTCTAGCGGTGCATTCTACATGGTTAAGTTTGCTCACGACAGCGTAACTTGTCCCAACAGAGTTCTTATTAAGACGATTCCGAACTGGGCAACCAATTGCGGGGCATATAACAGTCTGGGAGGAATTGTAGATGCTGATGGTGATATTTTTATCACTTACAATAAGGATGATGGCTCAACAGTAGGCAACAATGATGGTATTTTTATGATTAGATCATTTGATAGTGGTCTTACCTGGTCTAATGAAATAACCATTCAAGCGGTTGAAGAGGGAGAGACGGCCCGCTCACAGCAAATGGAGGTAAGCTCTGATAATGCGCTCTATGTTGTTTACAATGAATTTGAGGATCATTACGTCAGACTTGGAATCAGTAATAACAACGGTGATACTTGGAACATAGTTCAAATCGCTGGCCCAGAATCTGGGGCCCATGCGCGTGTATATAATGCAAATGTTCTGACTGTTGGAAGTAATGATGTGTATATTTTTGCCCAAAGTTACAATCCGGCCTACAAGGGATTAGTGGTAAAAAAATCCAGCAACAGTGGTTTAACTTTTGGCCAATGGCAACTTATTGCAAGTGAACCATATTCTGGATATGGAGATCCTTCTCCCGCACTTGCAGCTGATGGAACTATTTATGTTGGCTTTCGTGGTGTGCATCCGGATCTTCCAATGAATGGCTCACCGTCATTAAGGGCACGAGTTGCGATGTCTACCAACAATGGAGAAAGTTGGAGCAGCGTGTCCGGATATTTTTACGACAGTAATGGAGTTGTGACAGAAAGGGTTGGAACCAAAACATGTATGAGATATCAAACATGGTGGTCGTATGGTGGGCCACTACAATGGACATGGATGCAGAATATAAATGGTGGAGTGAACAGTCCCATATATTATAACGTTAATAATGATGTTTCTTTGGCCCAGCTTCCAGCTCCATAAAAGGTGGTAAGTAATAATCGGAGTCGCTTATGCTCTTGGGAAAAAAAGGAAAACTTTTGCTAACAATTAAGGTTATTTTTTTGCTTGATCTATTTCTATTGATTGGTTGTTTGCCAAAAGCAGTGATAAATTCACCTGCGGTAGAAGCAACACCAATAGTTGATTCCACTCCAAAAGCAACATCTACTATAGCCCTACTACCAATCGTAGCACAAACAACTGTCCCTATTGAGTCTTCAGGAGTGGTGTTGGTAAATGAAAATTTTAATGACAGAAGTTATGCGGCGCCACTCTCATATTACACCGGAACTGCTTATGACTATCCAATAAATTACCAGCAAAACGAAAGTGATTATAGTCTTCAGTTTGACCATAGCAACTCTGGTTCTTCTGGGATTGGCACCATATCAAATCTAGAAAACTATCTGGAAGATGGTATCTATTTTAGATATTGGGTTAATTATCCCGAGAGTTATTATTTCCCTGGTGATATGGGAACATTTGATAATCTTAAAATGCTAAAGATCGCTGGAACTTCTGGCGACATTGAATTTATCTATAAAGACAGCGCTGGTGGCGGACCAAAAAGTCTTCAGTTGTACTGGAATAACAGTATTGGTGACTTGGGTGGAACACGAACCGGAACGGTTCCGTTAGGTCAAACACTTACAAAGGGAGTATGGCACAAAATTGAGATCTATATAAAAATTGCTGCGCCCTCAGTTGTTCACGTGCAGATAGATGATTACAACGTCTACCAAAATACCAACGCAGATATCAATCTTCCGGCCTCTGGTTACACAGGCACTCAGCAGTTCATGTCGGTGAGGGCCGGCAACAGCGGTACCCCTGAAGCTGGGCATGGAATTTGGTATCATGATAATGTAACAATAATTTCAGGGGGAGGCGATTTGTGCGATGAGGAGCCGCCTGCTCTGAAAGCAGCAACGCTAATAACTCAAGACGATTTTGAAAATGGTGCCCTTTGGCAATACTTAGAACATTGGGATATATATGACTCATATCTTTTCGACGAATGGGATATCGTTTCCGATAACCCTCATAGTGGCCAGTACTGTGCACAGTCGAAATCTCCTGGGCCTGATGTATGGACAGATGATTCCGTATTCACTCATTCACTTCCACTAGATAAAAATGAAATTTTTATTCGCTTTTGGTTTAAGGCCAGTCCGAACTTGAGTGCGTGGTGGGCACAGTTTATGCGGTTTTTTGGAGATGGTGGTGATTTAGAAATCGGAATGGGAGTAGATGGAGGTGGCGGTGATATCTTGATCAACACAGGAGAGTCCACCGTGTTTGGCACCACCCAACCAATTCATACCGGCTGGGGCGATTTCCTTAGCTCAACTTCGTGGACAGAGTATGCCGTCTATATTAACTACTCCGAAAATGAGCTGTATTTTTGGAAAAATGCAGCTCATTACAACCTCACTGATCCATCCTTTCACTCTATCCCAGTAAACTGGCAACACAAGTATTCAAGATTTATTTCACCAATTTATTACAAGAGAGAAATTACAGATGGAGGAAGTTCACTTTTTTGGGTGGACGATTTTGAAATTTGGGATGGTATTCCAGCTCAATAATTAAAAACAGAGGTTGCGCTTATGATAAAAGAAAAAACTCTGCAAGCACTCAAGGCCCTCCATTTGCTAAGTTTCATGTTACTAATCAGTTGTTTACCAAAGGCAGTGATAAATTCACCCGTGACAGATACAACACCGACTGTAGAAACAACTCCTAAAGCGACTGCAGTTCCCAGCATCACGTCTACAACCCCAAACCAAGAAACTGCAACACTAATTGTCAGCGAAACTTTCGATAGCGTAACTCCATCTAGATTTGACTTTTCAGGCAACGTAACGCTTACGTTTTTTTCCCAAACATCATCTGCTGGGACAAAGATTATTGATTATGGTTTTGAGGACTGGACAGGATTTAATGGAACAAACTCCCCCGCTCCCAATTATATTTTCAGTACGGCGTACGACAATTATTGGCAAGACCATATGAATGGAACTAGTGTCATGACATCTTGTAATAGTGCTACCGCTTACGAAGGAAACCATTTTTTTCATAATCAGTTCTATACCGGAAGTATTGATGCTTGCTTAGGCACTACTCCAAGTTCCATAAATGCTCACTCCAGTTTAGGAGTAGGAAATCTGAATTATCCAACGGGAACAAAAAATTCCACCCAACTTCAAACTGCGATTACCAGCAATACCATGGTCATGCGATTATATATGAGATGCACTGGAAACTGGTCATCAACTCAACCAAGCGCTCTTGATGAAAGCGGTGGCCTAAAGTTTATTAGGGTCTATGGCGGAGATGGCGCTGGGGATGATTCATCTGCGCTTTTAAAACTTCTTAATGATGGTGATTCAGCAGACCCATCTTTTGGTTTCTATGATCCAGGAAATTTGGATCAGTCCAATTTTAGTGTGGGAGTTAATTGGCAAGATGGCAATTGGCACCCAGTAGCTCTTAAAGTTGTCAGAAATGCCGATGACAATTCCAGTAACAACGTAACGATGACAGTCTGGGTTGATGATTGGAACATGAATGGTTTTGGTGTATCAAGAACTATCACAGTACCAGATATGGGCAGTAAATTTGATCATATATCACTAATGGAAAATTGGTCAGGAAAAGCAGCGACCGCTGGTATTGCAATCGACATAGACAAAATTGAAGTGTGGGATGGAATTCCAACAAGTGAACTGCCTGCGACAACAGAAAACTATCAAGATGAAGCGACAGGATACAGTTTAAAAGTTGACTATGGCAATTATACTGCAGTCCCATCGAATAGCATATCGTTGACGAGCGTAGAGTATGGCACAGAATTTTATTTTACTTATCTCTACAAATACGATGAAGCTTATGATTTAAGGTATGGCTGGAAGCCGTTTAGAATGCAAACTCCATTAACTGATTCAGGGAGCTATGCCCTGTTTTTCAATGATAATGCTAGTGGAATAATTTCCAGTATGAGTTTAAATTTCTCTCCTGGAAATAATCAAACAGGAGATCATTCTGTCTGTTATTGGAAAACCCCACCACCACAAACAAAAGGAGTCTGGCATAAGTTTGAACTTTATTATAAGCAAAACACCCCGAATGTTGCTGACGGAGTTTTTGTTCTGCAGATTGATGGGATCACTGTTATGAATGAAACAGCTTTTTTGTTTTTAAATGCTAACGAAACTTTTACAACGTTTATGTTGCCGTCAAATGGCTCTAACTCTGCTGGTATTGTCTATATAGACAATATTGAGATTTGGAAGAGTCGGCCCTATTAAACGACTGATTTTTCAATAAAAATGCTTATCACTGCCCATGAAAATGGGCAGTGAATTTTATGTTATATTGTTGATAAAAAACAATTTTTCGCGTAACCAGCTAAAAACAGAATAAGTTAATCAAATATGGCTCATAGAAGAAAATTGGGCCAAGGAGCGTGTTAAAATTAACCATAGTGAATAACAAATTTGAAGAGTTGCTTATGATGGCAAAAAGAGGAGAAAAGCTTTTTTACGTAATGAAGGCCATCTATTTGGTAACTCTATTTTTGCTGGTTGGTTGTTTGCCGAAATCAATAATGCAGTCACCTATGGAAGATAAGGAAGAATCTCCACCTAATCCAGTTTCGACCGTGGAACCGACAGAAGCTCCGCCAACAAGTGCCAATAGAATATTTTTTGAGGACAGTGAAGCTACAGGCTTTCCAGAGTGGTTTTTAGAGCGAAGCATGGGAAGTAGCGATTATTGGAATGAGCTTCCTAACGAGATCACCAGATCAACTGATGCTCCCTATAGCGGGAACTACTGTATGACCTATGATCCTTGGATTACAGCTAATCCACATGCAAATACTGGCATTGATACTATCCATGGCAACACTTCAAAATTTCTACTAACCGATGTGCATACTGACAAATATTATTTTAGGTGGAAGCATCGGTGGCAAACAGATGTAGATTATTCAGGATCGGCGCAAAATAAAAATCTCTACCTTGGGTATCATGAGTGGGGTGGCGATTTTGTTTTAGTACTAGTAAAAGGTGGGCCATCTGATTTTAACCTGTCAGTGATGAAAAATCCTGGTTACGAGATGACGCTCAACAAATGGCCATCACTTGCAAAGAATTTGGATGATATGGCCTGGCATAATATGGAGGTCTACATTGACCTTAAAGGGCTTACAGGGCCGACTGGTTACTTACTAGTTAAGATAGATGGCGTCATATTGTATGAAGACAACGCAGTCTACTATCGAGATCAAATAAACATTAACGATGGCGTTCCGCTCGGTCTAATTCAATGGCCATCAAATACCAGTGGAGCCGATCCGAAGGTCGGAAATAATAGACAGTGGCTGGATGATCTGGAGATTTGGGATGGATTTCCAGCTCAGTAATCAGTTTGATAAAAATGATGCCCATGTTAGCATGCTGAATTTTAAATTAATACAACCGGAGTTTTTTATGTTTGCTGGAAATGGTTGGAAATTTACTTTGGTACCGAGAATCGTTTTTTTAACTAGTCTTATTTTGCTGACAAGCTGTTTGCCAAAGTCAGTACTTAACATCCCTTCTTCTGAACCAACTCCGTCAATCGAATCCACTCCGAAAGTTGCAGCCACTGATTTGGCAGCAACACCAACACCAACTCAAACACCTATCCCAACAGTAACCGTACCGTCTACGACAACCGATAATATCACCAAATTATTCTCTGAAGATTTTGAAAATGGTCTGAAAAAATTAACCACCTTTGGAGATGTCACAATTGTTTCCGGGTGCGGCATTAGTGGATCACAATGCCTGAGAGCAAATTATGGAACAGATAAAAACTTGGGTTCTATCATTGACCTTGGAGCAAATGCTCCAACCGATCAGTTCTACGTTCGTTTCAATATTAAGATTGATGCAAATTATCATGCACCTTACCTAGGATTTAAGTGGATGCGCTTGAAACATGGCAACGTCGATGGAATTCAATCGGAGTTTTTTTTAAATTCAGATAGCTGGTATTCTACCGGCCATACCTATGAAACAGGGGCCGGTGGAGTAGATTATCCTGACACTAATCATACTTGGTACCCAACATTTCAAGATGGGCAGTGGCATCAAGTGGAAGTCTATGGAAAATATAATACAGCGGGGCAAGCAAACGGAATTTGTATTATAAAATTTGATGGAGTCATCTATCTAAATGAAGAGACATATCGGTGGCGCACTTCCGCATGGTCAACCGATATCTTTAAAAGATTCTATATCCCATCAAACGCTGGAGATGGAGCTCATCTCTCCGCAGCAGGAGATATTGTATACATTGACAATATTGAAATTTGGAATGGATGGCCTCCTGTTGCAACAACCAGCGCTACAAGACTAATGTATGAAAATTTTGATGATCAAGTTATTAATCCGAGCATGAGTGTCTATGGTGCTTATGGCGCGACTGGATACGTTTTGCAACTACCACCGCAATACAACCTAGATCAAGTTGGTCGAGGTGGTTCTGGTTTTGCTTTTTCTTCTGGGACTGTTAACCAGGCCTGGCCTTCATGGGACAAAAATTTACCAAACCCGTGGCCTTCGGATGAGATGTATGTCTCTTTTTGGATAAGATATCCTACTTTTACTAGTACAGATACTATGGAAAATTTTAAAGTTTTCTATCCTCACTGGAATGGAGCGGACAGTTATGCGCATTTTTCAATGGGTGACACAAATACAATATATTACTCTGCTAAAGGTAATGGCACGATGCTATCAATTAGTAATTATTTGTCATGTCCTAATCAAACCGATGGAAATTGGCATCACTATGAATTTTTTGTTAAATTCTCCACTGGAATAAGTAGGTTTTGGTACGATGGAATTCTAAAGCTGAATCATAATTACGGAAGTGGTGTATGGACTCCAAATCCAATCTCATACATCGCAGCACCTATGATTGATGGTGAAGAGCCCGGAACTTTTTCTCGCCAAGTTGATGACTGGGAAGCTTGGGATAGTATGCCACCCATTCAACAAGCTGCCAAACTTCTAATTTTTGATAATTTTGAAACTGGACCTAACTGGAAATATAGCGACAACTGGGATTTATGGGAAACCTATTATCAAAGTAAATGGAATATCACAACAAACTCCCCACACTCCGGACTCTATGCTGCAGAAGCAATGGCAAAAGATACTACTGGTAATTTGGCCATCAATAGTCCCTGTTTTCATTTTTCAGTAACAACTAACGGAGTCTTCGTTAAACTATGGGCAAAGTTTTTGCCAAATATAAATAGTAATAATGTGCGAGCGAACTTTTTTAGATATGGAACAGGTGCAGCAGGAGATTGGACCAATGGAGGGGAATTCGATATACAAGACAATTGGCTATATTTCTACGACGACAAAGTTAGAAATCCAAAAATTAATATTCAAAACGATGGACAGTGGCATGAATATGCTTTCTTTCTAGATTATAAAAATGGCATTTGGCGGTCATGGTTAGATAGCGGACCAAACTATACAGTTGCGACCACTATTGATAATTTCACGGATATGAAATTCACAAAGCCATTTACACATATTCTAATGCCATATTACTGGAAAGCTGATCCTGGCGAATATCACTGGTGGATAGATGATATTGAGGTTTGGGATGGCCCTCCTCTGTCTCCAATATAACTAACTAAAGGGAAAGAAGGACTAGTATAGTTAGTTGCGCCATGGCGTTACCTAAACTTTTCCTTAGCACAGCCGATATGTTTGTGTAAGTAATCATTTGGCCGTTTGATTGGAGTAAAAATAGGAATAATTGTCATGATAGCAAAATCATATAAAATGTTTTTGATATTAATTACTGCCTTCGTGTTTTTTGCACTCACTAGTTGTAGCAAGAGCAAAGTTGTTTATAGCAAAAACGTTGCTCGTAATACATCACCTACACCCGCAAACGCTACTCCTACGCCCACGCCAACGCCCATCTTGCCACAAATAAGTGGGCTGACAAATGATCTAATTGTTGCCAAAACAAAGTCTTGGTCTTGGGGATGTGATCAAACATGCACCTATCGTTTTGTAGTAGACCAAATAACGAACACCTCGCCTACAGGAGCATTTGATACAACTAACTCCGTATCGCAAAATTCTGGTGATGGTAGATACTATCTTCATGTTCAGGCCCAAAATACGGAAAATATTCAAAGTTCTGTGACACACGTTTATGTCGACCTTGACAACTCTGGGCCTACCGCCATTAGTGCGATCACTCCATCATCAACAACTTTTGAAGCGCTATTTTCTGGCCCTACCATGACTTGGCCAGAAGATGCAAGCGATGGTAGTGGCGCAGGAGTAAATCACTACGAATACGCAGTTGGCACATCCAGCGGGAGCAGTGATTTGATTAGTTGGACAACTGCAGGCAGTAATACCATCACTCCAACAGGATTAAATCTTTCCCCTTCCACAACTTATTATTTCAGCGTCAAGGCCTTAGATGATTTAGGACAATCCTCTTCCTTGCGAACGGTCTCTTGGCAAACTCTTGGCACTCCCATTTTTCGTTCGGTAGGGCCAAGCAACACCACTGCCCTTGCGGTTGGGGCCAGTAATGCAGTCACTATCGCAAGTGGGGTAGCAACTTTTACAACAGCTCTTCCTGATAATATTGGTCTAGGCGATGTCCTCCTATATGATTCCGATAATAACGGAAGTGCAGAATCTGTCGCATTTATATATTACCGTACTTCATCTACACAGTACTTAGTTCGTAACTCAGCGGGAGTACTTCCAAGTAATGTCACTGCTGATACAGACTGGTCGATTTTTCGTGCTTATACTTCGCTTAGCAATGCTGAAGCAGGAACGGAAAATGTAAGCATCAGCAATAATTTTGATAGTTGGACAAATGGAAAAGACATTGTTGCCAGTAACGAAATTTGGAATTTTGTTTGCTATGCAGACGCTGTAGAAGGTGGCACCGCAACTACCGTCAACGGCTGGACTACTGGCGTGAATAATTTTATTAGAATTTTCACCCCCGAGACAACAAATGAAGTCGGAATTTCTCAAAGACACTTGGGTGCCTGGGGCAGTGGTTATATGCGCACCGCTGGTCTTTCTATAAGAGAAAACTATGTTCGGATGGAGGGCATTTCAATTCGTACGACTGATACTCCTTACGATATTCAAGGTTTTATTGGAGTAGGAGCGATTTATATCTCTAATAGTTTCGGTTGGATTCCAGATAGTTCAACCCATCGTGTATTTGATATTTATTCAGTAGATAATATTAATGTTTATATGTGGAACAATATAGGTATTAGCGAATCCACCACTAGTCTCTCTCGAGTATTCTACATTAATGATGTTGATCCAATCGTGTATATTTATAACAATACTGGTATCACCAACGCGGGAGGAGCTTTTTATGGAAATGCTAACACTACCGCGATTAATAATCTTGCCTATAGTTACGGTGGAGGACTTGGCTTTGCAAATAGCTTTGCAGCTGTAAGCTACTGTGCTTCTCATGATGCCACCGCGAATGGTGTTTGGCCTTCAGCAAACAATCAAATCAATAAAACATTTTCATTTTTAAATCAGACCAATTTTAATTTCCGCTTAGCTTCAAACGCTACTGCGGTAATTAATAATGGTACAGATCTTTCTACAGACTCGTCTCTGGCATTAACGAAAGATATTGATGGAATCACAAGAAGCGGAACTTGGGACATTGGAGCTGATGAATTTGCGCTTCATGGTAATGACATAATTGTGAGTAATTTACGGGCCACCAATGTTGGTGATAATAATTTAGACATCCTTGTGGATATTATTGGGGATGATAACAACAACGCGACAAGCGTATTGTATTACTGCAATGATACACAATTTCCGAGTTGTAACCCATTGCTTGAAACACCAGTTGTTTTAAATAAATCTGGAAATATTTTCACGGCCAATCTTTCCAGTATTGTACACACAGGTGCAGACACACTTAAATTCAGCGTCATAACCAGTGACACTGACGGCGTGCGAGGTTCTCCTTTGACAAATAGTATAACTCTACGGAGCTATATTTATCGCTCCGTTGGTGCAACTGCTACAGCATTAACTACTGGAGCAGGAAATTCTCTGACCATCTCAAATGGTCAGGCAACTTTTGCAAATCCACTGCCGGCCAACATTGGGCTGGGAGATGTAATCCAGTATGATTCCGATAATAATACCTCTATCGATTCGCTAGCTTTTATATCTTATCGAACATCATCAACGGTTTTCACGGTAACAAATATGGCCGGCTTTGCACCTGCCAATACCGTGGCCTCTGATCAAGATTGGTCGATTTTTCGCGCTTATACTACCTTGTATTATGCAGAGGCTGGCACAGAGAATGGTAACATCTTGGCTGCCTTAAATAATTTTGACACATGGTCTGGAGGACGTGATCTCGTTTACTCTCATGAAGTTTGGAATATTGTTTGCTATGCCGACGGCCCAGATGCCTCTCCTAACATAACAATCTATGGCTGGAACACTAGTGCTAACAATTACCTTCGCGTTTTTACTCCCACAACTTCAAATGAAGTCGGAACGTCTCAAAGGCACCAGGGTCTTTGGGGTAGTGGCCATATGCTAACTTCACAACTGAGTATTCGTGCCAATTATGTTCGGATTGATGGCCTTTCGATAAAAAGAGGAGGTGCCACTTATTTGGTTGGTCCAATAAGTGGAAGCGCTGCCATTTATATTTCGAACAATTTTGGCTGGATCGATGCTGCCATAGGAACTATTTTTGTCTTTGAAATTTTCGATATTGATAATACAGCAAATCTATATTTTTGGAACAATATTGGCGTTAATCAATCAACATGGTCTGCAGCACATGTCTTTTTCATCAACGATCTAGATCCAACTGTTTTTTTATACAACAACACTGGAGTTAGTAAAGGTGGGCGAGCCTTTTCCGGTAACTCCACAACAACCTCTATAAATAATCTTGCTTACCGCTCAGGGAGCGGGGTTGGTTTTGGAGGTTCTTTTTCCTCTATAAGTTATTCGTCCTCTAACGATTCTACTTCAAATAGTTTGGGGGGCGCGGGAAACCAAACCAATCAAGTGTTTACCTTCGTCAATGAGCCCAGCTTTGATTTTCATTTAAGTGTAAGTGATAGTGGTGCCATTGATTATGGAACAAACTTGTCGGCTGATTTGCAGCTTCCTTTTTCAGCGGATATTGACAACATTACTCGTATAGATCCTTGGGACATTGGGGCCGACGAATACGTGCCTTAATTGTAGATTAATGATAACGAAAGAACCATTTGTTATCCCTTCTGAATAGTATTAGAATTATATTTAGAATTATTCAACTCAATTTGAAAATATTAATATGGTGGAACTACGTAGCCTACCACGATTTCTCTGTATTGCTTTATTACTTTGCAACCAAACTTTTGCTGCTAAATTTTTTAAAATAACCTATACCACGACGAAACAATCAGAAAGCATTGAGACAATCATTAATCAATTTGTTGCAAGGAGAGGAGTAAAGGGTGGTGCTGAAAAAGAGGTCGTTACCAATCTAATACAAGATACAACAGAAAGAAATCCCCACATCTCCAACTGGAAAAAAATTCCAATTGGTTCTACTCTAACTATTCTTGTTTCAGAAGATTTCATGAACAATGAAGAGATAAAATTTTTTATTGCCGTCGAAGAAAAAAAACGCCAAGAGAAAGAAGATAAAGAACAAAAACTGCTGAATTCTGTAAAAGACGATTTTTTATCAGTTGATAGTAAGCTACAAAGGCACTCGCTTTTTGTATCGTATTTTTTTGAAAATATTCAAGAGACGAATGGTATTTATGTAGTCCATTCAAACTTTGCTCCATTCCTAAATTTTGGCCATGAATATACTTACCTACACAATTTTAATAAATGGAAGGTTGAAAAATTATTATACCATACGATAATTAATCTGCACCAAGCAGAAAAAATTAATAATATAAAAATTCCTTTAGCATATTCACTGCAATCTGAAATTATTTTTCACAATACTTTTAAAGAATTCTCCCCATATTTGGCATTAAAATATAACGTCTCACCAAATATTACTGGAGATCAAACTGGATTTGTGATGAGGGTTACTAAAAACCTATCTACAGGACTAGGTCTTTCATATCAATACTATTTTAAAGCAATCAAGATTATGGCGTGCACAGACTATCTTATGGATATCGTTTCGAACTCCAAAACAAGAGACTCTGTAGTGGGTGGTATCCGCGGGAATGAGTTGGACGTTAAACTTCGGTTTGCATACGCACATCAAGTCGGTTTGATTGATTCATGGTTTATTGAAAGTATCTATGCCACAACTTCACGCGATAGTTCCACCAAGGAAATTGTGATCTCTAGCAACCGCTTCGCTGTCAATTTTGGATTCTCCTTCTAGGATAAGTTCCATATTAAAGAATCAACTAATACCAAGCTAAAAAGAGTTGTGCCGATGACGTAGGGAGAGCGCAACCTTCTCCTTAATTCGATGAGAAGACAACTCAACCCACGCTTTGTCTTTTATGAAGAAGATGGAACACCCGTGTAAAATGGCCAACATCTCTACCGTCGCTTTAGTGAATATAATCATTTTAATATGCCCTTCCCCGTTCTTCCATACTAGAAAAGTTGACATAAATGTTCTTTGAATAATATAAATGTATTGTTTCAAATTTATTTTAATGAATACAAGGGAAAATAATGACAAGGTAGGAAAGCAGCACCGCCTTAGTGCATAGTCCACAGTGGGCCTTGTATCAAGCGGTAAAACTTGAGTGTGCCAATCTCGCAAGCGAGTGTGGCATTAGAATGGGATTATGGAAATAAATCCATTCACATC
>Ga0208245_1001149_pt1 | contig 17353 bp, 18 predicted proteins | sample RifOxyC1_FD_184035 | JGI IMG/M metagenome (GOLD analysis project Ga0208245, IMG submission 184035) | Soil microbial communities from Rifle, Colorado - Rifle Oxygen_injection C1 (SPAdes) | ecosystem: Environmental > Terrestrial > Deep subsurface > Rock core/Sediment | place: Rifle, Colorado... | reverse complement strand
ACCCTCGACCGGAGAAGCCTCGAATAAGTCCAACGCGCGTCCTTTGGCCACGTCGCCCATGACATCAATCAGCGCGATATCCCCGAGTTCTTTCGCGGCTGCCCAATGAGCGCATGTTGAACCGACAAATCCTGCTCCAATGATGGAAATTTTTGGACGCTTCTGAATCATATAGCCCGCCTTTCCTCGATAGCCTGTCCGATGGTCCGATCCATGTTTGTAATAACCTCTTTCGCGAATTCCGAACATTTCACCTCGGAAATCCCGGATTGGCCTTCCTGTTCCATGAGGCGCGCGAAATCGTAGGTCACTTTCTTTGAAGCGATCGCACCCTCCATTCCGCGGATGACCAGGTCCGCGGCCTCGTTCCAGCCGAGATACCGCAGCATCATTTCACCGGAGAGAATGACGGATCCGGGATTGACCTTATCGAGATCCGCGTATTTCGGGGCCGTCCCGTGAGTTGCTTCAAATACGGCATGTCCCGTACCATAATTGATATTGCCCCCTGGGGATATTCCAATTCCACCCACCTGTGCCGCGAGCGCGTCGGAGAGATAATCGCCATTCAGATTCAGGGTCGCGACGACGTCAAACTCGTCAGGACGGGTGAGCACCTGCTGCAACGTGATATCCGCGATCGCATCCTTGATCAGGATCTTCCCTTTCGCAAGCTCCGATTTCATCTCGAAAGCAGCCACTGACTCACCACGTTCGGCTTTCGTCCGTTCCCAGCGAGTCCAACTGTAGATTTCCGTACCGAACTCCCGTTCCGCAAGCTCGTATGCCCAAGCGCGAAAAGCGCCCTCCGTGTACTTCATGATGTTGCCTTTGTGGACCAGGGTGACTGACTGACGTCGATGAGTGATTGCATAATCGATCGCTGCACGAACCAGACGCTCCGTTCCCTCGCGCGATACGGGTTTGATACCGATACCGGATGTATCCGGAAAACGAATCTTGGCGTACTCGTTCGGAAAGCTGTTCTGCAGGAACGAAAGCATTTTTCTGGAACCCTCCGTCCCTGCCTCGAATTCAATTCCGGCGTAAATGTCTTCCGTGTTTTCACGGAAGATCACGACATCCACCTTTTCAGGATGTTTAACCGGTGAAGGAACTCCAGGAAACCAGCGGACCGGGCGTAAACACACATAGAGGTCAAGTAATTGCCTGAGCGCAACATTCAAGGAACGCATTCCTCCCCCAACCGGTGTGGTCAAGGGACCCTTGATCGCAACGCGATAGTACCGCAATGCACTCAGAGTATCTTCTGGCAGCCAGTCACCGAAATCGCGATGAGCGTTCTCCCCGGCAAAAACTTCGAACCACTGAATTTTACGATCACCTTGATAAGCTTTCGCAACCGCCGCGTCAAAAACGGCGCTGGCAGCCCGCCAGATATCCCGGCCTGTTCCATCTCCTTCTATAAAAGGAATAACGGGGTTATTCGGAACTTCAATCCGGCCATCGCGATGGGTGATCGCAGTTCCCTGTTTCGGTGGGATCAGTTTCTTGAACTCGGGTTTTGACATGCACGTCTCCGGTCTCGTCGAGGGTTCGAGCTGGAAACGTTCCGTCTAAGAAGATCTTCTAATCAGGTGGACGTCCCCAGCCACGCACAGATGAAGTCGCGAGGTGGCGACCGCCGCCACGTCGAGTTCATCATGCGTTACCAAAAGCATCGGCACCGGCCAGAGCCGGTGCAATTCGACTAGCTCGTTGCACAAATTGGTCCGGAGTTCGCGGTCCAGAGCTGAAAAAGGTTCGTCCAAGAGCATCAAGCGGGGTTTCCAGATCAACGCACGGATGAAGGCGATCCGCTGGCGTTCCCCTCCCGACAAGTTGCCCACCGCGGAACGCGCGAATTTTTTCATTCCGACGCGTTCAAGCCAAAGCATGGCTTCCGTTTCGTATTCGTCACGTCCAATGCCCTGCATTCCCCGCATCCGGAATCCGAAGGTGACATTATCGAGCACATTGAGGGCGGGAAAAAGCGCCTGCTCCTGAAAAATGATTCCGACGCCCCTTCGCTGGGGCGAAAGAAACGTGATATTTTCGTCACCCAAGTGAACAGTTCCCGAGTCCGGAGCTTCGAGGCCCGCCAGAATCCGGAGCAGGCTCGTCTTGCCGCTTCCGCTTCGTCCGACAAGCGCCGCTCGTTCACCTACCGCCAATTCGAAATCAGCGTCGAGCGTAAAATCCTCGATCCGCTTTCGAAGCGCCGCGACTTTGAGCGGACTTTTCGGAAAACGCTGAAACGATTCATTATCTCGCACGGACAACACTCGAACCCCCCTGCCCCCAATAAGAGACGCAACCGATAATTCCGGTCGACAACAAAAGGAGAAGTGCCGAAACCGCTTCGGCCTCGGCAAACTGATACTGAGACATCCACCGCGAAATCACCAGCGGAAGCGGAACGAGCCGCTCACTGTAAAAAAGACTCACCGCGGCCACCTCTCCCAATGATGCTCCGGCCACGATTCCGATCGCGCTCGCTAAAGGACCGCGCCAAAGCGGCCATTCCACGCTCCAGAATGCGCGAAGGCGTGATGCTCCCATCGTGTAAGCCGCATCAAGAAGATCGAGCGGACGCCGCTCCATCACCGGCCAGAGAATGCGGAATGCGACTGGATAAAAAACGGCAATCTGAAGGAAAACCATCGCCGCGAGGCTTCCGGCAAAGGGATCGAGCCAACGCGCGTACCCCACCCAGAAACCGAGGCCCAGAACAAGGATCGAGAGCCCGCTCGGGAGCGCGGCCAAAACGGAAAACGCGGCACTGAAAAGCGGCTTGAACCGCAGAAAACCGGCTGCGGCGACGCAAAGGACTCCCAGTAGCACGGCACCCAGGCTCGTCAGAACCGCAATCAACATGGAAAGCTGCAAAGGCCGCGAGATTCGTGAGAGCACTTCGAAGTTGAACAGCGTCTTCAAGGTATCGATTTCGAAAATCGAGAAATATGGGATCAGGAAGAAAAATGCAGCCGCAGCGCCCAACGCTCCGCTGATCCTCACCTGCCCCGGTCCCCGCCCCGGGCCCCGTCCCGGCTCTGGCGAAGATCCAGAATAATTCGCCAGACGCGATTGCGCGACGAGGATCAATAACCAGGGGAGGGTCGTGATGAGCAGCTCCCAAAAGGCGCATACGACAGCGCCGTTCACATCCAAAGCGCCGTAACGAATGCGCGCGTAGAGCGCGGTCTCAAGCGTTTGAACAGGAGGTCCTCCTCCCAGGATCAATACAAGCGCGAAGCTCATCACGCAAAGAGCCATCACCTGCGCGGCGGCGCTCGCGAAGGCCCACCTGACCTGGGGCCAGATAATGAACCTCGTTCTGGAGCAGAGGCCCGCGCCAAGCGTCTCGGCGGCGGCTAATTGTGCGGGCGGAACACCCCACCGCGCCTGAGCGACCAGCAGGGCGATCCAGGGAACATTGTAAAAAACATGCGCGAGAACAACCGCTTTCAAACTGTAAGAGAAAGATCGGGTCCATTCCGGTGAAAAGCCGAGAAGCGAAATCGAAAGCTGCTGAACCAGTCCCGAACGCCCGAGAACCGCCACCCAGACCGTCGCCGCGACAACCGTCGGAACGCCATAAGGCAAGCTCAGTAAGGTGAATGAAACACGCGCGACGCGGCCTCCGCTATCGCAGGACGCGACAGCGCCGATCCAGAGCCCAAGAGGAAGTCCGATCAGGCCTGAGATCACGGTGCTCCAGACCGCCTGTTCAAGGGTCATCGCGGCAATGCCGAGAATCTCAGGGTCGAAAAACGCGGCCAGGCTACCGATACTGCCCATCCGGAGGGCGAGAGCAGCAAGGGGATAAGCGACCAGAAAAACCCAAAAACTCGCGGCAAGGCCGACCAGGAGCCACCCTGGCCGAAGTTTCATTTATCGCGTTCCTCCCGTTGACCATTGCGTTGAAATGACCCTGCCCCATTCGGACAGGACCTCTTTGATCTCTACCGGATCAACGGGGGTTTGGACCAGCTTTTTTGCTTCGGGAAGGCGCTTGAAACTTTCTGGAATCGTGACCGACGGGAGCACCGGGAGCATCCAGTTCTTCAGGGGAACGCGGGCCTGGACTTCACGCGAAATAAGGAATTCAAGGAATGCGCGCGCGATGCCACGCTGCCGCTCCGACCTGATCGAGTTCCTGACGATCGCGGCGCCTTCGATCTGATAGGGCTGCCCCTCACGGAAGAGAAGCGCGCGATAGCGGCGGTTTTCAGAATCGCCGGAATCCCCGTGCTCCTCGTGATAGGCCTGGCTCGTGGTGTAACTCCAGACCAACGGAGCCTCTCCTTTCAAGAACAACGCATACGCCCCATCCCATCCCGGAGTCAGCGTGAGCCACTGCTTGCGGAAAGTTTTCCAGAACTCCGCGAGATCTTTCCCGAGCACCGCCTTCGTGAAGAGAAGAAAACCGAGCCCGGGCGTCGAGGTCCGGGGGTCCTGAAGCAGAATATTGCGCGTGAACGCGGGCTTCAGGAGATCCCGCACGCTGGCCGGCGGCTCAGCTTTCATCTCCCGAAACTGCTTCATATCAGCCATGAGAGTCATGACACCGTAATCGATCGGAAGAAACCCGCTTTCGACCCGGAGCTTTTCGGGAATTGCCACGTAACCCCGGGGAATCCATTTACCCCAAGGCTCCAGCCACGGCTTCGCCCGGCTCCAGATCTGCTGGTCTATTCCGATAACAAGCTGTGCCCGAATATCGCGGCGTTCAGCATCGAGTTGTATCCTGGTGAGAAGTTGACCGGCGTCGCCGGCCGCGACGGCACGCACCCGGCAAGCGCATTTCTTTTCAAAAAGCGGTAAGACCTCCGGCCCAAGCCCCCCCTGGGCGGCGAACGTATCGTAGGTATAAATCGTGAGGTCAGGCTCCGACTCCAACGAGCCCGCGAGTACCGGAACGATGAAGAGTGGAATCAGGAAAAATGCGGCACAGCTCAGTACGAATTCGGCCGTGAACGCAGCTGCGGCACCGCGAGGCCGCGCAATCACTGGATTTCGGGTACTTCGGGGATCCCTGGCGTCTTCACGACGACTCCGGGGTCGCGCTCACCATCATCAAGCGTAAGCGTTCGGGACTCAGCCTTGGGTTTGATCAGGCGAACTTTATTGGCGCGATCTTCGGAATCGACTTCAAAGTTCCAGAGGATTTCGCAATTCTGAAGATGAGTCGTTGTCTCTTCCTGATGGGATTTGATGTGAACAATTCCATTCTCGAACAAGGTAACGTACGCGTTCTCCACGTAGGTACCCTCCTCACCGGGATAGAAAAAAATAATCCGCATCGCCGGTCCTTTTTTCAGAATCTTCACGTCAGATCCTCCCTCAGTCGCCAGGGTATCGCTTCGGAATCCCACCAGACATTTTATTTGATTGATAAATCGATTCATAACTTCCATCACGCTCTGCGCGGCCAGCGCTTTTTCGGTACCGCTTCATCATCTCACATTTACGCGGCTCTGTCGCGATTTCTGTGTCGAATCGCGGCGATGTGCCAACCGAGCATCCCGCTTTGAGCCGTCTGCCATACCAAGTCGCGCACGCAAAGCTATAATCAACTTGGTATCATGTTGCTAGGATAAACAGGAAAAGCTAAAAAGGGACCGGCATGACGGATATTTTCGAAGAAATCAGCGCGCTGAAAAAGAAGAAGAATGCCGTGATTCTGGCCCATTATTACCAGGAACCGGACATCCAGGATATCGCCGATTTCGTCGGCGACAGTCTTGAACTCGCGCGAGCAGCCCAGAGCACCAAGGCGGAGCTGATCGTCTTCGCCGGCGTTCATTTCATGGCTGAGGGGGCTAAGATCCTGAATCCCTCGCGCAAGGTCGTGCTTCCCGATCTCCGCGCCGGCTGTTCACTTTCCGATAGCTGCCCGCCGGACGCGTTCGCCCGGTTTCGCGCGAAGCATCCGGATCATTTTGTCGTCAGTTACATCAACTGTTCCGCCGAAATCAAAGCCCAAAGCGACGTCATCTGCACGAGTTCGAACGCGCTGCGGGTGGTTCAGCGAATTCCGAAAAATCGTCCCATCATCTTCGCCCCGGACAGGAATCTTGGCGCGTTCATTCAAAAGCAATCCGGAAGAGAGATGCTCCTTTGGCAGGGGTCGTGCATCGTCCACGAAACCTTCTCCGAACGAAAAATTATCGAGCTTCAGGTCAAACATCCGGATGCGGAATTGATCGCCCACCCTGAATGCGAGCCGTCGCTTCTTGCGCGCGCGCGCTTCGTCGCGAGTACTTCAGGACTGCTCAAGCATGTCGTGGAGAGTCCGACCCGGACGTTCATCGTCGCGACGGAGGGGGGCATCCTCCATCAGATGCGAAAGAAAGCGCCCGGAAAGAACCTGATTCCGGCTCCGCCGAACCACGAATGCAGCTGCAACGAGTGTCCGTTCATGAAGTTGAACACGCTTGAAAAACTGCTCGCCGCCCTTGAAAATGAGGAACCCGAAATCAGGCTCACGGACGACCTTCGCCGGCAGGCTCTTGTACCGCTGCAAAGGATGCTGGACTGGTCGCAATAATATGACACAATCACGAACGAGGTGAACATGTGCACTGATCAAGAAAGCCCCGAAAACATAAAAGCCGAGCTGGAGCGCCTGCGCGCGGAGAACGAGGCGTTAAAAAAGAAGTCGCCACGCGGACTCTCTTTAAAAGTAAGCGAAAAAGGCGCCGTTTCGGTTTACGGCCTGGGAAGATTTCCCGTCACGCTCTACAAGGAACAGTGGCGTAAACTCCTCGATATGACCGACGAGATTCGCGCTTTCATCGACGCGAATGAGTCACAGTTGAAGAGTAAGGACTGAGCATTTCCTTTGAGTTCGAAATGTCATCCGGGGTCCAGCTCAATGAACCTATCGCGCAATTCGAGCTCGGCACGGAGCGTAATTTCGTCTATCTCGTTCTTGACTGGAATACGCTGAAAGCCGCGATCGTCGACCCGCAGAAGGATCTTACGGTTCCTCTCGGCGCCTTGAAAACACACGGGTTCACGCTGACGGCGATTCTGCTGACGCACTCGCATTCGGATCATACGGCGGGTGTTCCCGAGCTTCTCGAAAGCTTCCCCGGGCTCCCGGTATTCGCGCATGCAGCCGAACGAAAACGCCTGCGCAAATTCAACATTCCGTCATTTAAACCCCTCAACGACGGAAGCATCATCGAGATCGGCGAGCTGCGCCTCGAGACCCTGCACACCCCGGGACACAGCGCCGGTGCATGTTCCTACTTCCTGCGACGCGCAGGCGGCCCGAGCTTTCTTCTGACCGGAGACACCGTCTTCATACAGGATTGCGGGCGGACCGATCTCGACACCGGAAACAACGAGGACATGTTTCATTCGCTTAGAAAAATCGCGCAGCTTGACGCGGAATCGAAATCGATCGTTATTCTACCGGGACACCATTATGCGACGGCTTGCACGGCGCTGCTCAGCACTGAAATCAGAACGAGCCCTTGCTTTCAGTGTAAATCGGTCGAAGAACTGGCCCGATTGAATTGACGCCGAACCGGATCGGACGCTTCTCAGCGGCAAGCCGCGGCAAGCGCCGATCGAAGCCTCTGGATCTGCCTTTGAAGAAGATCCTGATCCTGAATTCGTTCGAATTCGATCTGCCGGACGATCGATGCCGCACCGTCTCGGGTCATGCTGATCGCCTTCTCACGAAAGCCATTCGTGTTCGGGTTGATGAAACTGAAATAAGACATGATCGTACCCGTTCCAAGGGTCTCGAATCGGACATTCCCCTGAATGTCTTTGACCGACTCGCCACGTACCATTTTCCAGTCGACTCGGTAGCTCTTCCCCTTTTCGTAAGTACTCAGGCGATTTTGGAGCGTGTACCGGACCGTCAGGATAAAAAGGGACATCGTATAATCGACGACGGCAGTGACCCGGTCCGTCCATTTCTGAATCCTGACATCCGCCATCGAATCCAGATAGTCCGGCTGAAGCTCATAATCGGCAAAAACAGCGGCAGCCTCTTCAGGCGTGGATGAAACGCGCTGTACGACTGTCACCTTGGGCCAGGCCACTCCGGGAACATCCTCGACCATGACAACTTGCTGACCTTTTTGAATGGCCGCCTGCTGAGCTTGCGTCAGTCGATCATAAATGTCGCCCGCGGAAGCTGATGCCGAGAGCAGGAATGCAAGTAATCCGATCGTGAAATGTCCCATGTGGTCCCTCCTTATAAAAGCCGGGCCTTGGTCTATCTCGCGAAGGGGTTTTGGTCAAATTTTCTTGCCTGCATCCTCCTTTTGAGCCAGTTTTGAACTTACAAATGTCAATAAATTCATGGATTTTTATTCGGATTCAGTCTTTCTACTACGGGCTAGGTCTTCCCATTCAGGCATTCCGATTGATCTTCAGACATCCTACCCTCCTCTTCTGGAGTATCCTTCCGGTCGCGATCACGCTGGGACTTTACGTCTGGTTGATTCGAAACCTGCAGGACAGCACCAAGGCTTATCTGCTCCAGGCATTCGTCTCAGCGGGATGGGACCCAAACAGCTGGATAGCGGGTACTTTGATTATTCTCGTGAAAGTGCTGCTCGTCCTTGTCGGCGCCATGACGTTTTCGCTGGTCGCGAGCGTCGCTTCTGCCCCGTTTAACGACTTCCTCGCGGAGTCAGCCGAACAATGGACCACCCCGCCTTTGCCTGCTGTCCCGTCCCAACCTTTCCGGGCGAAAATGCGCCTGATCGTGATCGATCTTTTGAAAACCGTTGCCGGCGGTGTGGCAGGTCTGGCGGCGATGATTTTCTCATGGGTGCCCGTCGTGAACCTGATCGCGGTCATCCTGGCACTTCTCCTGGTCAGCTTTCAATTCGTCAGCTATCCCCAAACGCGCCGGGGCGAAGGACTCCAGGCCGGGCTTCGCTTCATCTGGAAGTATTTTTATGCGTGTCTTGGCTTCGGTCTGGTCACGGCGTTCCTGTTCGCGATTCCCATTGTTTCTTCGCTTTCGATCCCGCTTGCCGTTGTCGGTGGCACGTTGTTGGTTGGCCGCGCGTACGGGGCCGAAGGGACCTCTCCACCGCTCCGGTAAGAACCGTTCAACCCGGAAAATATTGCCCATCGAGGAGAACCTCCTTCTTTCCGAAATGAAGAAGGGAGCAAGGAGGCTCCAGGCATGACATCTCTACCTCAATATCTCGTCTGCGGCATGGCCGCGGTCATCCTCTCTTGGGCCGTTACGGGCTGCCGCTTCGGCAATTATACTGAAAAAAGCGCACCGGACACGATCTCGGGCTTTTATGAAACGCAGCCCCAGAAGCTCGAATTTACGGTGCACCTTGCGCAAGGAAGCACGAAAACGGTCGAAGCCGCGACGAATCTGATCCCGGCCGATATCACCAAGCTCAATCTCATCATGACGAACCCCGTTCGTTTCCAAGTCACAAAAAACAAAACCGACGCGATCATCGCCGCCGCCGTCGAAGATATCGGATATGGGGTATCGATCGACAGCGAACTCAAGCTGACCTTCCCCCAGGACTCTGCCAAACACGACTGGCTGGATCACAACTTCGATTGTATCGAAAGCCTCTGGCTCGATGCGCCGAACGGCGGCAAGCTGACGAAGATGCCGGAATATCCGATCACCGTAGCTGGGAGTTCAATGAATGCGCGAGGGCGGCTTTCGATTTTCTATCGCGTTAACATTGAATTCAAGGGACCCGGGTGCCCTGACCTTCGGCAGGCGATGTTCGATTGCTACAATGAATCGCCCGATTGTAGCGCGGCATACCAGAAGGAAATGAAGGACAAATTCGAACCCTATATTCATGCCACGGTGATGACAGCGGAAGATATTCTTTTCGTCGAGAACATGGGCTATGAAGTGACCTACGAATAGAAGGGAACTCATGCGGCTCACTCATAGAATCGTTCTCGCGACCCTCAATCGGCATAAATTCGACGAATTCACGGCGATCCTGTCCGCCTACCCTGAATATGAACTTCTTCCGGCGGCTCCGCTTCTTCGCAACGCGGATAAGCTTAAACACGTTGAAAACCACGACAACTATCTCGCGAACGCGCTCTCCAAAGCCCGGCATGTGAACTGGGCCACTCACTATCCGAGTCTTGCCGACGATTCCGGGCTCGAAGTCGAAGCCCTGGGCGGGAAACCGGGCGTGCGGAGCCAGCGCTTCGCGCCGCCCGTCGAGGGCCTCACCCAGGATCAGGCGAATACGGCGTATCTTCTCAGCCAGCTCAAGAAGGCAAGCTCTCGCGCGGCCCGGTTTGTTTGTACTCTGGCTTTCATCGTCGAAGGAATCGAACTCCATTCCACGGGAATTCTCGAGGGGACCCTGATCTCGGACCCCAGGGGAAGCCAGGGCTTCGGGTACGACCCCATCTTCGTCCCGAAAGATTCGAATCGAACGCTGGCTGAAATGACCGATCAGGAAAAGAACGCGATCTCCCACAGGGCGCAGGCTCTCCACCGGCTCGTTGAGCAGATTAAGAATCATGGAATCGTCCTCGCAAAACCCTAAAATAGTCGACTCGCATGTTCACGTCTTTCCGAACCTGATCAGGCCGGATCTGATCGGGAAACTCCCGATCGCGGGGCCCCTCGGCCGTTTGAGAGCGAAAGCGCGGGAACTCTGGACGCCGCTTTCCAGTTCGATGCATTACTCGCAAACCGTTCTTCGCCACCTTCCCGAGTCGGCTCGCCAGAAGCTCGACGAACTGAGCGGACTCGCCCCGATCTTCGGTCTCTTCCTCGAATCAACAGCCTCGGATCTGGTGCAGGCAATGGACCGGGCGGGAGTCGATTCCGCGTGGGTCATCGCGCACCCGCCGCTGATTTCGAACGAGTTCGTGATGGCGGTTTGCGAGCGCAATCCCCGCCTCCATCCTGTCGTGAATATTCCAAAGAATACGCCGAGACCGGCAACACAGCTCAAGTCGTTCGTGAAGCATGGCGCAAAACTCCTGAAGATCCATCCCGCGGCCGACGGACTCCCTCCGGAATCGCCCTTTTACAAGAAGCTTCTCAAAACCGCTTCTGACTTGGGAATCCCTGTCATCATTCATACGGGCTGCATCCACAGCCATCTGCTTTATAAAACACCGGAATTCGCCTATGCCGAACTCTTCACGCCATGGTTCAAGGAGTACGCGCAAACGCGTTTTATCCTCGCTCACATGAACTTTCATCAACCGCACATCGCCTTTGACCTGGCCGAAGAGCACCTCAACCTTTACATGGATACTTCATGGCAACCCGCCGAGGTCATAGGCGAATCGGCGCGACGACTTGGGGCTGACCGCATTCTTTTTGGGAGTGATTGGCCGTTCATCGGCGGTAATCTCGAAGTGGGGCTTGCCCGAATCCGGGACTGTATCGACTCGGGAACGTTGAATGCCGAGCAGTCGAAGCTTATTCTTGGAGAGAACGCGATTAAACTCCTCACCAAGACTTGAGGTCGAGCGCCATGCCGGTCCAATTTGTCGAACTATCAGCTCCACGCATTCACGCGCTTCCGCCGCGCCAAACGGTATTCTTTTTCCCGGTGGCCCCGGTCGAAGATCATGGCCCCCATCTTCCCGTCGGTCTCGATCTCGCCGAAGCTCGCGCCCTATGCCTGCGCGCCGCCGAGCGCCTTGAAAAAGAGATGCCCGGCTGGGTCGGCGTGATCATGCCGGATGCCCCGCTCGGAGTGGAGTCCAATACGAAACAGCTCGCAATCACGGTCCGGGCCCACGTCCTCAGGGACTGGCTGCTCGATGCCTGCCGCTCGTTGAAGCGGGCGGGCTTTATACATTTCGCGTGCTTCTCGGGACACCTCGGCCCGAAGCAACTGACCGCCATCGAAGAAGCCGGAAAAATGCTGATTCGCGGCTGGGGACTGGTTCCCTTCCGGAGCCCGGGACAGGCGACACTCGTGTCGGCGTCTTCCGCCGCGATTTCGAAAGACCGCGTCCGAAGCTCCCCCTTCTGGCCGGACGAAACGGAACACGGAGGTTCCCGCGACACTTCCGTGGCCCTGCGGCTCGTCCCGCAACAAGTCGATCAAGGTTATGCGAATCTGATTCCAAGAAGGAGAGAGGCGTTCTTCTGGACTCGCGCCTGGAATCGCGTGCGCCGAAATGTCGCCGGGTACTGGGGAAGCCCCGCCGACGCAAGTGCTGAAGCCGGTCAGGAGATCCTCACCGGTACGGTCGATGAAATTTTTCCGAAGCTTCGAGCCGTTTGGGAAGGGGCGAACGCCAACCAGATTTTTCGTTCATGGTACTCGATCCTCCCACCCAACAAGGCCTTTTTCAAAATCTGGATCCTGGCTTGCGTTCTGCTGATCGTGATGTGGTTCTGGACGGTCATGACCATCCGCGGAATCGGTTAGCCTTACATTTTCTTGCCCATGCGCTTGGGCAGCTGCTTCTGAATGTGAATGACGATTCGGCGATTCTCGGCCTGATTCGATGGAATCGAGTCGCCGGATGGCGTGCGATTCGGGAGGAGAGGTTCCGTATCGGCAAGCCCCATCGGGCGCACATCCGCACGTGGAAACCCCTTTGACTCAAGCAATCGGACCACGGTTCCCGCGCGCGACGACGAAAGCTCCCAGTTGCTCGGGAATTGCTTGCTGAGGACCGGAACATCATCCGTATGACCCTCGACAACGACGCGAAAACCCTTGGCGCGCACCATGAGAATATCCGAAAGTTGGGCCATGACCTGCGCGGCCTGCGGCTTCAAATCAGCCGAACCGGATTCGAAGAACAGCGTTCCCTTGGAAGTGATCGTCACTCCATTCAAGGTTTCTTCGACCGTGACATCCTTATCGAGTTTGAATTCTTTCAGAATGTCCCGCAGACTGCTTGAGAGCTCCTTGAACGGCTTGGTGTACTTTCCACCCATCGCCTTCGCGGTCTGTTGTTTCATGGCTTCGAATTTCGCGGCGTCAGGCGTCGAGAACGCGGAAACCATGACGAAAAACCCCATCAGCAGGGTCATCATATCGGCATAGGAGACGAGCCAGTTCCCTTCGCCGTCGTCATTTTGCACCAGGATCGTTTTCGTCCGAACCCGTCCGGGCCGCTTCGCCGGCTCTTTGAGCGGATCTTTTCCATCCGGGCCGCCCGCTTTGGCCTTCGAGTCCCGAGTCCCCGGCATGGAGCGCTTCGAATCGTTCTTCCGGTCAAAGTCAGCCATGACTCAGACTCACCCGCCTTTTGCCATCTTGTTTCGGTCAGATGGCGGAATATAACTCTTCAGGTACTCCTCGACGAGCAGTGGATGCTTCTGCTCCTTGATCAGCATGACCCCGTCAACAACGACCCGCCTCATAATGAGATCGTCTTCCGAAACCGTAACGAGGTGTTCGCCCATGGGGATAATGAAAAGGTTGGCCATGATCAGCCCGTAAAAAGTCGCGACCAGGGCGATCGACATCGACGGACCGAGCCGCTCGAAAGCGTCCGGCTCTCCGAGTCCCTGGAGCAACGCGATCATACCGAGCGAAGTACCGACCAGTCCGAAGGCCGGCGGGAATTTTCCGATCACCTTGTAAGTCGCGCCTTCCCGCTTATATTTCTCGTTCTGCATCTCGATACGTTTATCGAGAACCTCGGAAAGCTCCTCATCCGAAAGTCCGCCTTGCTCAAGAAGTTCGAGCGATTCCTTGAGGAACGGGTTCTTGACGGCTCCCAGCAGAGCAGCGAGATTCTGGCCCTGATTGAGCGATTTCGAAATATTCACGACCTCATTGATCGTGTTCAGGGTCTCCTGTTTCGTGCGTCCCATGAGGGCGCGCATGTAAACCTTCAGGAGAGTCATGAAATGACCGATCGGGAAGCAGATCAGCGCTGCAGCGAGCGTCCCACCGACCACGATGATGGCGGCGTGCGAGTTAAAGAACACGGAGTTGTTTTTCATCCCGACCGTGAGGGAATAAAAGACAACGGCGATGCCCACGAGAAACCCGAGCGGGGCGGAAATATTCATACGGAGATCCCTTTCGTTTAAATGATACTGCCCAGTGCGGCTATGATCAACATAAGCTAACAAAAAGGATTGGGCATGGGACCAAATATTCAGGTAAAGTCAAGATACCGGTACTCGCCATGCGAAAATGGACTTTTAAGTGGACCTATCGAAAGAAGCTGACGGCGCTATTTTTTATCCTGAGCATTGCGCCTCTCGCCGGATCAACCACGTTCTTTCTCCTGCTCTACAAAGGTGAAAAGCTTGCGGCGCTGTTTGAAAACGAGTTGACCAACACGCTCCAGGCGGCCAACCGGCTCGAGTACCTCCTCGCCATTTCAAAGACGCTTGAAGTCGATCGGGTACGTGAATCCAAGGATTTCATTCTGCTCATGGATGACCCTTGCCGCGCTTTCAGACCCGCTCCGCCGCGTATTTTCGGCCCCCAAAACAACCCGATGCTGACGAAAACGTCATCGGAGTTCTCGAGCGGTGTCGTTTCAGCGTACTACGAGAAAACCCTCGAGCGCCTGAAACTGCAGCCCGAAGATTGGAGAAAGGCGAAAGGTCTCGTCGAGACTTGCCGGACTTTGAAAGGGAACCTGCCCGAAACCCCTCTTTTTCTCGAAGATGATCCGGAACTTCCGATTCCATACATTCAGGTTCTTACGAAGCGAGCGCCTTCCGACCGGCTTTTGACCATCTCCATGGACGGACTGGGCGGTTCGTCCGGGCAGAACCGGTACTTCATCACCGATCGCAAGGGGAACTTCCTCTGGAACGACGGATGCGCCGGAGATTTGAGCAAAGCGAAGCCCATATTCTCGGAGATCGCGAAATTCGCCGAGCTTGCCACCTCTTCGGGAATTCCTTCAATCACCCGGATAGGAAAAGACAAGATTGTCGCCTATGCGCCGATCGCGCCGGGCTGGGTCCTCTTCTCCATGGCTTCCGAAAGCGAAGCGCTCGCGCCGGTTCGGTTCGTGCTCACGCAATCGATTCTTCTGGCTCTCGGTTCGCTCTTTATTTACCTGCTGGCCGGAAAATTCGCGGCGGCGAGGCTTTCGGCCCCCCTGAACCAGCTCCGCGAAACCTCCGAAGCGTTCGGTGCCGGGAATCTCACCTCCCGGATACAAGTTGAGGGAAATGACGAGATCTCTGTCGTTCAGGGAACCTTCAACTCAATGGCGGATCGTATCGTCAAACTTCTTCAGGACACGAAAGCAAGCGCCGCCATGGCCGCGGATATGGCCATCGCTTCCAAGGTGCAACAATGGTTTTTCCCGAAACAGGGCACCCAAGTCACCGGTCACCAGATGTTCGCGCACATGCAGATGGCCACGAAATGTGGAGGTGATTGGTGGGGATACATCGAACTCCCTAACGGGCAAGGTGCGCCCCTCGTCCTCCTCATGATCGGAGATGCCGCGGGACACGGGATTTCCTCGGCTCTTCTGACTGCCGCGACCCAGGGGGCCCTCGCGGTCCTGAAAGACTGGACGAAGGAGAATCCGGATTTGGCGCGGGATCCCCGGATGATTCTCCGCATTCTGAATCAGGTCATCTTCCGGACCTCCGGTGGCGAGATCCACATGTCCTTCTTCGTCGCGGTCCTCGACGCCGATGCGAAGGAAATGCGGGTCGCGAATGCGGGCCACAATAAACCTTATCTCGTGAAACCACGCAAAGACGTCCCCGGTCAGCCGGCAACGCCGGCGCAGATTAAACCGGTCGGAACGGCAAGCTCCGTGCTCGGCGAAAAGCCGGATGAACCGTTCGATGAAATCGAGACTTTTCCGTGGGAAGAAAATGATCAGTTGTTCCTCTACACGGATGGCCTGATTGACTGCTTGTTCGATGGCAAGGAACTTTTCTCCCGCAGGAGCCTCGTTCACTTGCTCACCAAGCACGCCCATCTCAAGGGCGACGCCCTGGTTCAGGAAATCATCCGGACCAGGCGATCGATGATCGGTGCCATTCCCCAGGAAGACGACGTAACGGCCGTCGTCTGCCTCCGCTCACCGCCCAAAAAGACCGCTGATCCGGCAAACAGCGGAGGCCAGGCATGACCGCTCAAAAGAAACCGCTCATCCTGAGGGTCGGCACCGACATCCTGCTTTTCGTATTAGCCTCCCTTTGCTTCGGGCTTTTCATTCGCAACTCGATCTCTGCCCGCACCAGCGCCGAGGGTGGCCTCCCGATAGCGCAGGTGCAGTCTGGCTCTCTCGAACGCAAAAGATCCGGCATGGTGAGCTTCATCGAGGTCTCGAAGGGTGCCCCTTTGTTCAATCGCGATTCGATCTGGGTCGGAGAAGGAAAATCCGCGGACATTCTGTTTGAAGACGGGACTGAATTAAAAATTCTCGAAAAAACCTTCCTTGTTCTTCGAAAGCAAGGCGGCATTGAGAAGCCGATCCAGGTTTTCACGGGCGAAGTTCGCGTGAAGAGCACGAATCATACATCCGTGCTCGAAATCGACGAAAAACAAAAGGGAGTCGGCAAGCATTCACCTGAACCGCAACCTTCGGGTGGGCTTGGGGACGTGCTGCCCATGCCGGTCGAGAATCCTTCACCCGAGCCCGTCATCGATAACCAGCTCTACCCGCGACCGAACACGATATTTTTCGTTTCGGGCGGCAAGTCCGAGACCGCCGTGAGCTTCTCCTGGCCCGAGCCGATTGACGGAATTTTGACGGTCAGGAACGAAGCGCAAAAGGAAGTCGCGCGGATCAATGTCAAAGCTGAGAAATTCGCGAAGGTCCGGCTCCCGCTTCGTCATGCGTATACGTGGCAAATCATCAACAAGCTGGACGGACCCGGCGTCGGACCGCATCGATTCGAGATAGTTCCCTTCGACCCGAAAGTTCTGAAGAAGACGATGGAAAACCCGTCTCAGCAGATTGAATTAATCAATTAAAGCTCGACACCCCGGTCTCTGAATTGACATACCCGGTCGTCCCCCTCCATAATAGTGGAAGCTAGCTTCCCAGGGAGGGGACACGTTCGATGAATCCCAAAGGAATGGGACCACCCGCCAAACAACCCGATCGACAATCCCCGTACGCCTTCCGCCTCGCCGAAGAAGTAGAACTTCATGAAGTTCTACGTTCGCGCGCGCTCGAAACCGATCTGGGCGCGGCCAAACAGGCTCTTGAATCCGCCCGACATAGAATCACCACGCTCGAAGCAGAATTGAAAGCCGAGCGCCTCGATCAGGAAGAATTGCTCCGTCACATCTGGGTCGTCGAGGAAGAAAAGCGCAAGCTTCTCAGCCAGAAAGAGCAGCTGGAAAAAACAGCCATCGACCAGAAAGCGCGGGGCGCGGAACTCCAATCCCGATTGCAAAAAACGGAAACCGAGCTCGCCGCCTCGCAAACAAGA
>Ga0208245_1001148_pt1 | contig 17363 bp, 22 predicted proteins | sample RifOxyC1_FD_184035 | JGI IMG/M metagenome (GOLD analysis project Ga0208245, IMG submission 184035) | Soil microbial communities from Rifle, Colorado - Rifle Oxygen_injection C1 (SPAdes) | ecosystem: Environmental > Terrestrial > Deep subsurface > Rock core/Sediment | place: Rifle, Colorado... | reverse complement strand
TTTTCGACGGAACCTTCAAGCCCCAGTTTTTTACCTAAGTAACTATCGCATGTTTTTAAAACATCTTCTATTTGTTTTCCTGTCAGTAAATTAATATCTGGTAGTTTGCTCATGGTTGTTTGGCAACTAGATCTTGCGGTTTAGATGTGATTAGTTGGTATTCATCAGCTGAAGCCGCAATTCTAATGGGCGCATGGTGGGGCCCGGCAAAAAATATTCCTTCACCGACATTAGCGGCAAGCAAAAGATTCTTTTCTCCCTGGGAAAGATAAAAAACTTCACCGACTTTATCAATTGCCGCCGGAGATTGTTTTAAAAGAAGCTGCAGGGCTGAATTAGTTACAATTGCTTTTCCGATATCTTGGGAAAGAAAATCCTCAACATCTTGAGTAATTGTTGTTAGTCCCAAAAAATATTTCCTTGACCTTTTAACAACACTCCAAAGGAATTGTGCGGTATCGGGGTACTTCATCATGTGCCAGGCCTCCTCGACGATTAAGAGACGTTTCTTGATGTCTTTTTTAACCCTGGTCCAAATGTAATCCAAGATAATAAACATGGCGATTGGTCTTAGGGCATCGGGAAGATCTCTAACTGAAAAAACCGTAAACGGATTTTTTAAATTAACATTAGTTTGCTTATCAAATATTCCTACAAAGCTTCCCCTGACAAATTTTTCTATTCTGGCGGCAAGATCCAAAGCATCCGGAGATTCCATGCCGATTAAGGTTTTATAAAGATCTTCCATTAAAGGAGGCTCTTTTCCCTGAGTTGAAACATCTTGGGTAATTCCCTTGGCTCGATATGCGGAAACCAACGCTCGATCAAGAAGTGCTTCCTGGGTTGGCGTAATTGCCCCCATAATGACTTTAAAAAGAGAATGAAGTGAAAGAATTTTAAGCCCCAGTTGGTTTTCTCCTTCTTCAACGGCTTGGGATAAATCAAAAGGATTAATTTTTTGAGGAGAATTAAAAGAAAAAGAAATATATTCTCCACCGACAGCATTTGCCAAAGGTTTATACTCCGTTTCCGGATCAATAACCATGCATTCTATACCCAACATTAACGATCTTAAAATTTCTAATTTAGTGAAAAAGGACTTTCCACTACCGCTAGTCGCAAATATCGTGAGGTTCCCGTTTTCTAGGGCAAATCGATCAAAGATAATGAAAGATTCGTTTTTGGAATTAATACCGTAAAGAATTCCGCGGTCGCTTGAAAGCTCTGCTGAAGTTAAGGGGAAAGTTGTGGAAAGGGAAGTTGTATCCATGTTTCTGGTGACGTTTAATCTGTCAAAACCAAAAGGGGCTGTTGTCAGAAATCCTGAATCCTGATCAAGAATGGCATGCTTGGCAACAACCATCAAAGATCCCAGGGTTGATTCAATTTGTTTGGTGATGTGATTAAGATCTTCCAAAGAAGATGCCGGAATTGTGATATAAAAACCAAATTCAAAAAATCTTTCCGCTCCCTTAACCAGTTGTTCCTGAAGAGCTCTTGCATCTTCCAGTTTTGCCTCTGTCATGGGGTCAACGATTTTTCCTCTCTGAATATCCGTTGAAAGTTCTGCTTCCATTTCGGCAATCTTGCGTCTTAAATCATCAAGGACGCTTTTTCCATCAACCGGATAAATGTAAAAAGAAATATCTAAAGAGCTGTCAAAGTTAACCACCGGTTCAAGCCAGCCGGGGGTCACAAATCTTGGATAACCAGCAACATAGATGGTTCTAAAATAAACATCATTAATTTTAAAGTAGTCAAAATCAATATCTATTTTATTGGGAGCAATAATATCGCCAACCCTTAATTCTTTTTGTCTTAGTGCCAAAGAAACGCTGGGTACGGGGGGTTTGATTGATTGATTGGTTGGTTGATTGATTGGTTTATCCATATTTATTAAAACTCCTTTTTCCTTTCCTCGGGCCTAGCAGGATTATAAATTTCGTAAAAAAGGGAAACCAATTCTCCTGTTTCTAGTTGTTTTAGTTTTATTCCCAATCTTCCCATTTGTCTTATTAGATGGTCGCGCCTTGGATAAAGAATAACTTTAGCCTTTTTAATAACATAGCTTTTTGGATAGGGAAGGGTTCCTTTGCCTTTGGTAATTGAAAGGACGGATTTCGCCACCCCCAGTTCCAGGGGACTAAAAGGAAGGACCACAAAAAATCTTTTACCAAGGACATTTTTCTTTTTAACCGATTCAATTATAAATTTTCGGTAAGATTGCATTAATCGGTAAAGTCCGGGATTTGCGATTTTTTTAGCCGACTCATCAAGATAATTCATATAATTAGAGATATCTTTCTTTTGGCTCCTGACCATAATTTGAATTGAGAAAGAAAGAGAGTTAAGAAGGCCAGAATAGGCAGCGATGACCGCTTCCTGCTCTTTTTCGGAAAGAAGGGAAAAATTAAGGGAAGTTGATTCCATCAACACCGCCGCACCTCCGTCTTTATAAAGAACAATATCTTCACAAATATCAGAAATTGGAAGATGTTCTTGAGAAGAGGCCATCAAGGGAGTGTCCGGAATTGTCAATAAAGGAATTTTGGGAATTTTAAATTTTGTTTCCATATATTGCAATCGGAAGAATAATTGTTCCGCCTGCTTCAAAAGAAAGCGGTTCGAAACTAAAACCATCTTTTTCGGTAATAATTTCATATTTTCCGGCCATTAAGGGGGTGACAACCATAAAATGACCCAGTTTATTACTTTTAAGAGCCCTCACAGGGCGTCCCATGGAATCTCTAATTTCCATAATGGCTCCTTCAACAATATGTTTTTCCTGATCAATAACCTGGCCGGTTAAGGTATTGGGTGTGGTTGGAGGGCTGGGGGGAGCAGCATCAACCGAAAATTGAGCTTCCTTTTGGGCAACGGCACTTTGGCCCGGCGAGGTTGGAGTAATTTGAGTTGTCGAAATAGTTTGAGAAACATCACCACTAGAATTAGTTTCTTCTACAAAGAGTTTAGGAATATTTGTAACCACGGGTATCTTAACAGGTACTTGTCCGGGAATGGTTAGTGGTGGACTCCCTACTTTAATAACAGGAACAACACTGGTAAAAATGTTAGTTAAGCCGGAAAGAAAACTTCCCTCAAGTTTTTCCAAGTTTCCCGAAAAAGAACTAGAAGGAGATTTTTTTAAATATTCCTGCAGTTTTGCTTCTCCTCCGGGATATACAATTTTCTCTGAAGGAGTTGCTGCCTCGTCCTGATAGTAATTAAATTCATCCTTGGTTTTCGTCCAGGAAAAAACAGTTGGAGAATAAACGGATTTAAAAAAAGCAATAATCCATCTTTCTAAGGGGCGTTCTTCTAAAGGTAAGAAAGCTAAAGCAATACCTAAAAGGGCAAAAATAACAACCAAAGGCCACTTAATTATTCCCATTAAAGGAAGAGAATAAATAATAATTGAAATTAAAGCTCCCCCGGCAATTTGAAAAAACTGTTTTAGGGTCATATCCCCGACCAGCCTAAATTGGTAGGAAGATATTTGTTGTGGTATAGCGTGACTTTCCATAAGCGAAGCTTGCCACTTTGTGGTGGACAGCTATATCTAGCCTATACTGTGAAGCATTCAATTCAAGTACCACCCCTTTTCACAAGTGGTTTTATTTATTAAACATGGAGAGCTGGTATTTATCGGCCTCCTTTGAAAGTTTATCTTTGGCTCCCTCCCACGAGAAGTTTTTATCTGTCATTTGAATGTGGCGCCTTTCATCATCTTTTATATCTTCAAAATATGAGAGTGCCCGAAGTAAATAATAAAAATTAAAATTTGGGAACTTTTCTTTTGCAAAATCAATCATTTCTCCCAAAGAAAATTTCTCTAAAAGATAGTAAACATCAACATAGTCCCTTTTGGCCGGCCTACGGTTAACAGCAAGAAGCTTCATGGCGGCAATGTCCTCCAAAGAGGCTAAAGCGATACCCCTTTCCAAAACAGGTTTTCTTAAGAGATTATACGGATATGTAAAAAAAGAACAATCAACTGTTCTTAATGTACAAAATAGAGTATTTTTGGCCAAGCTTGTTTTAATTGCTTCATCGGCAAAAATTTCCAGAAATTTATCAAAAAGCTCATTTTGATCGAAATAATTAGGCGTATAAAAATCAAAGTCAAACGAGGTTCTGTGCCCCAATTGAATAGCTAAAGCAGTACCTCCAGCAAGGTAATATTCATCATTTGCCAAAAAAGACAATTTTGACAACACTTCTTCTTGGTTTTTATTAAGAACTGAAATTGATAACTGCATTTTTGTAATCAGTTTTAGATATTTTGGTACCAAAAACCTTAAGCCAATAATCAAGGTTTGTATTAAGCCACATTCCTTTTGTGGGGGCAGATACGGCTTCTTTAACATCTTTTTTGGAATAATTTTCCGTGAGCCACTCAAGAGCTTTTCCATCACCTTTATTAAGAATTTCAGTAACTATTAGATTTTTGTCTTCTTGAAGATCAAGACTAGATAAATCATATGAGGCTAAATATGGTTGTAGAAAATCAGGTACTTTTGCCATACCCTAATTATACATCAATTTAGGCAGGTTCTTTTCAGGGACTAAGTACTCTGTACTTTGTACTATCGCTAATGGTAAAATTTAAGTATGGTGGCGGGTAAAATTTGGAAGACTCTTTTGTCGGATCTTTTTGTTAACTTGTCTGCAGGTTGGTTCGGGGCGGTCTTTATTATTCCCGCTTTTACCAGAAACAGTTTGGCGATCGATTTACCTGTCTTGACGGCAGATTTGGTATTGGGTATACTGTGTTTGGTGTTTTCTTACCAGTTAAAAAAATAGATATGAATATTGCTGATACAAATGCGCGCGTAATCATCGCTTTTTCGTTGACAATGATATTGGCGGTTTTGACGTATATTGCTTTTTTCAAAAAGGCCCGGTCGTCAAAATCACCGCGATAGATTTAGTGTTTTTTATTCTTTCTAGTATCCCAATATCCAATTGCTCAATATCTTTTCCCCGCACTTTGATGTTTGTGCTATGTTCTACAGATCATTTCTATGAAGACATTTTTCCTCATCCTGTGGATTCGGACATTACGCCTAAGCGAAAATGACATCACAATTTCAATTCATCCCCAAATTAATTTTGGGGTTTTCTTGAATTTTGTGATAAAATTTGGGTATGCCAGACATTCAATTAATTGTGAAAGCGATCAAAGAAACTCTAAACCCTGAAAAAATAATTCTTTTCGGGTCTTATTCCCGCGGGGAACAAACAAAAGACAGCGATATAGATTTAGCTGTTATAAAGAAGGACAAACCGGAATTGGGCGAGGTTGCGAATGTCTACACCAAGCTTCGCCACCTTGGTTACGAATGGGAAGTCTCTCCGGATATACATCTTTTTGCAAAGAAGGATTTTGAAGAAAGGTTAAAAAATAACAGTTTTTTTATTTCCGAGGTCGCAAAAGGGAAGGTAATTTATGCAAACTAATCAAGAATATAAATTATGGTTAGAAAGGGCAGATGACAACCTGAAGTGGGCGGAGGGTGGTTTAGGTGATGGTTTTTACCCACTAACGTGCTTTCTATCTCAGCAAGCTGTTGAGCTTGCCCTGAAAGGCTATTTATATTTTAAGAGAGTTGTTTCTCCTAAATCGCATGATTTACCAGAAATTTTACTTGAGTGTTGGAAAAACGGCTTGAAGTTAGGTAATAAAATGAGCATCCAGATTGAGAGGCTTTCAGAGTATTATTTGAAATCCAGATATCCTGACACGATGGATGAAAAACTAGACAATAAGAGTGTCGCTGAGGAAGCACTAAAGTTTGCAAAAGAAATTGTTAAAAAAGTAAAATCTTCTTTTAATCTTTAGCTCTTGTTTCCCTTTCCAATTCTATGGTAATGTTTGAGTATGGATCGAGAGAAAACACAAGTGGGTAGTGATAGGTCAAGGTTAGTTGCCGAGTTTTTCTCAAATATTGGTGTTGCTTGGTTTACAGCAGGGGTTATCGGAACATTTTTGAGCGGGTCCAGAACTTTTACGGAGGTTTTGATATCTTTTTTATGGGGAATTGGATTTAGCGTTTTGTTTTTGTCGGTAGGAACGGGTTTTCTAAAGAGATAATATGTTCACATTTAACGAATTGATTAAATTTTATACGATTGCCAGTTTTGCAAGTGCCATTTTGGTTCTTGTGATATACTTGTTTATTATTAGAAAATTAAAAAAATGAATACTTTGTATTTTTGGGCGGCGATTTCGATAGGTTTCTTCTTGGTTGTTGTTCTTTTTGTAAGTGGCAAGTTTTCAAAAAAGTAAAATCTTCTTGCTCAATATCTTTTCCCCGCACTTTGTCGTTTGTTCTATGTTCTACAGATCATTTCTATGAAGACATTTTTCCTCATCCTGCGGATTCGGACACTGCGCCTAAGCGAAAATGACATCACAATTTCAATTCATCCCCAAATTACCTTGGGGTTTTCTTGAATTTTGTGATAAAATTTGGGTATTATGCCAGAACCAGGGAGACCGGAGGTACCAATTTCTCCATCAGTACAAGCCTTAATGAATCTGGGCGGAGTTTCTCCCAGTGTTGAAGCAACCAGAAAACTTGAATTTAAATCAGAACTTCCAGACGCCAAAATGCTTTTGGGTAGAGAAGAAGGAGAAGAAAGCAAAAATGGTGAAAAAGAGTATCGTGCCAGACAATACTTTCAAGAGGGGGCATCTTCATTAGAAGTTCTAAGAACAAGTGTTCATCCAGAACAGCTTATAGACGCCGAAAGAACGTTTATGGCGGGCTTTGAGGATATGAGTCTTCATCGGGACGGAACGTTTAGTGAATATAGACTTGACGACGCAATATCTGTTGTTGCCGATAGGGGCGCAGCCATGTCTTACGATTTTAAAACTCTTTCCGGCCTAGGTTATTTGGATCCTGAATCTTTTGATCCTGATACCGGTGAGGCAAACTTTGCTTTCCCTGGCTATTGTTATACAACAAAAACTAGAATGATAGAAACTCAAACAGGAGCATCTGTGTCACCAGATGGAAAAACGATAATTTCAATTAATATTGAAAGGGTTCCTACTCAAGTATTTTTGGTTGGGAAAGACGAACAAAGGAGTGAACTGTCTAAAATACTAAGATCTGATGTTCAGGTTGAGATGACAGCTAGGAAAGATTTAGTACAAATGATACGTTGGCTTTGGAACCAAACTGAAAACCTTGAAGATCTGGTCAAATATTATTATATGGGTAGTCTTACCAATACAGCAATGCAATCTCTTTGTAATGCAGAGGGCAGGAAATTTGTCACAAAAGAGTCTCCCCAATTATTACCACCGGGAGCAGAATCTCAGAACAAAAGCAATTGTCTTCGAACGACTGAGGGTAAGGCTGAATATAGGGAGGGTCATGAGTTTGGCGACGCGATAAGTGCGGCGATTCAGTGTTTTGAGATAGCGGCACTTTCTGAAAGCCCGCAAGAATTAGAAGAATTACTTAAAAGACCAGGCATAAAGTTTTTGTTTAAGGTTGAGGATCAAGATGTTGACGATATATTCTTAAAACCGGAAGACCGGGGAAATAGGCCACTTAATGCAGATTTAGTTAAGTGGATAGGTGAACCGTGGGCTTGGAAGAAAAATGTTAGGGAAGGTAAAAGTGATATGAATAAATCACTGTTTGACGAAGAAAGCAATCCTTTGGTAAATGAAGACGGCAAACAACTGAATGAATCGGATATGCGTGGACTTTTAACCTCAAAAGGAAATATATTGGCAGCATCGGAGTGGGAAGATGCCGAGTTCGTTTTCCAGCAAGTAGAAAGATTTTTGGGCGGAGGAGATGGATCGCCGACCCTGCTTGGTAAAGACGTAAGGGATGCAAGATTTATTGCGTGGGGGCTTCTTCGCACAACAGGTATGGCTTCGGAGTTGGGTGGGCAGCTTTATCACCAAACGTGTGTTGATGGAATAAAAAGAGATATTATAAGTCACGATTTAGGCGCGATGACTTCTTGTGATCGAGTAAAAGTATATTTACCCAACGTATTTAGAAATGTTTATAAATATCTTAAGCCTGAAATTCGAAACTTCGGTCCAGATGGTTCGCTGGGCGAGTATCCAGATAGATTAACTGTGGCTTATTTTAAAACTTGGAATGCAGATATTAAATATGAAGAAGGAAAAGGTGAATGCTCTTGGGTAAAAGATAAACAAAGTCACGGTAAAAGAACATTCCAAGAAATGAGGTGGGGATATAGAAAGGGCAAGGAAAAAGATTTCTTGACAGATGAGGAGCTAGAAATGCCTGAAGAAGCGGCATATCGCTTAGGAGAATTGCCTTGGCATAAACTTAATCCCAAGTCTTTTAATGTTGCAGCCCTTGGACCCTATATTGCAGGTAGAGAAAAAGTTGGACTCTTTACCTACATAAAAAGAACCGATTGGGATATTCATGAACTTAAAGACGATGGTTTCGCCAAGTCTATGGCAAACTGGTTAGGGATTGCTATGAATGAACAAACTGTCTTTGATGGTAAACTTAGAGGTGTTTATAATGGAGATAGTAAATACGACAAAAGTGATGGGCTAAAGGTTAAAGTAAAAAGCGACATAAGAGAATATAAAAAGAAATTTGTTAGAGCTTGGTGGGATGGTATAAGATCTCTTCCTCAATATAGAGAGTGGTTGGCTTTGCCAAATGATGCAATAAAAGTGCAAGGTTTGGGTAATATTCAAGCTAGAAAACCAATTGAAAGAATAAAATATCGGCTTGGGCGCGTGCAGATATTAACTCCAGAAGAAGCAAAAGATTTAGATACTGGCCCCTTAAATAAAGACGAGTTTGCTTAGTAAGCATTACCACTATTTTTATTATTGAATTTTATTATTGAACGACTATTTGGGGATAAAGGCTAGGAACTTTAAAGCATTAACTATAGACGCTACTGCACCACCAACCCGACCGGTGGGCGTCGCCCCTCCCGGACTCAGCCACATCTTTTGTAGATCCATCGCGGTGGCCCCTGTTTGTTTGGCCGCACCAGCAACTTCACCAAACCCTGTTCCATATGCAAAGGGTTTATTTTGTATAGCTGATTGAATAATTTCGGTCACTTTTGGTGTCATGGTTATTATAACAAAACTAACAATGGCCCAAATAAGTTCTTGTCCGGTAACAAGCCACGTTGACAGTGGAGGGTCCCATGCGTTTGCTGTTATGAAATCTAACTTAATATTAAAGGGAAAAAAATTTAACCAATTTCCAAGGTTTGGCCACCACGAGGGAACGGCTTGCCCGAGAAAGAAAAATGCCAGAAAGAACATTATGGCCCACACAGGGTATACAGCAAGATATGAAACAAATTTCTTAAGCCAGGGCCCGAATCCTGAAAAACCGACAACTGTGCCAAGCATAATTTCTAAAGGGGCCGTAATTATGGAAAGTAGAATAAGAACAAAATTTTTAAACATGATAATAATCATTTTTATTGAATACCAGACCATTGCAAGAATGGTTATAATTGCAAAAACCCAAAGCAGTAATCCACCGATCCAGGTAACGGGATTTATTGAAGAAGCTATTGTTGAAAAGGAGATGTTTACAAACATAAACCAATATTCGAAAAGAAGAGAAATCGCATTATGTTTGGTGGTAAATTCTAGGAACAGATTCTTGGCCGCCCCTGTTGTCATTCCGGACTGGCTAATAAGCAATGCTAATATTCCGAGAACAACATACATAAGATCTATTAAAAAACCCGCTATTGCATAAGAAAAAGTAATTAATATCATAGAAATAATTAATTTAGGTAGGGCTATCTGAACAGATATAATTACTTGTGGGCTTATTTTGACCCTAAACATAATCATGAAAGCCATGATGACTAAAATTATTACCATGAACATATAGCTCATATTTCTGGTTACTCTCCACAGCTCCATGACGGATCTTGAGGCATTATAGCCAGCCCCCTGCGCATAAACTGGAGAAACAATACTTAATTTGTTCAGCAGGTTTTTTGTATAAGCTATTCCAGACACAGGACTAGATCCTATAACTGCCAAAAATGAGCCAGGCGAGTTATTTGAGGACAGATTGAAAAAATCCCCAATATCTTTAAACGCACCATTAAGCAATGATTCAAAAGTATTGGCAGCACAGGTTAGTGGACCATTTAATATACACACCAGGACCTCTGTATGGCCCAAGAGCGGAATGTTTATTATTTGTGAGAGGAGACTCCATTGAATCCATTGAACCTGTGCTGCCGTGTATCTTTCTCCAAAGATTTCGCTGGGTGGCGAAACTGCAGGGTCGTAAACCTTAATGTACCACTCAAAGGGATTTTGGTTATACCAAGTTTGGGCATGAACTGTTGCTGGCAAAGCCAGCACAGAAGTTAGAACTAAGAACGTAGAACTAATAACTAAAATTATTTTTTTGAGCAGAGTTGACATAAAGCTTTATTTATAATATCATACTATCAAATTGGCATTAGCCACGACCTTCTCGCTTCGGCGGGAAGGGCAAAACAAATAGCCTCGAAACTTCTTCTAAAACTTTTGAAAAGTCGCCCTTGTCTAATTCGGCAAGCTTGTTCCAAAACCTTTTTATAATGACACTCCTTTTTCTTAATTATCCAACCGTCGAAGTCTTTAGGATAATTTGGAATATCTGGCATTGCGTAATTGTAACAAGAAATCAGACAAAGTTATACCAAGTTTGGGCATGAACTGTTGCTGGCAAAGCCAGCACAGAAGTTATAACTTAGAACGGGCAGGGTTTTCATTTATTTTCGATTTTCTAATGGAATGTTTAGATTGTGTGTGCGTGTTTTTTTAATCTCTTCTGGAGTAAAATCTTTCTGTAAACTGAAAATTAGAGATTTGAAAGCTTTTTCTGCAATTTGTTGGGAGATAAAACAGACTTGAGAATAAAAACCTTCTTTTAAACTAGATTTTGCCCAAAGAACATCATCCTTTGTTTTATTAAACCAAGATGTGACGTCAGTTATATTATAAATAATTGCCATTTTCGTATAAAGTTTTGCCGTAATTTAAAACTTGCCTAATGAAAATTGTTTGATTAGAGACAGCGTCTTTAAACTCCTGAGGATTATATATAACAAGGTCGACATCTTTATCCGACTTGATAATTTTTTTTGCCTCAAAAAGCCTTTCGAAAAAGTTTTTGTTAGTATCTTTGATTATAAAAAAATCTAGGTCGCTATCTTTTGTTTCTTCGTTGCGGGCAATCGACCCAAAAAGGATTACTTTTTCAGGTTTGTAGTTTTCTACAAGAATTTTTGTAATTCTGCTAGCCTCAGTTTTTAAAGCCTTTGTCATAACAAATCTAGATCTTAAGCAGAGTCACACGGGTTGTGCCCGTGAGTGAATGCGGAGGCGATATAATGGTGGGAAGTGGATATAAGATTTTCGGGACATTCTGCGTATAAGACTGAGTATCATGTTGTTTGGATCCCCAAATATCGCCGACGAATCCTGAATCCGGGTGTAAAAGGGTACTTGGTAAAACTTTTTCCTAAGGTAGTAAGACAGATGCCGGGGGTAGAGATTGTAGAACAGAATATTCTTGTTGATCATATCCATATGGTGATTGTCATCCCACCAAAGTACGGGGTGGGAGATGTGATAGGGCAGATAAAACAATTTACGGCAAGTTGCCTAAGGAAAAAGTTTGACTGGCTGGATAAAGTATATTGGAAGGAAAGAATTGTTTGGTCACCAGGATACTTTGTTTCAACCATAGGCATCAATGAGGCCCAGATACTTAAATATGTCAGATTTCAACAAAAGCAGGATTCAGGTCAAGCGAAGCTTGTGTTTTAGTTAAAGAGCCACGCGCTACGCGCGTGGGTATCTACTTTAGCATACTAAGATAATTTTTTACTAATGACTTGGGAAAGGCGGGCAAGTGCCCATTATAAAACAAACACCATCGCAATAATTTCTGTTTATCGGGTCAGGTGCGCCCAGCGATTGTGCGGCATGTATTGTAATAGCATCCGGAAACAAACTACCATAGTACCCGCAAGAAGCTCTGTAAATATCTTGCTTGTTGTTTGGGAAAGTTCCGGTTGGCGAGCAGCTTCCCGAAGGCCATAAACCAACTTGCCATAACAATACCCGTGCAGCTAGTTCAACGGAGTCGTGTATTGAACAACGCGACAATTTCCCCTCCTGAGCACATGCTGAACCGTCAGTTAATCTTTCGCTTTCGCAGGTAACCAGTTGATAAGCGAAGGGCATAATTTTCATAATTCCTGCCGCACTTTCACTACTTTCTTCACATATATAGGCTGACGGGTTGTTAATTGCTTCAGGGGTTTCCATTTGCAAAATTGCTCTTAAAAGTTTTTCCGGTACTCCGTATTTTGTGGAAGCATTCTTCATCGCCGCATCTAAATTATTATCCTCTAGACCGCATTTTGCGTTGGACGTGCTTGTTGTTGATCCAAAACTAATAGATTCGCCGTAACCCTTTGGTCTTAGAAGAGTTTGAATTCCTTTTAAGAAATATTCCGAAATTCCTCCGATGTGGGGAAGATTTAATTCTCCCGATCCTTGCACATCGCCCGAGTAAGTAATTCCTGTCGATCCGGGTAGATCTTTAAGTGTTCCTATTTGGGTCCCCAGTTTTGGAAACATTCTTTTGACGACTGCGGTTGGTCCCGCGACCAGCCTTGACCAGACATCATCAATTTTAGGGGTATTTGATAAAGTTGAAAGAGAAACTGAAAAAGTTTTACTGCATGTTTGTATTAACGGAGTTGCGGGCGCCAATGTTGAAGATTTTCGGCAATAACTGTGTTGACCTTCGTTGTTGCAAAACGATCCGGTGCAACAAAGTTTTCCTCCATCACACGGATTGCCGGTTGTTGCGCAAGTGGCGGGGTTGGGGACTGCATCAAATACACAGGAAAAACTAGCGGTGTACCCAAGATTCCCTGAAATAGATTTTGCAAAAAGATTGTCTCCCTTGTTGCTTCTAACATCAACGGTGGTGCAGGAAGATGGGGGTTCAACGGCAACATTTTGGCCGGTTTTTGCTTCATCTTTGGCTAAATATGTGTCTTGGAGAATCGATCCTAACTCGTCAGATTCCTGAATATGTGGAAAAAACAAAGTTGCCGGAGTTTGGTTACTAAATGAAACATTTGAAACCCCCTCGCCACCTACGGAAACAGAACTGACTTTAATATTTCCTTCCAGATCTTCAGTTGAAGAAAGGGGAATATTTGAAAAAAGTTTTCCGGGCCAGTTAACCTTCCATGGAGAGTCAAAGCAAAAAGCTAAACCAAAAATTTCTATACATGAATTTCCACGCCACCTTGAGTATTCGACTTGGTAATCATGTGCATTATCAAATTCACTTCTTTCTGGAGGAAGATTATTTTCCCAATCCGAAAGACGAGCCTTTTTTTGAAGTATGTTATTTGGGTCGCAGGTGTTAATTTTTCCAAGTCCCAACAAATCAACACAGCCGACAATTTGATCGTGCCTGGTAATTTTTGCATTTTTAACTGTAGTTGCTCTCGATGTTTCTTGAATTTCTGCAGGCAATAATTTATTTATAGGGCCGGTGTAATTGACGATTTGTTTATTGTCTTGACTTGGTGGATACTCTTTTTTATTGATAACTCCATTTAGATACCAGCTGACATATTCATTTACTTTTTGGGCGTCGGTCATGTCTGGGCTTGCATTAGGTGTTACATCTTCTGTGTTTCCCATTATTGGAAGATTGGCATTTGAAAGATCAATAGTAATATTGCCACCGCCTTGTTTAATATATGAGCAGCGTACTTTACCTCCGGCAATTGGAGTACATTTATCTACCCCCGGCTGGTAAGGAACAGTGATTTTGCTTTGTAGTGTAAGGGTGTTGCCGCAGAATTTGGCATAATTTTCCGTTGCCGCGATACAGGATTTTGCCGGATATGGTCTTAGCGAGTGAAATTCTGTGCCATCAATATTTTCACACTCCTGAGCATGTGCAAAATTAGCGGATAGCGTACAGAGTATAGCGAATAGGGAAAACACTAAAACAAAGACTTTGAAAACCTTCATAAATTTATTATATCAACATTCAAGAACACTCGTAGTTAGATACAAGGATGAATTGAACGTTGATATGTCATTCTCTTTTGAGAATGTCATAACAATATAAATTACTGAGTTATTTTGAAGATGGTGACATCGACTCCGGTTATTTCTTTAATCAAAAGAAGAATGAGATATGAAACAATGATTAAAATTAAACCTCCAATGGCAAAAGTTAGTGTTTTTTTAGCTCCTTCTAAAGCTTTAGGGTCCCCACCTGAGGTTATAAATTTAAAACCGCTTGAGAGAAGAAGAACAAAAAAAGTTATTCCTGCAATGCCTAAAATAATATTAACTACATTTGAAAATAAACCCTCTAAATCCTGAAGTGTTGCAACATTATCCATACAAAACAAAGTTTAGACTAAAGAGAGAGTAAGAGCAATAGTTTTTAGGCGGTAGGAATGGTTAGTGAGAAGATATCAATACCAAAGAATGTCTTAATAAGTTGCAAAATTGCCCAAGCCGCAAAAACAATTACAAGACCAACTAAGGCGGCAGTGATTTGATTTCTAGCAGTTTCTGTTTGACCTTTGTCTCCGCCTGAAGTAATCCACTTAATACCTCCAATAACCAAGATAAAAAAGAAAACGATGGCTGCAATAACCATTGTGAACTGGATGAGTCCGGAAACAATTCTTCCGGCGGTTAAATCCCCGAGAGGGGCGAACTTAGAACCTTCGGGTGGTTTAAAGTTAATTGCATCTTCTGCTGCAGCAAGTAAACCTTTCATGATTCCTTATTATCATATTGCCAGACTACCGATGTCAAGAGTCAATATGGAAACACCAAAGAAATTTTCAATTAGTTTTAATATAGCAAAAACGGAAAAGAGAATAACAATGCCAATAATTGCATTTGTTATTTTATGTTTTGCTTCCTCAAGAGCATTTTTATCTCCACCAGAAGAGATCCACTGAATTGCTCCAATTATCATTATAAAAAAGAAAATAAGAACTCCAATTATTAAACCTAAAGTAACAAGCCGAGGAATAAAAATTGAAAAGAAAGTGCTTCCCACGGGATTGTTTGTTAAATTTTGAAGCTCCGGCTTTAATATGGGATTAGTAATGCTTCTCCCCGGACCTGGATTTTCTCCTGTGCCCGCACTAGCTAGTTTGTAAAAAGTTAAAGCATTTATCATGTTAATTTTTTACTATATTGTTGGTTAGTATAGCGAATAAATTTGGAATACTTAGTATTGATGGAATACCCAAAAGGTAACCTATTAGGTTAATTACAAAAATTGCAAAAACTACAATTGCTAAGCCAATAATGCCATTAGTTATTGTTTTTTGAGCCTTTTCAATTTTTGCTTTGTCGCCGCCTGCAGTCATGTAGCCATAGCCACCGATAATGACAAGAAAAACTAGCCAGATAACAGCAACGATGCTTAAAAGTCCAATAGTCGAGGAAAGAAATTGGGTGAAAATGTAATCTGATTCCCAAGCCGGTTTTCCTTCAAGACCCAACGACCCAAAACCCCTAAAACCACCGGATGGGGCAAGGGGGATTGGAGCTGCTGCTAATAGATTTGTCATCATAATGTCGGAAGTTGAGGGTTTAAGATAAAATCCCATTGACCAAAGATTAATTGTCCGAAAATGGCGGCCAGAACAAAGGCTCCAGCGGCAACAGCAAGGCCTAAAAGGCTCTGCCAGATTTTAGCCCAGGCACCGGCGACTTTTTTGGCATCATCCCCCGCGGACATAAAAGCGTAGCCGGCAAAAATTAAATTAAAAAGAGCATACACTCCGGCAACAACAATCAATGTTTTCATACCCATGTTTAAAAGTCTGCCGATACCTTCACCACCGGATACGCCGGCAATCGGTGGGGGAGGGGTGATAGTTCCGAAAATTGATGACCCTCCTGTTGTACCACCTGTTGTGCAAAAAGAACAAGTGTTGCAGGATGGTGAGCTGCATACTGCTGTGCCAGCCCCAGAACATAACATTCCAGTGCAGGCAGCATAAACCATCCCGGTTTTCCAAAAAAGAAACGCGCCAATAACAAAAACAAAAACCAATATCTTTTTCATCATGGTAGTAATTCGATTCCTGTAACTTGCTCAATTAATTTTACTATCCAATAGGCGGTAAATACAACTACAAAGCCGATAACCGTTGAAGTTAATGCCTGTTTGCCCTTTTCCAATTTTTCCGGATTTTCCTGTCCCGCTCCGGAAATAAGACCAATCCCAGCGATAATGAAAGAAACCAAAAGCACAATACCGGCAACCACAAAAGCAATGCCAAGACCAACAGAAACCAAATTGCCGATTTGCCCCCCCGCCTCTCCCGTCAGGGGAGTTTTAAAACTATCAATAATATTTACAGCTAAATATTTCATACAAACAAGTCTTTTATTGCCGCAATGTTAAAAATCTGTCCGATTAATTTTGTCACCCAATAGGCTACAAAAATTATTACAAAACCAATTACGGCGTTTGTAATTTTTCCCCAAGCGCCTTGAACTTTTTTAGGTTCCCCCGCCGCAAACATTAATTGAAAACCTCCCATAAGAAGATAAGCCAAAAGTAATATTCCTGTAATCCAGAAAACATAGGGAAGAATATTGGTAATTATTTGACCAATAGTAACATCGGTTTTATAAATCGCATTAGGAAAAGCAAGGTCTTGAATAGTTTTTAGCATTTAATTAAATCCAAAATTATCTAGTCCTAGTATATCAACCCCAATTATTTTTAGAATAACCACGGAGAAAATAAGTAAGATAAGCCCGGAAATAGCAGAGGTTAAAAGTTCCTGACCGGCCTTTAGCCTCTCGGGATTTCCTGCCGAAGTCATGATCATAAAACCGGCATAGATAATTAAAAGAAAAGCAATTCCTCCCCCAATTCCTACCGCCCACTTAAGGACAAAAGAAAGAAATTCCTCTTTACTAGATAAAACAGGAATACAACCAATAGCTGTATTTAATTTGGTCTGTGCAGGGCAATCGCACCAGAGATCGGTGTCGCATTGCAGGGACCCAGTTTTACACTCGTCAGCACTCACATCGCAACAAAAATTTTTACCATTATCGGAGCAAGAATAGTTGGGAGATTTACACGGGTCGAAAACACCTTTTGGCACGCAATTGGCCTGCACATGACTGTTTCCTAGGAAAAAAAATAATACTGCTAAAGTTAGAGTGAAAAGTATCTTTTTCATTTCTTTTCAGTTTAGCATAAAAATTTTACTGGCACAGATGATATACTCAATTGTGGCATTTATTTGGGATTACGATAGAAAAG
>Ga0208245_1001134_pt1 | contig 17471 bp, 17 predicted proteins | sample RifOxyC1_FD_184035 | JGI IMG/M metagenome (GOLD analysis project Ga0208245, IMG submission 184035) | Soil microbial communities from Rifle, Colorado - Rifle Oxygen_injection C1 (SPAdes) | ecosystem: Environmental > Terrestrial > Deep subsurface > Rock core/Sediment | place: Rifle, Colorado... | reverse complement strand
CCAAACGCCAAGCGATTACTAATCCGGCCAATACCATCTACGGCATTAAGCGCCTGATGGGCCATCAATTTAACGACCCCCATGTCCAGAAGGACAAAGATTCCGCGCCCTACAAGATTGTCGCCGGCGACAAGGGGGTGAAGGTGACGATGAACGGCCAAGACTACCGGCCGGAGGAAATCTCGGCGATGATTTTGGGTAAACTTAAAAAAGATGCTGAGGCCAAACTGGGCGAAAAGATTGAAGAAGCGGTGATTACCGTGCCGGCCTACTTTGACGACTCGCAACGCAAGGCCACCCGTGACGCCGGTGAGATTGCCGGCTTTAAAGTCAGACGAATTATTAATGAGCCCACGGCGGCCGCTTTGGCCTACGGCTTTGATCAGAAGAAGAATCAACAAATCGCCGTTTACGACTTTGGCGGGGGCACGTTTGATATCTCGATTTTGGAAATTGGCGGTGATGGCCAAGAACAATCGGTCGAGGTTAAATCAACCGACGGCGACTCGCATATGGGCGGTGAAGATATTGACCAAAAAATCATTAAGTGGATTGGCGAGGAATTCAAAAAAGAGTCAGGGATTGATATTACCAAAGACGAATTGGCGCTCCAACGCCTCAAAGAGTCGGCCGAGAAGGCGAAACACGAGCTCTCGACCACTACCGAGGCGGAAATTAACATCCCCTTTATTACCTCTGACGCCGCCGGCCCGAAACACTTATTGCTTAAGCTCTCGCGAGCCAAGCTGGAAGAATTGGCCAGGGAATATATTGATCGCTCGATTGAGATTACCAAACGCGCCATCGAGGCCTCGGGTTATAAAATTGGCGATATTGACGAGGTAATTTTGGTTGGTGGTCAAACCCGGATGCCGGCGATTGGCCAGGCGGTCAAGGACTTGTTTGGCAAGGAGCCGAACCGTTCCATCAACCCCGATGAAGTGGTGGCGCTCGGCGCCGCCGTCCAAGCGGGCATCTTCCAAGGTGATGTGAAAGATGTCCTCCTCCTTGATGTGACGCCGCTCTCGCTCGGCATTGAGACCATGGGCGGAGTGGCGACCAAACTGATTGACCGCAACACCACCATCCCGACCACCAAAAGCCAGACCTTCTCCACCGCCGCTGATAATCAAACTCAAGTGGAAATCCATATCGTCCAAGGCGAGCGCGAGTTGGCGGCCGATAACAAAACGCTCGGACGCTTTATCTTAGATGGTATCGCGCCGGCGCCGCGCGGCCTGCCTCAAGTGGAAGTGAGCTTCGACCTCGATGCCAACGGTATCCTCTCGGTTAAAGCTAAAGACAAGGCTACTGGCAAAGAGCAATCAATCCGGATTGAAGCGCAATCGAGCTTATCGAAAGAAGATATCGAGAAGATGAAGCAAGATGCCGAACTCCACGCTGAAGAAGACAAGAAGAAGAAAGAGTTGATTGAGGCCAAAAACTTAGGCGAGCAGTTGATTTACACGGCCGAGAAGTCGCTCAAAGACCATGCTGATAAAATCCCGGCCGAGACTAAAACCGATATTGAAGGTAAGATAGAAGAATTAAAGAAAATCAAAGATGGCGCTGATATTACCGCGATTAAAACCGCCACTGATGCCCTTTCAAGCTCGCTCTCTAAAATTGGCGAGATTATCGCCAAAGCCGCGCAAGAACAATCTAAGCCGGAAGAAAATAAAGAAGCTGACGAGAAAAAAGACGACGACGTCCGCGATGCCGAAACCAAGTAGTTGTATCCTACCTATAAGCTAAAAGCTATCAGCTATAAGCTATCTACTGATGAAAGATTATTACCAAATTTTGGGAGTCGAGAAGAGCGCCTCCAAGGAGGAGATTAAACGCGCCTTCCGCAAGTTGGCGCATAAGTATCACCCCGACAAATCGGGCGGTGACGAAGCCAAGTTTAAAGAAGCTAACGAGGCCTATCAAGTGCTCTCAAACGAGCAAAAACGGGCTCAATACGATCAATTTGGCTCAACTGGAGGCTTTTCCGGCCAAGGCGGGGGCTTCGGTGGTTTTGATTTTTCTGATTTTGCTCGGCAGGGTGGCGCCCAGTTTGATTTTGGCGACATTTTCGGCGATATTTTTGGCGGTGGCCAACGGACCAAGCGCGGTCGGGACATCTCGGTGGACATTATGATTTCGTTTAAGGAGAGTATCTTCGGCACCGAGAAGGTCTTCCTCATTTCCAAGGTCGGCAAGTGTGATACTTGCGCCGGCTCAGGTGCCGACAAAGGAAGCAAACTGAAGAAGTGCGAGACCTGCAACGGCCAAGGCAAAATCCGCGAAAATCGTCGTTCATTTATCGGTCAGATTACTAGCGTCCGAGAATGCAACACGTGTTATGGCAAAGGCGAAGTGCCGGAAGAAGTCTGCCCGGATTGCGCCGGCGCGGGAGTGAAGAAGAAGAGCGAGGAAATTAAAGTGGCGGTGCCGCCGGGGATTGAGCATGGCGAGATGATCCGCCTCGCCGGCCGCGGCGAAGCCATCCCGGGGGGTCCGAGCGGCGACTTGTATATTAAAGTCCATGTGGAACCAAGTCAGACCTTCCGTCGCGAAGGGAGCGACCTCTCGATGGATTTGCCGATTAAGCTCTCTGAAGCCTTGCTCGGCGCCGAGAAAAAGCTTAAAACTTTGGATGGCGAGGTCACGCTTAAAGTGCCGGCCGGGGTGGCCCCGGGCGAGCGCTTACGCGTCCGCGGCAAAGGCGTACCCGCCGGCCGGGGGCGCGGCGACCTCCTGATTAAAATCAAATTTGATTTGCCCAAAAAACTTTCCCGCCGAGCCCAAAAACTAATCCAAGAGCTGGAAGAGGAGGGGCTATAGACAAATAGTTTTGATTATAGTATAAATAATGGCAGAAGTAATGCCAGATGGGAATCAATAACACCAACAGAAAAGGGGTGGCGAATGAAAACCCAAATGTACCCAAAAAATGGGACGACTAGGCATTCTGAGCGAGGGGAACTAACTTTTGGTCCCGCATTCCTGACGAAATTTGAAGACCAAGCGGTCGTCTTCGCTCATTGCGAAGACGAGAAGGGAACTCATTATATTGTAGTCCCCGGAGTGAGAGTCGATGAAGAAGGTGGTCAAATACTGACCAAACCCTTATCTCAAGAAGAGAAGGGTAGGTTCACCCCGACCATCTTCTTTAATCCCCAAAATCCCAAAAATGGACTTGTCCACTTTTGGAATTAGCGCCCCTTCGGGCGCTTTTTCTTTACTCCATTACTTCAGCCAGTTTGTGGGGGTGGTGGTGGCCGGAGATTAATCGGATGGAGCGGGGTGGGAGATTGAGATGATTGTTTAACAATTCCAAAGCACGAATATTGGCTTGATTCTTCTCCGCTTTCACCTTCACACTCACCGCGTAACTGTTCTCGCCCACTTCCTCCACACTCTCCCTCCTCGCCCCGGCGGTGACTTTGATTTTGATGAATCTGGACATTTTTGCATAAATATATTAACATATCCAACAGTTAAGGGAGGCTAGCATAGGGCTAGTCCTAACAATAGGAGAAAAAGAATGGGACCAAATGATGTTCCTCCTGATGTGGTCGAAGATGACTACTCGGAAGATTCCGGCCCCGACACTTCGCCGAGCGGCTAAGTACTCACCAGTTATCGGGAGGAGAGGGTTTGCCTCCCCTCCCAATTTTTATAATGACTAAACCTAAATTATATAGAGCACTAAACGGTGTTCAAATCGCGTATCAAGATATTCCTGAATCAGGGATATTGAATGTTGATATTTTTATCAAATCCGGCTGGCGCAATGAAAATCTCAACGAAAAAGAGTACACTCATCTATTAGAGCATTTGTTAATGTCGGGATCAAAAAAACACCCGACAGAACAAAGTATGGCTGAAGTATTAGAAAACATAGGCGCAAAATTGAATGCTCACACTAGTATAGAATATCTATGTTTAAGAGGAGAAGTCTTAAAAGAAAACGGTAGAAAATTTATTGACTTGATGTTTGATAAAATATCTAACCCTATAATAAATCAAGAAAAAATCGATAAGGAAATCAAAATCTTACAGGAAGAATACCATTCTCAACCCAACAATAAGAACAAGTGGCTAGAAAAACACTTGATTAACCAAGTGTTTCCGGATGGCTCTTTGATTACCCCACCTTATCCTGTGTCTTACCCCTTAAACAAGGTTAAGGCTAACGAAATTGTAAATTATTACAATAAAATTGTATGTCCCGACTCCATAAAAATAGCGGTGGCTGGGGAAATAGAGGGGACCAAAATTTTAGAGGACATCAAGGAATTTGCTGATAAACTAGACAAGAAGTCAAATCTACCTGCGACCACGAGCAAACCTAGACCAAATCGACCAAATATCTTGGATTTAACCGAAAATAGTAAGTCCGATAACTCGATTAATAATTTGCGGTTTGCTTTTGTGACTATTGGCAGTGGAAACAAGTTATCTCCAGCCTTAGAATTAATTAGCAGCTATCTAGGTGATGGATACCAAGCAAAGCTGTTTCAAGAATTGCGTCTAAAAAATAATCTAGCTTATAGTTATTTGTCAAAAAATATAAAACTTTCAGATATCGGAATCTATTACTTTGGTCTGGCAACAAGGCATATGTCGGAAACAGAAAAAATCATCAAAGAAAATTTCAATCTCTGGTTGAGTGAGATTGATGAACCTAAATTAAGAAGGCTAAAGGAGAAAGTTATCAATCAAGCTAAGTATAATTTCTATTCTTCACAAAAGAACGTTTCCTTTAGTTATGGTTATGATTTAATTCTCGGTGACAAAGTTCAGACCTTAGATGATTATATTGAGAAAATAAATAGAGTAACAATCACAAATATTAAATCTGTTAATAATCTCTTGGACATAAAGAAAGCTTTTATTTTGAAAGCTTAATAACTATTGACAAATAATTGTTGATTTGGAATAATCTAAAACAGAAAGGAGGGTGAAATAATGATGATAATAACCCTAGCAATAGTCATTTGGATTTTATTGGTCATTTTTCTTGTCCTTTTTGTCAATTACAAAACCAAAAAAGACATGGAGAAATTAGACCAAATCGAAAAAGAATCTGAGGAAACAAAGGAAGCAGCGGATGAGGTGTCTCACTACTATTCTGACCATTCGGCTGAATACAGATGGGAAAGACACTTGAAAAGACCTTCATCAGAGACCTTCTCGGAACCATCTGGGATGGAAGATCTTGGGACAGAAGAAAAATTGCATATGCGCTCTGAGTTTCCTCCTGATTACTAACTTCGATAAAGTATTAAACAAGCCGGGGAGCGCGAGCGCTCTCCGGCTATTTGTTTGCGTTTAAACCACTATTTTGCTAGACTGTAAATAGTTAACGGGTCTTCGGGTCTTACTAGAAAGGAGGGTGAAGTAATGTGGATGTCCTTATTTTTCATCGCTTTTATTTTCTCGGTGTTCGCTATCTACCTTATTCAAGTCCAGACAAGGAAGATCGGTGAGCTAGAAACGGCAAACTGGATTCTTCGCCGTAAACTCAGCCAGTGGCATGATCTCTGGCAACAAGTGAAAGAAGATTATGAAGTGGAGAAAAACCAGGAAGATGAGCGGGACCAGGCAGGCCAAATGGTCAACGCGATCTTTGAACAAAACGCTGTCAAAAGAGATTGGTACGACGAGGCTTGGGAAGATGCCCGCCGAATACTCGAAAAGTCAGAGGACGACGAAGATGATTAGACGACCCCCGCCCTGTTGCTCACGCGAGCGATGGGGCTTTCTTTGTCTCTTAAATCTGCTAGAATTGGCGATATGAGCCAAAAGATAATGTTATCGGGCGTCAAGCCCACCGGCCGGCCGCATATCGGCAATTATTTTGGCGCGATGCGGCAATTTGTCGAGCTCCAGAATGATTACCGCACTCACATTATGCTGGCCGACCTCCACGCTCTCACCACGGTTAAAGATGCCAAACAACTCAAACGAGACACCTTAGACTTGGCGATTGATTACTTGGCGATTGGTTTGGACCCAAACAAAGTCACCTTATTTAAGCAATCCGATGTGCCGGAACACAGTGAGCTCGCTTGGATTTTCGACTGCATCACCACTATGCCATACCTGATGCGGGCTCACGCTTACAAAGACGCCGAAGCCAAAAACAAAGAGTTGGATGCCGGCACCTTCACCTACCCGATGCTGATGGCGGCCGATATTTTGCTCTACGACACCGATGTGGTGCCGGTGGGCAAAGACCAGCAACAACATGTGGAATATGCCCGCGACACAGCGGAGAAGTTTAACCGCTTGTTTGGCGAGACCTTCAAACTGCCCAAAGCAATGATTTTGGAAGCGGTGGAAACGGTGCCGGGCTTGGACGGTCAAAAAATGAGTAAGAGTTACGGCAACACCATCCCGCTCTTCGCCGAGGATGCGGAAATTAAAAAGTTGATGATGAGCATTGTTACCGATTCGGCCAGTGGCCGGCCGGAAAATGTGTATCAAATCCACAAACTATTCAAACCAGTGGCTGAATTGGACAAATTGTATGCCGAGAAAGCGGGGAAGTATCAGGCGCTGAAAGAGGCACTGATTGAAGACGCCATCGCCTTCATCACGCCCCTGCGCGAGCGCCGAGCCACCATTGCCGCTAAGCCCGACGAAGTGATTACCATCCTAACCAACGGCGCGGGCGAAGCCCGCGAGCAAGCCAAACTCAAAATGACCGCCATCCGCCAAGCGGTGGGCTTGGATTTATAATTTTTCAAAAACATTATGAACCGAACAATGATTAAAGATTTGGGCGGGAAGGTGGGGGAGGAGGTCTTGGTTAAAGGCTGGGTGGATGTGCGGCGCGACCAAGGCAAGATGATTTTCCTCGACCTCCGTGACGCCTCGGGCAAGGTCCAGGGCGTAATTTTGCCCGGCCAAGCCGAGGCGCTAGAGGTAGCGAAAGAAGTCCGCCCCGAGTGGGTGCTGGCCATTACCGGCCAAGTCAACCAGCGCCCGGAGAAAAATGTTAAAGCCGGCGTTTTAAACGGCGAGATTGAGTTGGAAATTAAACAAGTGACAGTAATCGGTCACGCCAAGGAATTGCCATTTGATAAAGATGTTGAAGTAAATCTTGATACTTATCTTGATCATTTGCCATTAACTTTGCGAACCGAGCGCGCTCGAGCTATTTTTAAAGTCCAAACAGCTTTAATTAAATACTTTAGAGAATTTTTGGTCCAGGAAGGATTCACTGAAATCCAAGCCCCCAAACTGATTGGTGATGATGCCGAGGGTGGCGCTAACTCCTTCAATGTGGAGTACTTCGAGCACACCGCTCACTTGGCCCAGAGCCCGCAGTTCTATAAGCAGATTATGGTTGGTATTTTCGAGCGCGTGTTTGCCACCGGCAATGTTTACCGAGCCGAGAAGCACGCCACCACCCGCCATCTCAACGAGTACACTAGCCTTGATTTGGAGATGGGATTCATCAACGACTTCACTGATGTGATGATGATGGAGAATAAATTGCTGGCTTACTTAATGCCAAAAGTCGGAGAAGAGTGCAAAGAAGAATTAACCCTCTTGGGAGCCAAATTACCAACCGTTCCGGATAAAATTCCCACTCTCAAATTACGCGAGGCCCAGCAGATTATCAAAGATAAGTATAGTGAGGATTGCACCAACGAGCCGGACCTTGAGCCACAACATGAGCGCTGGCTCTGCGAGTGGGCGGAGCAGGAACACAATTCGGACTTCGTCTTCATAACCCATTTTCCGCTGTCCAAGCGGCCGATGTATACCTTTGAGGACCCGTCAGACCCGGGTTACGCGGCGGGATTTGACCTCCTTTTCCGAGGGGTGGAGATTACCACTGGTGGCCAACGCATCCATGAGTATGATGACTTGGTGGCCGCAATCAAAAACAAAGGTTTGGACCCGGAGAGTTTTAGTTATTACCTTCAAGCCTTCAAATACGGTATGCCGCCGCATGGCGGCTTAGGGATGGGTTTGGAGCGAGTGACTGCCAAATTACTCGGTTTGGAAAATGTGAAAGAAGCGACCCTCTTCCCCCGCGATCGCAACCGAATTGATAAATTATTGTCGGAATAAATGGAAAATAATTTTAAGGCTAAGGCGGGGGAGTGGGAGGGGCCGCTCGAGGTCCTGCTTGATTTGATTGAGAAGAAGAAGTTCCACATCTCCACAATTTCGCTAGCTGAAATTACTGATGATTATGTGGAATATTTAAACAGTCATCAAAACTTTCCGCCGGCTACGGTGGCCCAGTTTGTGTTAATAGCTTCCACTTTAATGCTCATTAAATCCGTCTCGCTGTTGCCTAATCTCAAATTGACGGAAGAAGAAACAACGAATATTGAGGACTTGGAACAACGGCTTAAAATTTACGCCGAGATGCGCGAGCGCGCTCGCGCGCTCGGCGAACAGTGGCAACAATCGCCAATCTTCTTCCCTTTCAAAGAGCGGCCGTTTACGCCCGTCTTTGCGCCGACTGACGAGTTGACTCAAAATAATTTACTGACCGCAATCAAAAACTTGCTCGCCAACCTGCCAACCATTGAGACTATCCCGGAGAAGATAGTCCGAAAAATCATCAGTTTGGAAGAAGTGATTGATGGCTTGGCCAAGCGGATTCAAACCGCGATTTCCTTCAAATGGAGTGAGCTCTCCGGCGAGCATCAAGGGGAAAAGGCGAGCTTGATTATCTCCTTCCTCGGCTTGTTGGAACTGGTTAAGCGGGGAGTGGTTGAGATTAAACAATCGGACCACTTTGCCGATATGGAAGTAGCGAACGCAAAACCCCGCCCTGACCTTAGTCAGAGCGGGGCGAGTTTTAACTAAAAAACTGGGTGGCGATGGTCACCACCTCATTTTGCCAGCCGATGCACTCATCGTCCGGCTCGTGATTGAGCACGTCCCGATGGAAGGTGTAAGAGAAAACGGCGTGAGTCGCTCCTTCAAACACAATCGTTTCCTTCGCACCGGCAGGGACCCAGCCATAACGCGAGTCATAACCGACATTCACGCACGACTGGTCCTCGGTGGCGATAATCCACCGCGTTGGCGCGTTGATTTGCGCCAAGTCGGCCTCGGAGAAGATGCCTGAGACCGGCGCCAAAAGGAGCGCGCCTTTGATGGTCCCGGCCGGCAAACTTGTTCGGCCACCGGCGCCAATCAACTGAAGTACGGTCGCCCCGCCAAGCGAGTGACCCATGGCAAAAATTTGCTCCGGGTCAATCGCTTCACTACCAGGCAGGAGCGGACTCTCGTCCAACCCCAAGCCAATCAGCATCTCCGCTACTGCCAAGCGATAATCGAACAGCGCTTGGCACTCACTGAGCGCCGATGGGTCATCCACTTTGCCCCGGAGGGTTTGGAGATAGACCCAAATGAGATTCCGCCAGGCTAAATTGAGCACCGGGTCGTAACCGACTGTGGCCAAGCCCTGATCAAGCGTGTTTAACTCGCGCCGGAACGAGCCACTCTTATCGAACTCAATCAACCGGTTAGGCTGATCGGCCGGGAAGAGATTGACTGTGTCGTCGGGGTCGAAGACGACCACCACATAGCCCTGTTGGGCTAGGCAAGCGGCCAGGTACCGGAGGGCGTTATAATTATCGCCAAACCCCGGCACGGCGAACACTGTTTGGTGTCCGCGATGAGTAATCACTTCCGGCATCACGGTGATGCCATTGACCACCTTCTCCATTCCCTCGTATTCAAGGGTAAGGGAGAAGGGGAGCGTGACGATTCCCTCAGCCGGTATCTCCTCCTCCATTGTGGCTTTGGGCGGACAACCTGATAACAAAACGAGTGCCGCCACCAAGCCAACAACCACCAAACATTGTTTCCCCTTCATCTCTTACCCCCTTTCTTGTTTTTTCCTGTTCTCAACTCACAACGAGCTTTGCAACGGAATATATCATACATTATCAAGTTAGTCAATCTCTTTGAAAAAGCGCCAATTTACTTTATAATTTGGCTCATATGAGCCCTGACGCTAAGCTTGAGGCGCTGTTGTTTGCTGAAGCCGAACCGGTAACGATTACCAAAATCGCCGGCTGGCTTAATTTAAGCGAGTCGGAGGTTGAAGCGGCCGCCCGCGAGTTAGAAAAAAATTTGGCCGGCCGCGGGCTCACTCTCCTCAGAAGCGGTAATGAACTGGCGCTGGGCACGGCCTCTTCAGCCGGTGAATTCCTTAAAGAGATTGCGAAGAGCCGCTTAACCGCCGAGCTCGGCAAAGCCGGTTTGGAAACAGTGGCGATAATCGCTTATCGCGGACCAATCTCACGACCCGAGATTGATTGGATTCGCGGTGTCAACTCAAGCTTCATCCTCCGGCAACTCCTCATCCGCGGTTTGGTTAAGCGCGAGCTTAAGACCGGCGATAGCCGGACTTATGTTTACGAACCAACAATTGACCTCTTGGCCCATTTGGGAGTCGGCCGGCTCGAGGACTTGCCCGAGTACCAAGCCATCAACGCCAACAATGAAGCTTAATTTTATCCACAAGGGAGCCTTCCTCATCGCCGCGCTCGCGGCCGTGTTTTGGGTCGAGCAAAATATCTCCCGCCAAGTGGCCGAGCAACCGATTGAGCAACTGGTTAAAAATCCTTATTCCCAAATCGTCCTTGAGGCCAAGTCGGCCGTGGTTTACGATCCGGATGAGAATCGAATCCTCTACAGCCACAACGCTTACCAGCCAATGCCCCTGGCCTCGGTAACCAAAATTATGACCGCCTTAGCCGCTTATGAGAGCGCCTCGCCTTGGCAAGAGGTAGTGATTAGCCAAGAAGATTTGGCGGTGGAGGGCGATAGCGGTCTCCGCCGCGATGAGCACTGGCAACTGGCCGACCTGATCAAATTTACACTCATCACCTCGTCCAATGACGGCGCCGCCGCTTTGGCAGCCGCCAGTCAAACCGACTTTACCGTCCGGATGAACGAGTTGGCCGCCACGCTGGGGCTTGAGCAAACCAATTTTACCAATCCGACCGGTCTTGATTACGCCAACGGCTTACCCAGTTCTTACGGCTCGGCCTTCGATGTGGCTAAGCTAATAGGCTACACTCTCGCCAACCATCCCGAGATTCTCACCGCGACCAAAGAGCCCAGTTGGTCCATTGTTTCCGACAGCAGTCTTAACCATGTCGCCAGCAACACTAACCGTTTGGCCGGCTACTTGCCGGGTTTGTTTGCCTCCAAGACGGGTTACACCATCGCCGCCGGCGGCAATTTGGCCGTGGCGGTTGACTTGGGTCTGCGCGAGCCGGTGATTGTGGTGGTGCTAGGCTCGAGCGAAGAGGGTCGCTTCCGTGATGTTTCCAAATTGCTCGGCGCCACTTCCCAATTATTTAATAACCGTTAAAATACTGAGTAATCATGATGCTTTCAATTATCAAAGTGTTTGCGCCCACCGCTCTTGCCTTCTTCATCGGCATTGCTCTCACGCCAAGCCTGACTCGTTACTTATACGCCAACCAAATGTGGAAGAAGCGCGCCGGCAAAATCGCGCCCGGCGGGGGAGAAACACCAATCTTCAACTCGCTTCATAAAGATAAGGAGGTGGGCACGCCGCGGATGGGTGGAGTGGTTATTTGGACCAGCGCTCTCTTAACGACGCTCATCTTCTCGTTGGCGTCAATTTGGTGGCCAGAGAGCGAGACTCTCGGCAAACTCAACTTCTTCTCCCGCAACCAAACTTGGTTGCCGCTCTTCACTTTACTCATCGGTTCACTGGTCGGTTTGGTTGACGATTATCTCCAAATTAAGCGCTCGCGCGAGTCATTGGGCGGCGGTTTGCCTTTTATCTACCGAGCGGCGGTAGTGGTTCTGCTCGGCGCTTTGGGCGGCTGGTGGTTCTACTCCAAACTGGATGTTGATTACCTAATGGTGCCGTTCGTTGGCGAGCTCTTTGTCGGCTGGCTAATTATCCCGGTTTTCATCGCGGTAATGTTGGGCCTCTTCTCAAGCGGGGTGGTCGACGGTTTAGACGGCTTGGCCGGCGGGATTATGGCGATAATTTTTTCCGCCTACGCGGCCATTGCCTTCTTCCAAAACCAAGTTGACCTGGCCGCGCTCTCGGGCGTGTTGGCCGGCGGCACGCTGGCCTTCCTCTGGTTCAATATCCCGCCAGCGCGCTTTTATATGTCAGAGACAGGCATCCTTGGTTTGACCACCAGTCTAACGGTAATTGCCTTCCTCACTCAATCGGTGCTGGTGTTGCCGATTATCGCCTTCCCGCTCCTCGCCACCTCGCTCTCGGTAATTATCCAACTCACTTCCAAGAAGTTGCGCGGGGGGAAGAAGGTCTTCCTGGTAGCCCCGCTTCATCACCACTTTGAGGCGGTTGGCTGGCCGGCTTACAAAGTGGTAATGCGTTATTGGGTGATTAGCATTATTTTTGCCATCATTGGCATGATTATCGTTTTAGCCGGCCGAATCTACTAACATGCGCGTCCGCTCTCCCGACCGCTTCTTCTTTATCCTCATTATTGTGTTGGCAGTGGCCGGCTTTGTGGTCTTCTCCTCCGCCGCTTTGGGGATAATTACTCGCGATGACGCCGGTTTTACCGTCGTCGCCGGCAAGCAACTTTTCGTCCTGCTGGTCGGTCTGGCTTCCTTCTTAATTGTTGCCGGCCTGCCGTACCATTGGTGGGAGAAGTGGGCGCCGCATCTCTTTATCGGGAGCCTCTGCCTCACCTTACTCGTCTTCATCCCCGGTTTGGCGCTTGAGTCGGGCGGCGCCAAGCGCTGGCTCCTCATCCCGCTCGGCGGCGCCTCGTTCTCCTTCCAGCCGGCCGAGTTCCTCAAGCTCGGCTTTGTCCTCGCTTGGGCCTGGTGGCTGGCCAAGCATCAGGCCCGGACCAAAGATTTTAAATATTCCATTTTGCCTTTTGTTGGCGCAATGGCGGTTATCGGCGCCATCCTCGTTAATCAACCCAACAACAGTTCTCTCGTTCTCATTGCCGCTACCGGCCTAGCCATGCTCTTGATTGCTGGTCCACGCATAATCCACTTAATCGGATTGGGTTTGGTCGGCGCGGTTGTTTTAATCTTGATATTAATATCCCAACAACATGTAATGGAGCGCCTCCAGACCTATATTAATCCTGATTCCGACCCCACCGATACTTCCTATCAACTCAACCAATCACTGATTGCCATCGGCTCGGGCGGCATCTTCGGTCGCGGCTTCGGCCAAAGCACGCAAAAGTTCGGCTATTTGCCCGAGCCAATGGGGGACTCCATTTTTGCGGTGGCGGCCGAGGAATTCGGCCTCGTGGGCGCCGGCACTTTGATTATTATGCTCCTCCTCTTCGGCCTGTGGGGGCTCAAAATTGCCGCCCGCGCCCCAGACACCTTTGGTAGACTCTTGGCCTTGGGGATTGTTATACTGATATCGGTCCAAGCCATCGTCAATATTGGCGCCATGGTTGGCCTCCTGCCTCTAACTGGGGTGCCGCTGCCCTTCGTTTCCCAAGGTGGCACTTCGCTCCTCCTCACCTTAGTGGCAGCCGGCCTGGTGCTTAATATCTCCCGTTATCGCTTGCCATCTTAATTTTAATTTATGAAAATCCTTTTTACCGGCGGCCACACCGGCGGCCACTTCTACCCGATTATCGCCGTAGCCCAAGAGCTTAAACGCTTGGCTGAGGCCGACAAATTAATCCGACCCGAGCTTTATTACTTTGCTCCGGACCCCTATAGTCGCAAGCTCCTCTTCGAAGAGGGAATTAATTATGTGAGAGTCCCGGCCGGCAAATGGCGGCGCTACTTCTCGCTCCTCAACTTCACCGATTTGTTTAAAACTTTAAACGGCATTATCCAAGCTATTTTTAAAGTTTACTGGCTGTATCCCGATGTTATCTTCGCCAAAGGCGGCTTCGGCAGCTTCCCGGTGTTAGTGGCGGCGCGCTTGTTGCGAATCCCGGTGATTATCCACGAGTCCGACTCCAAACCGGGCCGAGTCAACGCTTGGGCCGGCAAGTTTGCCGAGGCGGTGGCCGTTTCGTACCCCGAGGCAGTCAAATATTTCAACTCCAAAAACAAGCAAGTGGCCGTCACCGGTAACCCGGTCAGACGCGAGCTCCTGACCAAGATTACCGACGGCGCCCACGATTTCCTCAAGTTGGAACCAACCGTGCCGACTATCTTGATTATTGGCGGGTCACAAGGCGCCATGGTGCTTAACAATGCCATTTTAGACATTCTCCCTGAACTGACCGAACAATATCAATTAATCCATCAAACCGGGCGCGAGCACTTGGAAGAGATTACCGGGCGGGCCAAGTTTATCCTCGAGGGGAAGCCGGGCGCCGGGCGTTATCACGCTTACGATTATCTTAACGGCACTGCCATGCGGATGGTGGCCGGCGTCACTAATTTGGTTGTCTCGCGGGCCGGCTCGTCGGTGTTTGAGTTTGCCAACTGGGAACTGCCAGCCATCCTCATCCCAATCCCCGAAACAATCAGTCACGACCAGCGGACCAACGCTTACACTTACGCCCGCTCAGGGGCGGCGCTGGTGATTGAAGAGGGTAATCTAACCTCGTCGGTTTTGCTGTCGGAAATTAAGCGTCTCCTGAATGACGAAAAAATACTAGAGAAAATGAAGGTCGGCGCGCGACAGTTTAAGCGCCCGGAAGCTGGCGAAGTTATCGCCAAATATATTTTATCGATTGCTCTGGAACATGAAAAATAAAGTTATTGCCCGAGTGGCGCCAAGTCCGACCGGACCCTTCCATCTCGGCACTGCCCGAACGGCGCTCTTTAATTACTTGTTCGTTAAGAAAACCGGTGGGCAACTTTTGCTTAGGATAGACGATACGGATAGCGAGCGCTCGCGCGATGAATACGAACAGAATATCCGCGAGGGTTTGGAATGGCTCGGCCTTAAATTCGATGCTGATTACAAGCAAAGCGAGCGGACGGAAATTTATAAACAAGAATTGGAAAAATTGATCGCCTCCGGCCAAGCTTATGTCTCTAAAGAAGAGATTAAAGAAGCGGGTCAAAGGAGCGAGGTAATCAGGTTAAAGAATGCCGGTGAGGATGTAACTTTTGCTGACCTGATTAGAGGCGAAATTACTTTTAACACTCAAGAATTGGGCGACTTCGTTATCGCCAAAGACTTAACCAATCCGCTGTATCACTTCGCCTCGGTGGTGGACGATAAGGAGCTCGGGGTAAACCACATTATCAGGGGCGATGATCACCTCTCCAACACCGCCCGGCAAATCCTGATTGGCCAAGCAATTGGGGCTAAAACGCCCAAATTTGCCCATATTCCGCTTATTTTGGCCCCCGACAGGAGTAAGCTCTCCAAGCGCCACGGCGCCACCGGTTTGCTCACTTATCGCGACTTGGGCTACTTGAGCGAGGCGATGGTCAACTTCCTCGCCCTCTTAGGCTGGTCACCACAGGCCAAAGGGGGAGCGGAGGCAGACGATGTCCTCTCCCTGCCCGAAATCATTGAATTATTCGATCTGGCCGATGTCCAAAAATCAGGCGCGGTGTTTGATGTGGAAAAATTGAATTCGCTCAATCGCGAGTATCTCAAAAAACTGATGCCCGAATTGGCCGCCGGCTGGCTCGCTAAAGGCCTGACTGACACCACTAAAAATTTGACTGATTATGACGAAGCTAAATTAGCTAACATCGCGCCGGTAATCTTAGAGCGCGTCAGTAATTACGATGAGTTGAGAGAAGCGGAAGAAGTGGGCGAACTGAAGTTTTGGTTTGAGGCGCCAACACCGGATGACGAATTAATCAAAAATAAAGCGCATTTGCCGAAACTGGCCGAGCTGTTAGAAAAAGTGAACGAATCAGATTGGACTACTGAAAATATTAAGAACACCGTGTGGGACTTCGCCACCGAAACGGGGAGGGGAGAGGTGCTCTGGCCGATGCGCGTGGCCTTAACCGGCCTCCCCAAATCCCCCGACCCCTTCCTCGTGGCCGAGAAGTTAGGCAAAGCAGAAACCCTGACCCGCCTCTCAAAATTTTAAAAAACGAAATGATAAAAGACAAATTTGGAACATTTGGGGCAAATGCTGGGAGCTACAGTAAATTTCGGCAGGGATTTCCGAATGAGGTTTTTGATTGGCTCAAGGAATTAGTTGGTGACAAAAAAGAAGTCTTAGATCTCGGTTGTGGTACCGGTATTGCTACTCGGCAATTAGCTGAATTGGGCTTTAGAGTTACAGGAGTTGATTTAGATGAACGGATGATTAAAGAGGCTCAAAATACAGGTGGTGGAATTAATTATGTCATTAGTCTGGTTAATCAATTACCTTTTACTGCCGGCCAGTTTGAAATTATTACCGCTTTTAGCGCCTTCCACTGGTTCTGCGACAAGGACTCAATTAAAGAGATCTGGCGAGTGCTCGCCCCCGACGGATTATTGTTTATAGTCAACAAAAACGACAAAAGCCAGATGAGAAAGATGATCCGCGACCTAATTAAAAAAGAAGTTAAACAAAATTTGCCGAGCAAGCCAGAAACTTACGACCCGAAGCGAATTTTAGAAGAAAACGAGTTTAATAATGTGCACGAAAAAGTTTTCGAAGTTATTGAATACTACTCTTTGGAAGAAGCAATCGGCAACACGCAAACGATGAGCATTTGGAATTTAGTGCCAAGTGGAGAGAAGGGTAGGATATTAATTAAAATTAAAGATAAATTAAGCGCCGAATTTGACAATCAAGTCCCGCGGGAAATAGAAATCAAAGCTGTCGCCGGGTTGAAATAAAATCAATAGTGATAACTCACGACCGTGAGTTAATGCAATAATTGGTCAAAACAAGGAGATGGCTTTGGAGTCGGGATTTTTGGTACAATTTTGGTACAATGGAGGGGATGAAGAAATCCAGAATTGAATGGAAGGGGTTTTTGGTGTTGGTGGTGATGTTGGGAGTGCTGGGAGGAAGCGCCAAACCGCTGCCGGCCGAGGCCGGCTTGTTGGATGATTTAAAGAACGCCATCACCGGCAAAAAGTCGGTCATCCAACAACTGGATGAGGAGATTAATCAATTCCGCTCGGCCGTGACCCAAACCCAGGCCAAAAAACAAACCCTCCAAGGCGAGCTTAACCAAATCATCAGCACCGACAAAAACTTGGCCGGGCAAATCAATAATACTGAAAATAAGATTTCCCTCACGGCTAGAGAAATTGACGAGATTAATTCGGAAATCAGAACTAAAGAGGAAATCATCGCCGGCCATCGGCTGGCCCTCTCCGAGAGCTTGCGCAATCTCTCTGACAAAGACCGAGTCTCACTAGTTGAGACCCTGCTGGGTTATGAGCGCGCCACCGACTTGTGGAGCGATTTGGCCTCGCTGGACAGATTCCGCGTCTCGGTGGAGGGCCGAGTAACTGAGCTTGATTTGGTCAAGCAGACCCTGGCCCAAAAGCGCGCCGCCGAAGAGGCGGAGAAGAACAAGCTAGCGACGCTGAAGAATAAGCTGGCCGATGAGAAGAA
>Ga0208245_1001133_pt1 | contig 17479 bp, 21 predicted proteins | sample RifOxyC1_FD_184035 | JGI IMG/M metagenome (GOLD analysis project Ga0208245, IMG submission 184035) | Soil microbial communities from Rifle, Colorado - Rifle Oxygen_injection C1 (SPAdes) | ecosystem: Environmental > Terrestrial > Deep subsurface > Rock core/Sediment | place: Rifle, Colorado... | reverse complement strand
GTAAGTGAGCAACACCATTTTTAACTATTTCTGGATAGATGTGGCGGTTGGGACTTTTAGCTTTTGCATCTCTTACTAATTTTTTTAAATTTTCTAAATTCAATTGTAACATAAAGTATGCCTCCTTATTTGATAACTATTTTTCAAGGATGGCAGATAAATCAGACTAAATCACTGACTGCTGTGAAAGCCTTACGATAAATTAGAGTTGCCATTTTCAAGAGGTGGTGTTGAAAGGGTTCATACCTTTATTGAATTAACGATGGGAGATATATAAGTGGGATATGATAAAAACTACCATATTCATGATGAACTTTACAAAAGGGCCAAGGCTGCTGGAGATGTCGCATGGGGTGGTGATACTGATGGAGTACGCTTCAGAAACTGGAAAGAAACAATAACATCTTTTTCGTTGTTAGAATTTTTCCCCAAAAAAGGCAAATTGCTTGATCTAGGGTGTGGTAACGGTACAGTTGCCTTACAAATGGCGGAAAAAGGATATGAAGTAACCGGGATTGACATTTCTGAAGAAGCAATAAAATGGGCAATCGAAAAATCGATTGAAGCAAAGCTTAATATTAAATTCAATGTTGGTAATGTTATAGATTTGTCACAATATGCTGACAATTATTTTGATGTGATCATTGACTCAAACTGTCTTCATTGCATCATTGGCGATGATAGAAAAAAGTTACTTCAAGAAGCTTGCCGTGTGCTAGCTCCTAGTGGAGTAATTTATATTAGCACACAATGTGGTATGAGAGATTTTAAAAATATGGAGTATGTTTTTGATGAGGAATCAAGGTGTATGATTTACAACGGAATTGCTTATAGATATTTTGGTCGGCCGGAAGATGTTATGAGTGAAATTGAAAGTGTAGGCCTAAAAATAATCAAATCTACTGTTGATTTTAACGAGAATAAACATTTAAAATTATTTGCAGCAAAATAATTTAATGGAATATTTTCCCACAATTTATGAATGAGAGTTAGTGGTATGAGAAAAGAAAGCTTGAGAAAACGATTACACTTATGAAATCTAAATTATACAACATAAAAATGGCAGTGAGAAACTTAGAGCAGTCAGTAAGTTTTTATCGGAAAGCCTTTAGTTTTCTTGGTTTCAGTGAAGGGACATATTTTGCCGATCCTATCGATAAAAAACCTACTGTCGTCTATGGCAATGGAAAGGTTTATTTGGAGCTGGTGGAAGAACCGGAATTAGTTCCTAAGTCAGACATCAGTACCGTTGCAGGGCCAAGAATTGAATTTCTTGCAGAGAGCAAAGAAGAGGTAGATGAATTTCATAAACATTTGCTGGCAATAAAAGCGAATGTTATTTCATCTCCGCAATATCTGCTTCAGGAGCTTCTTGGAGATGTTGAAACCGATCCTTGGTACTGCGTCTATTTTTCCGATCCAAATGGAATTAAATTTGGTTTAATATATACGCTTAGTTGAGATAGAAACAGGCTTTATTGGGTAGATATATGAAAAAAACAAAAAAAGATAAAAATATTATTTTGACCAAATCCTTTGTTTTCAATACGCGAAGACTAATAATACGCCCATATCTAATCTCCGATTTTAATTCGTGGAAGGAGGCTCACCAAAACATGCTTTCTCCACAAACTCCTTTCGATTGGGCACATGCTTTTTTAAAAACACAAGCCCATCGTCGAAAGTTCGTATCAATGGTAAAAACCCATCAACAAAAGCGCGTTGGACCAACAAACTATACGTTTGCAGTATTCAAAAAAATAACAGGCGAATTAGTTGGAGAAGTTTCAATGGTAGACGCTTCCAGAGGTGGCTCAATGAGTGCATCGTGTGGGTATCTTATTTTTAATAATCATTGGCGGCAAGGATATGGTCTAGAGGCCCTCCGAGGTTTAATTGATATTGCTTTTAATAAACTTGCGCTTCATCGACTTGAAGCTTACATTGAAGTCAAGAATAGAGGATCACAGAAATTGGCAAAGATGGCGGAATTTCGCAAAGAAGGAATTGCTAAAAAACGGCTTTTCTTCAAAGGTGCTTGGAACGATGTATTTGTCTATGCATTGACTTGTGAAGATATTGGCATCAAAAATGTTCGACCTATAACTTACTCAATCCCTAATGGTTAATAGATTTATAATTAGAGGAAAAGAGGGAGATGTTTGCTGGTGAAATTATATAGGAGCTTTTATGGCATTGACGAGTTCGCTAGTTAGCAACGAATATCGCTGGATATTAGATTTTCAGAATAAGGAATAGCACCCTTTTTGATTGGGTGCGGATTTTAAACAAAAGCTTCCCTCATAGAGGAGTGTTTATGAGGCTCTGGAGGATTCTATAATGATTGTACACACCATACTTTATGTAGCAGACCAAGCAAGAAGCACGGCTTTTTATAAAAAAACTATGCAACTAGAACCAAGCCTCAACGTGCCAGGGATGACAGAATTTAAATTAAGTGAGTCTCATGTTTTGGGATTAATGCCCGAATCTGGTATTAAAAAATTATTAGGAGATAAATTACCAGACCCCAAAGCTGGCAATGGTATTCCCAGGGTGGAGCTTTATATTAAAGTGAAAAATCCGGAAATATATTTGAGTCGATCACTTGGTGCTGGGGCTGTAGTTGTAAGTGAAATTAAACCACGTGATTGGGGCGATAGTGCTGGTTATGTGCTTGATCCTGATGGCCACGTTCTAGCTTTTGCTTGTTAATTTTAGAGGATAAGGGTGACTATGAATATTTTGGTCAGAGAATACACACAAAACGATTTAGTGGAAGCAAAGATAGTTTCTGATGATGCTCATGCAGTTCTTCGAAAATTCTACCATCCGACTGCACAGGCAAAAAAGATTGGAAGCGATACTCCTTATAAACGAATAGTCGCTGTTGCTGATAACAAAATTGTTGGCGTGGCAACTTATGAAGTAGAGGGTGATTTCCTTTATTTTGGAAGCCTTGGCGTTCTTACAGCGTATCGAAAAATGGGAATAGCTAAAAAAATCATTTCTCATATTGAGGAAGCTGCGCAAAGCATGGGTTTTTCAAAAATCCAATGTGCAACTATGGAGAAAACAGGAAATGTTTCAATTTTTGAAAAGATTGGTTTTAAAAAAAGCTCAAGAGAAATAACAGGTAAATTTGAAAGCGTTGATGGTGAACCTATAGTCGAAGTCTATTTGGAAAAAAGTGTTGAAACTTGTCGAGTGAATTTAGGAGGTAATAAAATAATACTGAGAGACTGGATAGCTGACGACTTGGCTTCATTTGAGGAGTGGCAGAAGCCTTGTCATAAATGGCAGGATTTTGATGGGCCATATTATACCACCACTGAAGAAAATACTTTAAAACAAATCAATGGAATTAGAGAGAGATTGAAGAGCGCTGCATTTCCCGCACCAAGAACAAGGCTGGTTATTGCTGATAAAAAATCAAATCAACTTTTAGGCACAGTTAATTCATACTGGGAATCAATAGAAACAAATTGGTTATGTGCAGGTATCGCCTTATATGATCACAATTTTTGGGGGCAAGGAATTGGTTACGATGCTTTGAATGTTTGGATTAATTATCTGTTTTTTGTCCATCCGCAAATCGTTCGTCTTGATCTTCGAACATGGTCGGGGAATTATGGTATGATTCATTTAGCAAAAAAACTTAATTTTAAACTAGAGGCGCAATTTCGAAAGGCCAGAATCGTTAATGGCGAATATTACGACAGTTTGGGTTTTGGAATTTTAAGAGAAGAATGGTTAAATAGAACTGTTGCTGTGGAGAATAAAAAATGAAGTTAAGAAGTTTGCTGTTGTTTATTTTAACTAGCATCCTTGTTGTAGCTCACGCAAAAGAGATTGCACTTACTTTTGATGATGCACCAATGGGTACCTCTTGGCATTTTGAAAGCAGCGCAAGAACAGAGATACTTATAAAAAAGTTGAAGGGACTTGGTGTTCCTCCTGTAATTATTTTCGCAAATGCTTGTAATAGAGAAGATTCTGCATCTGTCATTTTGCAGCTTACAAAATATAAAGATGCCGGTCATTTAATTGGTAATCATACATGCTCTCATCCTCGGCTAGACGATATCGGATTTGAAAAGTATATCAAAAATATTGAGCAAAACGAAAAATTGCTTACTCCACTTCTAATGGGGGTAACTTTTTTTCGATATCCCTTTCTCAATGAAAGTATTGACGAAAAACTTAGGGATGAAGTGCGAAATTGGCTAAAAGGAAATCATTACAAAAATGGGCAAGTGTCTATAGATAACGACGATTACATTTTTTCTTCTAAAATTAATCGCGCAAAACAGAATGGTAAAAATATTGATTATAAAAAAGTAGAAGCGCTTTTTTTAAAGCATGTTGTCGGTGCCGCAGAATTCTATGATAGCCTTGCCGTAAAAACGCTAGGCCGCTCTCCAAAGCATGTTATTCTCTTACATGAAATGGATGCTACTGTAATGTTCATCGACTCATTGGTAAATGAATTTCGAAAGCAAGGCTGGAATATTATCAGCGCACAAGATGCCTATCAAGATGAAATATATTCTCGGCAACCGAAAAACACTTACACCAATAATGGCTTTATCGCTCAATTGGCCAAAGAAAATACTGGAGAAACATTCAGCTATAATGGCGATAAGGAGACAGGTGCTGAGCTTGATAAAATTTTAGATCTTAAGAATTGATTTACGAAGTGACGGTGAGTGAAAACGAAGCTGCCATATAAGTTGAAATAGTTTAGGCACTAAAACAAATACGAGGAGTAGATGGAAAAAATAATTTTACGAGAGTTAACAATTGAAGATGAACAGGCGTTTTTTCAAGGATTAAAAGAGTGGGCTAACGAAGAATTATCATGGTACACATTCGATTGGAAGCCTGGTGTCTCCTTTGCTGAATTGCTTACCATTCTCGAAAACACAAAAAATGGTATCAACTTACCTATTAATTATGTTCCTGGGACGATGCTCTATGGCTTTACTGATAATCAAACCATTGTTGGAAGAGTCAGTATTCGTCATAAACTAACTGATTTTCTATTAAAAAGAGGTGGCCATATTGGTTATTCTGTAGCACCGAGATTCCGACAAAAAGGTTACGCTTCGGAGATGATGGCGCAGTCAATTTTATATTGTAAAAAAATTGGCATTGAAAAATTACTGATAACTTGTGCTAGCGATAATATTCCATCGTGGAGGATAATTGAAAAAAATGGTGGGATTTTAGAGAACGAAATTTATGACGAAGTTGATAAAGAAATGATTAAAAGGTATTGGATTGATCTTCAATAATAAGGATTAGCGAGGATATAATGGCCAATGGCAAACATATTGTTATTTGTGGACAATCGGCATCTGGAAAAACGACGTTGGTAAATTACTTGGCCAAAAAGTATAGTTGTCCTATAGTTCCGGAGCACGTTGATTGGATTGGAGGAAGTAAAAATTTCCCCAAATCGCCTAATACTATTGTGGAAAAAAAGGCGAAACAAAAATTCTTTTTTGACCTTGATGTTGAACGTTACAATTGGACAAAGAACGAGTTGGAACATTCCCCTTTAGTCATTTCAGATGCTGATTTCACATCTCCACTTGCTCACAACTATGCTGAGCGTTGGTTTTATCCGGAGTTAGATGTTTATGGGTGGATGGTTGAAACGTATTCTGAATTGCTTCGTAAAAAAATCCTCGCACCTGCTGATGCTTATGTCTATCTTGATGTTTCTCTTGAGCAGAGAATTGTGCGTCGAAAATCAGAAATGAACAATCGAAAAAGAAATGATGTTTTTTTTAAGGAGCCATTTCCGAGCAACATGCGCCAGTTTTATTTTTTGTTAATGAATAGTGGTTCGACAAAAAAAGCGGTAACGTCTACATGGATAAAATATGATGGTTTATTAAATGACAGCAACGAGTTGATTTGTGATTTTATTGGTAGGCAAATGCATTCCGGAGACACCAAAGTTCAAGCGGAAGCACTGATTAGAATTTTAGAAGGCACCATCTTAGATCAATCTGTTAATTTAGAATAAATAGATTATGAAAAAATCGCACGAATTATCAAAAATGGCTTTTAAATTTATTATAGTCTTATGTGTAGGAGGTACTCCATATGAAGATTATAGAAATTTTTGAGTTTATTGAGAGTCATTTGGGCGATGAGTTGAATATTGAGCTTGTTGCAAAAAAGGCTGGCTTTTCAAATCACCATTTTCAGCGTTTGTTTGCGGCCAGCGCAGGGGTTAGTCTTGGCACTTACATTCGACGTAGGCGTTTAACAAAAGCAGCAGAAAGACTAAAAGAAAGTGCTGACCGTATTATTGAAATCGCATTAGAGTCAGGCTTTGATTCTCAGGAGGCCTTCACGCGAAGTTTCAAATCTATGTTTGCCGCCACTCCCAAGGATTATCGTGATAACCATAGTTATTCTCAAATGCGAGGAATGGGGGCCATTACCCAAAAGTTTTTAGAGCATATAAAATATGATGGGGTAAATTTAACGCCTGAGTTTATTATAAAACCAGAAAAAATACTGGTTGGAATGAAAAAAAAGTTTGCCAGATCTGGCGAGGGCATCTCTGAGCTTTGGGGTATATTCAATTCGCGAATAGAATCAATTTCTAATAAAAAAGGTGCTGGAGTTAATGGGCGATTTGCGACTTATGGTGCTTGTGAAGAGATATGGATTGAAAATAAAATCCAGGATGAATTTTACTACATGGCTGCAATTGAAGTGGATCAGATAAATGATGCGATCACTGACCTTGCAACAATTAAAATTCCAGAAACAAAATTTGCTGTTTTTTGCCATAACGGTTCATTGAGAGATTTTTCTGAATCCGTAAAATATGTTTGGAATATCTGGCTCCCAGAAAGTGGACTTGAGCTAGGGCCAATGAGTGACATCGAATATTATTCGAGTGATTTTAATCCAGATTCCCCAAAAACTAAAATCGAGATTTGGATTCCAATTGCTAACTGATTTTTTCAAAAGGCCAAGTCAGGGGGCCATCTGATAGGCCCCACAAGACTGGCCAATTAATTACTTCTGAATTTGTGCTGTAGACAATTCATTGATCAAAAAGAGTCAGCATACTAATGTGCGCCCCTTCTGAAAATTAAACTTACTTCGTTGCAATTCTGGAGTGCTCCTTGATGAAATCCTGAAGTTTACCCATGTAGAGCATTTCTTTCCATTCCTCTGTTGTGGTTTTTCGATTCATTTTACTCCAAAGCTTCATCAACCTGGGTTCCTCAAGTTTCCAGGTGATAGTGGAATTTTGCAGTGATTGTATTGAATCGGGTGTGATGGACTCAAGCAAAAACTGGATCAAGCGGTCATAGTTCACTTTACCAAATTCTTCTGACTTGTTGATAGAGCTTAATTTTTTGTCGATCTTATCTTTGGTTTCAGTTTTGATGCGGATAGATTTAAAATTTGTCGTTGTTTTAGTGATAGTTTCTGTTTTGGTGTTCATAATTTTTAGTCTCCTATTAATGTTGTTTATTTATTAAATGTTTGAAGAAGTGGGTACACGGCCTTTAATTTTTCTTCACTAAGGGCCCGGATGATATTGATGCAATTTTCCTGAATATCAGTGATAAATTGGTCGCTTTTAAAGTGATACTCAAAGTCGGCCATGGTGTAACCAAAGGCTTCCACAATGTGCTTAACTTTTTTTGGGGTAAGCTCAATACGGCCATTTTCGATGTGGCCAATGGCCGATCTATGATATCCACAATAGACTGATGCTTTGTGCTGAGTTAATCGTTTTAAACGCCGCAATACCTGAAGAGTTTTTACTTCTTTTGTAACAATTCGTTTGTAGCTTCTTCTCAAACGATTATTCTCAATGACCTTTGGTTTTTCTGGTGAATATTTATCTCGAACTTGCGTCACATGGCCATTCAAACAGAGATTAAAATCTTCCATTGTAAAGCCATAACGTGAAACATATTTTGCAATCCTTTCTTCATTGAGTGGTGCCCGGCAGTTTTCGATTCTTTCAATTGATTTGTGTCCTATCTCTAGCAAAACGCTAGCGGCTTTGCGATTTAGGCCCTTTATTTCGCGTAATTTTTTGATGGCCAGAGCTGTTTTAACAATATCGTTGTTCATTTTTTTACCTCCTGTGGTTAATCAGTTTACCTCCCCACTGCCATCACAACGCTGGTTCAGAAATAGCAATTTCTGCCAGTGAAGTGCGACAGGGAAAGGACGTTAATTTTAACTGGTTAAGACGAAGGAGTTGCTATTTTGTCTGGGAAAAAGTACTCTGCTATGCACTTAGCATTTTACTAAGCAGCAATAAGCAAACTTGAGAAATTCTAGGAAATGCCAGAGAGAGATTTCAGGGATGAGAGGATGCTAAATTACTGAAACCGTTTGTTAGTAGTTTCAATTGTTTGTTTGGAATCTTTCAGAAAACTTAAAAAACCATGGATGTAATTTGGTGGAGGTCGCGATACATCTGGCGAACCGCCATATCCACACGATTTAATTGAATTAAAGGTCAATACAAAAAAAGCAATTATTGCTAAATGCGCTCCACTTTACGAGAAAGGTCACTCTCTTCGAGAGATCAAAGATAAGACAGGAATTCCAATTTCAACAATTCAAAATACTTTTGCTAACGCTGGCGTGGCCATAAGAAATTTTGTCACTGGAAAAAATGTTCCAAGTGATCGGACTAAATGTCGATACTCTGGGAACGCACCATTTGGTTATGCTTTCCTTGATGGCCAACTTGTTTTGGACGTGAAGGAGCATTTGATTGTTCGAAAAATTTTAAAACTTAGGCAGTCAGGTAGATCAACGCACGCCATTGCTGATGAGCTTAATGGCCAAAATTTGCGTCCACGATTTGCCAAAAAATGGGATAGACGTGGTGTTTATTCTATTATCAAAAGGGAATCAAAAAACAAAAACTAGTCTAGAAGATTTAATTCAAGGAGAATTATATGGATAAATTAATCGCAATCGCCGTAACACTGGCAATAATAACTGTTTCAACTGGCCAGCTTCCCAAAGTTATTTATAAGGTTCAGATGGCACAACTATATCTTATTAAGGAATCACAGGCATCTAACTGGGGACGATTGCCGTTGTTGCCAATTAAAAAGTAATCTTCTTCGATCATTTAAAATTAGAATCACTTCAGGATGTTTGTTGAAGATGATTGTGTTGCACTCTCGTTGAATTAATTCCTAGTGCTCGGGCCGAATAGTGCGGCCATCATGCGATGACTATGGCGGCCCTTATGGCCCTTTCGTCGTATTCCTATATCTAACAGACCAATGGGCCGCGGTACTTATGTTTCTACGACAAAGCCTACTGCGTTTCCTTTAAGTTAAAAACTGATGTTTTTTATTTTTTTTAAATTTTGCGCCTATATTGTCGTCATGTTTATTTAATTTCAGATAACTAAATGATTGTGCCAATTGAGAAATTTTTAATGATTAATTATTTCAAAATCGGAGATTAATGTTTATGGATAAAAAAACTTTTCTGTATGCTCGTGTAAGCACTGGTATGCAGCAAAACGGATTAGAAAGTCAGATACGTGCATTGAGAGAATTTTGCAATCGCACCAATGTTTCAAATTATGTTATATTCCAAGATGAAAATCAATCAGGAACAAAAAAATCAAGACCAGCTCTTGACGATATGATGAAAAGAGCGCGAAATGGTGAATGCGAAAAAGTTGTTGTCTATAGCTTCAGCCGCTTCGCTAGATCAGTCACTCATCTCTTGTCTGCACTTCAGGAGTTTGAGAAACTAGAGATAAAATTTCTTTCACTCAGCGAGGCAGTTGACACAGATACCCCCATTGGAAAAGCATTGTTCACCATACTTGGAAGTGTTGCGGAATTGGAAAGGGACATTTTAGCGGAAAGGGTTCGTTTGGGTCTTGCAAACGCTCGCGCCAAGGGAATAAAAATTGGGAGAAAGAAAACTCGGCCATCAGAACTTATCAGGAGGCTTCGTGCGAAGGGATTAGTTCATCGTGAAATTGCCAGAATCGCTGGTTGCTCTTCTGGTGCTGTCGCTACTGAACTAAAAGCGTGGGCCAAGGAAAAAGAACAAGGCGTTGAAACTATCAATATTAATTCTGACATCAAACCGATTTCTGAGAGTGAAAAAGTAAAAAATGATAAAGTTGATGCAACACCAGCGCGATTGCCATTGGAAATTGTTCGCTACTAAAAACTTAGTAGTTAATCGAAATCCAATTGGTCAATGTGCGAAACCCCTCATTTTTTGGCATCGGAAAATTTTTTAGTAATTCGCTAACTGCAATGTGTAAATATGGTGGGAGCTTTCTGGCGTAGTCCAGGCCATTACTTTCAGGTAGTCCAATTTTTTTAAATCCAGAAGGTAGTTGCTTGGGCAGCGCTTTTAATATTTTTTCTACAGTGGAGGATGTTAATTGTCCCATATATATGGCCTGAACTAATGTTTCAAGGGCCTGAGTATATCCCCGAAGCACAGACCAATTTTTCATTGATAAAGAGTAGCCCTCTTTTTCAATTTTTTGATAAGCTTCTGGAAAATAGTAATATTGAATAAAATTTGCCTGATATTCTGCCAAAGTATGATTAATTAGTGTTGGGAATGGTTTTTTTGAATAATTATTAGTCGCTGGAAAATTGTTCAAGATGGCCTGATTGATATGAACAAATTCATGCTCAAGGATTGATAAAAAATAATTGTTTTTTAATCGAGAGTTTGATTCGGGAGCAATTACAAGTGGTGGCGAAGCTAAATTATAAATTTCTAGCGATGTCGTTGCGACAGCGTCGCACTTATGAGCTGCTGACAGAAACCAGTCATTAGTAACATATGCTACAAGGTATTCTCTATTAAAAATTTGTGATGGTACTATTTTCAATTTTTTTATAAGCAATCCTTTTGCATGGCCCTTGGTTAGAGAAGAAAGATGATTATGCCAGTTTATAAAAATGGTAACCTTATTTAAATAATTTTGATGGGCCTTGCTTGAAGGCGTTACTGTTTTAAGAAGTTTTTTAATTTCTGCTTGATGATCTTTATGAGGTGTCACATTTATAAATCCATATTTCTCTTTTTAAAATTATAATACCTAACTTCTGATTTTAAAATAGCGTTCAAATTATTATCTACTTTTTGTATGGAATACCGCTGGATGAGAGCAACTTAGATTCAGTGACATTCCATTTAATGTGTCAAAAAAAATACGTTACCATTGAATTCCATGAGACATTCCGCGGAGCTAAGTTCGCAAAAAAATTTGTCTATATGATCATTAATGCATGAGTTTTATCGCAAGTAAAAAAAAGGGCCATAGTTTGGCCCTTTCTATAAATTCTCAGTCTTTTCATTCAAGAGATGATAATCAATCTAGTGAATTAAACATTTGTTGCCGGCCATATTATCTAGCAACATCGCGGTATCAAGAGAGTATCCCGTTGAAGAATCTTGTTGAAAGGCCTTAACATTAGATTCAATGTTTTCACATAAATTAAACTCTTCACCTGTTTCCAACGCTTCATATGGAGCACAGGCTGCCTTAAGCAAAATATCTCCAGTCTTTCTTGAATATCCCTTTGAATTATCTTTTAAGTATTCTCCAACATTAAGTTCAATCGTTCTAAATAGAGCTTGCAAACGATTATTCTTTTGAAGCTCATCAAAGCAAGTTCTCGATACAGATACGCTCGCCGCACTTGCAATATTTGCTACTAAAAACAAACTTAAAATTATTTTCTTCATATGATCCTCCTGTTTAATATTCTGGCTTTCTCTTAACGAGTTATTGCACTCATATTACTAATTCCCATGTCCTTAAGGCGACTGTGGTCTCCCTCTGGACACGCATTATTATATAAGCTCAGTGTAATGCAAAGTTGAGTGCAGCGATAGGGTAAGTGTAAATTTTTACCGCACTGTCAATTTTTTTTCCACCCAATAAAATGGAGTTAAGAAGGCGCAAGGACGAGAACCATAACGGGATTGAGCATGGATATAGCTCCAACTCGGATCTAATTTGTCTGGCGATCTACTCCAAGGACGCAGAATTGTACTCAAGATATATATCTTGAAGACGGATAGCAAAGTTTGCATTTTTCTAGATTGCCTGCCTTCTTATTAACTTTTCAGGGAGGTTTTTATGGAATCAATGTACAACGCAGTTGCTGGTGTAGATGTTCACCAACAGAAACTAACTATCACAACATTAGTTGGAAATAATTCCAAAAAAATCACCAAGACAACTTGGGAATGTGGCACCTATACTGACGATTTGGTTGAGGCCGGAAAAAAAATTAAATCACTCGGTGTAACTGAAGTTGCCATGGAGAGCACTGGTGTCTACTGGAGACCTGTTTACAACATTTGGTCAAAGATGGGGATCAACATTACTCTTGGTAATGCATATCACATCAAAAATGTACCGGGTAGAAAGACGGACATAAAAGACAGTGACTGGCTTGCGCAACTTCATGGCAATGGACTCATTCGGCCATCCTACATCCCTAAAGAAGAGTTTAGAAAATTGAGAGACCTGACTCGCCATCGAGGGAATCTTGAAAAGGACATCATAGATGTGAAAAACAGGATCCAACGGGCCTTGGAGGATGGGAACATTAAACTGAAGTCAGCTATCTCAAATGTCTTTGGTGTCGCAGGTAGAAAGGTATTGATGGCCATCATTGAGGGAGAAAAAGATCCTGAAGTTTTGGCAAAACTTGTGGACACCAATGTAAAAGCGAAAAAGGAGGTGATAAGAAAATCGCTAAACCATACTCTAGATGAGATAAATTTGTTTCTTCTAAAAAATATGTATAGTCAACTTCTTTACCTCGAACACCTGGCCCAAGAATTGGAAAAGAAGATTAATGACATGATGGCCCCATATGACAAGTTCATAAAAAAACTAGACGAAATACCAGGCATTGACAAAATAACCGCTCAAATTATTATCGCCGAAGCAACCACCGATATGGAGAACTTTAAAGACGCAAAAGCATTTGCAGCTTGGGCCGGTGTTGCATCAGGGAATCACGAATCTGCTAGTAAAAAAAAAGAGCAAAATGTCGCAAGGGGAATCCCGCTTTAAAAAAGGCACTCGTTCTTGCGGCAAATGCTGCTGTAAAAAAGAAAAATACGTACTACAACGCCAAACATGCTAGGCTTACAATGAAAACCGGCTCTAGTAATAAAGCGAAGGTTGCTATTGCCAATAGAATGGCGAGAGGAATTTTCTATATTCTGTCGAATAAAGATGTTCGATATAGAGAGCTTGGTACAGTGCGGGTTATAGACGAGGAGAAAAAAATTAAAAATCTTATCAATCAACTAAAGTCCTTAGGTGTTGAAGTAAATCACTACACCAAAGAAAAGATTGAAGCGGTGACAAAGATCTCTGCATAAGTTGGTTTAACATTTTAAAATTGTAAGAGAGCTTGATTAAAAGTTCAGGGAAGGTCTGTGCCCTTGAAAACGTTCGCTTATATAGCAATATTAAAAATCTGGGCCATGCCCGTTATTTCTCAACTTTCGTGATCTTGCTCAGAAAAGCTCGCTTTTTCGAGCATTGCTCACTATCTGCCAGCGTTCTCATTAATTGGTCGATCACATTCCTAGTGTTATTATGTGAGCCCCATATTTAAGACAGTTCCATCCATATTTAATGATTTATAGTTTCCGCTATTTAGTTTTTATTAGCGGAGATTTGTACGCAAGAAATTCTGAGAAACTTGTATCGCCTATTGGGAAATCCATTATATTTGAAAAAACAATTGGCAGTGATCTGTTTTTCATCATGTCAGGACCATCCATCAAATGATAATGAAGATGAGGTCCTGTTGAATTTCCTGAATTTCCGAGCAATGCTAAGACTTGACCTTGTTTTACCTTTTGCCCTTCTTCAACTTTTATTGATCCTGGCACGCAATGTGCAATGAAACTATACTCATTTTTCCCATGGTTAATTATTATCACATTTCCTGCTGCAGCATGAATAAGTCCCCATTTACTAATTCTTTCTTCCGTTAATTCAGGAGTTACGCCAATCTTCTTATTTTCGGGTAGTCCGTCTTTAACTAAAACAACAGTGCCATTTGCTGGGGAAATAATCTCTTTTTTGTAAGTAGGAAAATCAGTGTTTTTATTCCCTCTGTTTTTAAATAGATTTGCTTGGCCATCAAGAATGCATATATCGTATCCAAATTCTTGGGATGTAGTTTGCCTATGATGACTAACGCCAGTCGCTGGACCATTAAGGGCCCATGCGATTCCTCGAAGAGGAAAAATATACTTGTTTTTTAGTTTATATTTTTTTAAGTTAAATGTTTTTGTGCAGATTTTATTGAGCTGATTAGATTTATATTCGACTTGTACTATTAGCTTTGTTGGAGTGATTGATTTTAAAAATGAATAGTTGTTTGTAATAAGTGTTTTTTCATTTTCCTTGAGCTTATTAGATGGACTATATTCTGAGCTACCTTTGAAATTTTTCGAGAGCCAAAATGATAAAAAATTTAAGTTTTTCATTAGCGTATTGTTAAAGCGGTGAGAGGATTTTGTAAACTCGTTTTCTAAGGTTTTTCCTTCAAAAATTGTTGCAGAAATTGCCTCATTTTTTTTTGCCAATGTATAAGTGACTTTTTTGATAATAATCTGTGAGGCAGATATGTTTTTAAGCTCAATCCCGTGAACCATTAGTTCAAAAATTTTGTGCCCATGCGATTCGTACATAAGGGGAACTAATGATTTGCTAAGCAACTTAATTTCCATATAAAAAACGCTCCTAATTAATAACTTGTTCGATGCTGATTTTATTTAAAATTATAGGCAAATAACCAGAAAAAAAAGAGTAATTCAACTTGATTTTTTGAAGTAGGTAATAATGTAAGATATCAATGTAATATTAAAAATCTGGGCCATGCCCGTTATTTCTAAACTTTCGTGATCTTGCTCAGAAGCGCTCGTTTTTCTGCGCAAGATCTGTTATCCGCCAACGTTACAGAGCACAAGTCACTTACAATCTTAGTAAAAAAAGTACACTAATTATCACTTAAACTTGAGTGCATACTACACCAAAGATCTTCCTCCTCTTTGTCAATATTTAGAGTCAGAAAAAATTCATGAGATTCATCATTAAAGAGTTTAGTTGAATAGTTAGTGTAAAACTGGCCAATGTCAGACGACTGTTCATTTACTGGCGCAATATGAGCATAATAAACATCAAATGAAACTTCACCTTCGGAGTCAATTTTCGCAGACGTAACAAAAACTTTGGCGTTTACAGCATTCTGTTTAAGATAATTATTCAGATTTGTTCCAATTACATCGTTATGAAAAATCTCCTGCTTATCGGTGCCGTTAATATTGAAGATAGTAACGGAAGACTGGTTGCTTAGGGCATAGTCTGAAGGAGTCAATACAGAAGCTCTGTTGTACACTCTTTCTCGATCAAGGGTACATTCAATGAATCCTTGAGTTACTGCTCCAAATGATTGAGTCGATATAAATATTAATAGAATGTCCCATACTAAATCGTGCGGCTTTACTCGGGCATTGCTGGTTATAACATACAAGAGAGCACTCCCAATCCAGTCCAAATACGACTTCAAAAAATATCAAAAGATCTCCGACTTTCGCCAAATACCTAGTTTTTCAACATCGTTGGCACAGTGGCATATTTTTATGCGGGAACTGTGATTCGGACAGTGGTTTTTAGGGTATAGTTCGTCCAGTCTAATCAAATAATTAGGGCTTTCATTTTCTTTTTTATCAAAAAAATATTTAAAAATTCCCCAATTCTTAAATTATCCCTTGATTCTTATATAAACATGCGTGTATAGTCTATGCAAGATGAATCAATTAAGCAATCAGCAAATTTCGACATACCGGCAAAAACTTAGAGTCCTCCTGGAAAGTCTTGAGAAAAAAGTTTCAAAGGCATTCTATTCTGATGCTCTTTTTCAAGGAACACCGATAGAAGTTTTTAGAAAATGCGGAAATCAAAACTGCAAGTGTGCGCAGGGGGGAGATCAGCGACATGGGCCATATAAAGTTATTCAAACCAAAATTGATGGAAGGCAAAAGCAAGTATCGCTAAAAGGTAGTGAGGAAAAATATTTTAAAATGGCCCAGTATTATCAGTGGCAAATTAGTAATTATCGAGAAGTAAAAATGGTTTTATCACAGATTGATGAGTTGATGGCCAGTGCTATTGATGCTCGGATAATAAGAGAGAAGCAAAATGATTGAGGGAGTTGGAAGCGGTGGTTTTATATTTCCACAAGTATTTTGTCAGTCAAAAGATTATGTCACCAAGAAGCTTCAAGATGGTGCCATCGATCATGCGGATTTTAGTTCGTGGAGTTTTGCAGACAACTTTTTTTCATATTTGCTTAGTAAGAAATTTATAGAGTTTATCGATGAAACATATCCATCTCCCAGAAAAAAAACAGAAGTGCCAATTTGGTTTTTAATTTGCTGTCAAATATCGATGCGCTTAGCATTGAAAAATAGCTACAGCTCATTGCCGGCGATATTGCTCAACTCTGGGCCAATTCTTTTGAAAATAGGGTTCAATGTTTCCAGCAAAGATATTGGGTTTAATAACAAAAACAAAAAAGAGCGCAAAACGTATGTTGATGACAGCACTGTTTTAAAATTTTTCAAGGACAGTGAAGCTAATAATATTCGCAATTGGTACAACATTGATCTTCAATATTGGTTTCGCCGGGAAAAGTACTTTGATGACAAGGGAATATATGTTTTAGATCAAACTCATTGCGTTGTTCCTGACAATGAGAATTATAAAGACGCTGTACGAATGCCGGTTGATGAGCATGGCCAGCTCTATAAAAAGCTAGATACTCTAACTCCAGAGCAAAGAAAAGCACTCAAATACCACCCATGTTATGCGCTGAGTTTTATAATGCATGCCTCCCACACAAAAGATTATTTCCATATTGCTGGATATAGTTGGGGCGCTGGAAATATCGATGAATTGCCACAGGGAAAAAAACTCATTGATGATTTTAACAAGCACTCCAATGGCAAAATGAAGCTTTTAATAGTAGATCGAGGATATTTATCTGGAGAATTTATCACCTATATTAAAAGTGAATATGGAACGGATGTATTGGTTCCTTTGAAATCAAGTATGGCGCAATATCAAGATGCTATTGAATTATCCAAATTTTCCGGCACCACCTGGGAGGAGACTATCGTTGTCGACAATAGTCGAGACGACGAAATTTTTACTAAGTATCGCGCTTGTATCATTCTCATGACTACCGACTTTTGTTAACTTTTTTATCCGAAGGCAATCATGCGCTGCCCCTCCGAACGGAATAGATCTACCTTATCCAGGATGAATTTCTCTAGGTTTGCCTCCGTAGTTGAACCCTTGAGAAATTCCGGCAACGTATTTCTAAGTGCTTCCATCACTATTGCTTCTGATGGTAAAATTCCCGGC
>Ga0208245_1001132_pt1 | contig 17484 bp, 14 predicted proteins | sample RifOxyC1_FD_184035 | JGI IMG/M metagenome (GOLD analysis project Ga0208245, IMG submission 184035) | Soil microbial communities from Rifle, Colorado - Rifle Oxygen_injection C1 (SPAdes) | ecosystem: Environmental > Terrestrial > Deep subsurface > Rock core/Sediment | place: Rifle, Colorado... | reverse complement strand
ACGTCATCAAACCTAACCGTCTGCTCGTAGACAAGAACGGTAAACCCATCGGCTACGAGATGCGCTACATAGCCGACCCCGTTACCCTGTGCCAAATCTTCACCAAGGGCTATCGGGAACGTAACAAGATCACCCATGACATGATGCTCAAACTTGTCCGACTCCTACAGGGCATGACCACAGACATCCATAGGGCAAACATCCTTGCTGTAGATCTCAACGAACTAAACTTCCTGACAGACAAACAGTACAAAGAAGTCTATGGGATCGACACAGACTCCTACCAAACCCGGTCCTACCCAGCCCCCGCTATCATGGAGAGTATCAGGGACTGGTCCGTCAAGGGCAACAAATGGACCGAACTCTCCGATTGGTACTCGTTTGCCATCATTGCTTTCCAGATGTTCGTCGGCATTCATCCCTACCGGGGCAAATACCATGGCCCCAATGACAAATACAAGAAACTCCCTACGGATGACCCTGCAGACCAATTCGCTACCACCAGACGAAGGATGCAGGATAGCATCAGCCTCTTTGACAAAGATGTAGGCTACCCCCAAAGCACCGTCTATCCGTTCAACGTCATCCCCCCAGTCTATATGGACTGGTTCAAGGCTCTGTTCGTCAATGCCAAAAGACTGCCACCCCCAGCTGATCTTATCGCAGCGGTCACTGTCGCTATTCAGACCGTGACCGCTCAATACGCTTCATCGGCCCAACTGGAGATCACTCCCATGTGGTCCCTGCCAGAACCTATCCGCTACTTCTATGACAGCTACGGGTCTACCCTAGCCATCACCGATACAGGTATCTGGCTCAATAGGGCAAGGGTTGGGGATGTCCCATCGACCGGAACTCTGGTAGGAGCCTTTACCGACCCTAAGTCCAACCTGATCGCCGTAGCATGGAAAGATCAGGGACTCAAAGTATTTGGTACTACCAGCAAGGCATACCTGAACTTCCCCCTAGTGACAGAGGATGCGTTTACCTGTGGGGATAGACTCTATGTGAAGGAATCTTCCCGTATCCATGAGGTTGGGATTGCGGATACAGGAACCAAACTCTTTCTCTCAACCAACCATGTAGCCAACTGCATGGAAAAAGCCACTCGATGCTTCCGTGGGGTGGCACTACAGAACATGCTTGGAGAGATATTTGCCATCCTTCTTCCCAAAAGCGGGGAATCCTACACAGTCAAGGTGCCACAACTCAACGCATACAGAATCGTGGACGCCCGTATGGAAGGGAATGTCCTTATGGTAGTCGGCCAGAAGAAAGGACACTCCACCTATGACCGGCTGATCTTCCGGTTTAACACGGCAGATTGGAAGACCTACGATGTCCGGGAAGTCAATGACATTACTCCAGCCGATTTGAACTTTGTCGTTCTTGAATCGGGGGTAACAGCATCTATCACTGAGAATGAGGCTCTGGAGATCTTTCCGACCAAGGTGGGGAGTCCTGCTGTCAAAGTTGTCGCTGACCCAATGCTGAAAAAGGGTATTACTTTAGGGTTGTATGGTGGTAGGGTGTGTTTTTGGAGTGGCAATGAGCTGTTTGGGGTGAGGACGAAATGAAAAAGGAATCTCGATGGCTGACGGGATGGGCGTCGCTAGACCCATACAATAATGACTACATCGCGTACCACAAACCGTACTATGAGCCCGTCACTGGATTTGTCTCAGTTTCCAAGTTGAAAGCACTCACGGACTTCCGTGCTAAATTAGAAAGATGCCGGACAGCCCTACAGGCACGCCTCAAGGAACTGCAGGACCATATCAACCGAACAGAAGACTCTCTGCTAACCGTTGCTGATCTGATAGAGTGGACGAATCAAGAAGCCAAACCCGAAAAACCAGCATCCAAGAAAAGGAGTACCCGAAAATGAAACCGATCACAATCACGGAAGCAGGGTTAAAGATGGCTCAGGCCCAAGAGAGCCTACAATCGACCATTGAGGCACTGAAAGCCGTGTCTAAGATCGTGGTAGAGAAATGCTCTGGAACTGACGAATTAACCCTTGAAAAGCAAACCACGATCCGCGAAGCCTTTGTGACCCTACTTGCTCTCCGTGACCAAATAACAAAGTAGGGGAATAGAATGAACACCGAACTCATGATGGAACAGATCAGTAGGGCTATCTCACATTACCAAGACGCTCTAGCAAAACTAGACGAATTGGGGGACGCAGTCCCAACTCATGTAACAGCTGCAAAGCAGCTGTTAGGCCTAGCCATTCGATCGGCACAAATGGCCAAAACAGCTACGGAATCCGGCGAAGATTGCACAACCTACATAAAGGCAGCCCTAGAGATGGGGGGGGCGGTAAAAGCCCTGCTAGGGATGCCCATTGACGAGCAGATGAACTGACTCGGATTCGCCACGAATGGAGTATAGTGAAACTGGTGTCCTAATTGATAAAAGGAGGATCCACCATGTCGTCCAAAAAGAAAGTTGATGTAAAGGCTTCAACGCCTAGGAACAAACCGAAGGTCGCTCTCTTTAAATCCTCAACAATAGAAGAGTTGCGAGATGAGATGCACCGATGGATGGATGGAATCCAAGACAGCCATGATAAGGTTGTAGCAGAACTCAAAGCACGCCAGTTGGAATCGCACAGGGGCACTGGCCCACAGCCCAGGAGCCCGGAATTTCAGGCCAAACTTGAAGCTCTCCGCAAACAAGAGAATGCCACTAGAGACCCGTTGATAGACATCGCACACACCTACGTCATGGACGATGAAGCCATGGCCTCCCTGAAAGTGCAGTTGCGCCAGTTACCAAAGAAAAAGAACATGGAACGGGCCAAGGTCATTGCCGAGGTGGTTGCCCGGTTCAACAAGGAGTATGAAGAAGAGCACAAAGTCCTTTTGGATGCCATAAACGGTGTCGAGGCACAGGGTACAACAGAGCCATCCGAACAGTCAGCACCCTGTCCAGAAGGCACTATCATCAGATGCCTCCATGACCTAAACTACAACCAGACATTCTGGATCAATCGAGATGGGACACCCGAAAACATTATCTACGGGACTAACCCCCACCTTCGTGGAGTTTCCCCCGATCTCCGTGGTAATAACAGTAACATCATGGGGGATTGCAGCAACATATACGGGGATTGCTCCGGGTTGTCCGGGGATTGCACCCACATCCGTGGTAACTGCACAAACCTAATGGGATGCTGCTCGGCTGTGCAAGGTGATCTAAACCAAATTCCAATGCAAAGTCGATATAACCTGCCCAATATCCAAGATTGGACAGTAGAACTCAAAGACAACGGGTAGAAGATACGTGCAGTTACCCTAGGATATCATTCGTGACCAACCCCACCCAACGTCTACAGGGTGCCTTTTACACCCCGAAACCATGGGCCGATGAAGCCATTCGGGTCATAGCCAAACATTTTGGCTCCGACTGGAAAGGCAATTCCCTAGTTTGGGATCCAGCAGCCGGGACAGGCAACATGGTTGCAGGTCACGCTTTCAACGATCTGATCTTGACCACCCTTGACCCCGCTGACCTCCCCGCCCTCCAAGCAACCCAGCCAAATGCACTCGTGGCCCAATATGACTTCCTATGCCCCCCAGATCCCGATGCTATTGTTCAGCTAGACTCCACCAATAACCTACCCGAGTCTATCCACATCAAGCTCACCGAAGCCGTCAAATCTGGGACACGGCTGGTATTCCTGATGAACCCCCCCTACTCAGCCGGAGGTACTGCTGGTAGAGCCGGGTACGACCCTGAATACAAGGGTGGTACGGGGCGCACACAGACATCCATGGATATGGGGGGCTTAGGAGACGCAACCCGGCAACTCTATGCCCAATTCCTGTTCCGATGTGACCAGATAGTCAAAGAGTACGGATTCAAAGATGCTGTCATAGCCGTGTTTTCCAAACCGGGCTTTGTCTGCTCGGAAGGATTTGAGCACTTCCGCACATTCTGGTATCAGAACTGGGCTTACAAGGCCGGGTTCCTGATCCAAGCATCACACTTTGAAGACCTCTCCTCCCGGTGGGGCATAAGTTTCACGTTGTGGCAGTCCCCCGGACAGACAGAACGCAAACCCCTGCACTGCGATGTCATGGATCTGGATAGCCATGGGAAGCCCATCTTCATAGGGACTAAGCAACTCTATGACAGTGACGGTAGACGGGCATCCGATTGGACGACAAGCAGACGTATCAGCAAGGAAACGGCCAAGGTGCCTGCCTTTACGAGCGGTTTGCAAGTAGATGGTACAGGCACTTTGCCCGTGGATACTTTAGCCGTCTTAATGGCTAAGGGCAATAACGTTTATCAAAGCCTCCAGTGGGTCTTCATGCTCTCCGGTGCCTTTGCGGGGCACGGGTACGCACAGATACCTTTGAATCAAGAGAACTTTGCTAGAGGGTGTGCCTACTTTGCTGCCCGCAAACTGGTCAAGTGCGGGTGGCTCAATGATAAGGATGAATTCCTGATCCCGGACGTAGAACATCGGGATTGGAAGATGTTTGAGACCAATGCGGTGATCTATGCATTACTGCATCCTTACAACAACTGTGTTGCTATGCGGGCTGGCAACATGCGAGTAGCCAACCACTTCTTCTGGCGAACTCGGCAACAGACTATGGACACATTTGCACGCTTCAACGAAGCGGTATGGAAGGATGCTACCGAGGAGCCTCTTGTAAGCACAGAAATAGGCATTGCAGGCACGAGTGATGTCCAACCCTGGCAAGGTACAGGGGATAGGTACTTGGCTTGGTTGCTGCCCCGATTGGATGGTTTGACGGATAAAGCAAAAACTGCTCTAGCGATACTGGATGATGTATGGATGACGAGTAGTCTGGAGTGCAGGGGGTCTGAGTTCCACCTGGGCGCTTGGGACGCCGGGGTCTATCAGCTACGGAAAAAGTACAAGGGAACGGCATTGTGGGAGACTCTCAGGAAAGCGTTTTTTGATCTGGAAAATGAGTTGCGGGGTATGGTACGGGAGTTGAAATGGGTGATGTGACAGCCAAGCGCATAGCCATCATCGGCTCACGAGACTACCCGCACCGGGATCTTGTCTTTGCTGTCGTCCAAGGAATTGCCAGCAAGAATCCCGCTACGACTATCGTAAGTGGCGGGGCCAGAGGTGTTGACACTTGGGCAGGAGAAGCCGCTACAGCATGCGGACTGAACTTTGAGATCATGCACGCCGATTGGGATCACGATGGTAGGGCGGCGGGGCTACTCAGGAACACCAAACTCGTAGAGTGCGTTGATTCAGTGGTAGCCTTTTGGGATGGTACATCCCGAGGGACGCTGGATACCTTAAAGAAGGCTAGGAAGGCTGACAAAAACCTAGTTGTCTTTGGACCGGATGGGAAGATACTGCCGATAGTGCCGTTCTGATGGCATCCAACTCCGTGTGATTATTTTCTTGACCAAATCCAATTCCTCCGTGGTATAGTTCCAGCAATCCCCGGAGGGTCCGGGGTAAAAACTAGAACCCTGGGAGGGTCAAATGTTTTCTGTAAATAACGGGTGGCTCCGTTACAAGCCACACGAACACTTCTTTCTTCCCACCATCGTAGAAGCATCAGTCAATTGTAAGCCATTACCGGATGGTGTGGACCCCATCAAGGTACCAATCTGTGACCAGAGAGGTGATATACGGGATACCAAGACACTCTATCGCCTAAAGTGGCCCGGTGAATGCAGATCAGGCAATATCCAAGAGAAGGACAAAGTACCCTCTGAAATACTAGGCAATCTAAATGGCTGGGAACGTCTGGGTCGCCAGAACAAAGATGCGTCCTTTTCGATCTGGGAATTAATGAACCACGAGACCATCTCCCAGAAGTTGACTCTTCCCAAGATGCTTCCTGCATCCATTGCTTATCACCTTGCCGTCAATGCAGACATCTATTTCCCGGAAACCTATGGTAGTCCGGAAAGCCTACCTACAGAGGAAAAGTATCCCCACCCAGTTGGTGCCTTGGACCACAACAACCTTAACATGATACTGGGTGCTAGATTCGCTCTAGACGGGCATGTTCTTGCTTCTCTACAGTATTTAAAGTGGATGGCTGAAGGACACTGGGATCATCCCCTGCTCAGGGGCTTTGACACACTAATCGGGGACGAACTGCTGAAGGTCTCCTCGACATGCACAAGGCTCTACTTCTGGCTTTTGGGAGACTACATCTATAGCCTTAATGCCAAATACTGGGATCACAGTGAACAGAAGTACCACTGGTGGAGATTGGCGGGCTACATGTTCTGGCTTGGTAGAGTGGGGGATCTACATGTGGATACCCTTGCTGTGATTGCCAAGGACGTGGACATAAGTAACATCAATCCCAATGCCAAATCACTCTTAATGGGACGGGGAAGTAATGCCACCTTTGCAGCACTCTTCCCGGACTTCCTGGAGCGGCTCAATGAATGGCATGACAAATACAACTGTATGAGGCGGGAGTGCGCTACAAAAAAGCAGTGTGCAGAAATGACTACGGGAGAGGATCAAATCGCAGAACGCCCTATTAACGTTATAGAGGAAGTGCAACGTACTGTTGACAAGAAGATCATAGATGACTTACGGAAAACGGCAGAGCCTAGTACTCTAGGGGACTACACCAAGATCCTTGCGGAGACCATGGCAGCAGAAAAGTGGTACGACAACGAGGTGCCCAGCTATTTTATAGATACCCACACCATAGCAGGGTTAACAGCTGTACTCGCTGACATCAAACTCAAAGGCTACAAAGTAAAAGCAGCCTTCGTGAATCGTAAGTGCATCTACCCATCTTTCTGGCAAGGGCTAGATGATAGTGGGGAGAAACGGAGCGATACGCACTACACTTTGTGGGGGGTAAACGTCTTCATCACTCCTGTGAGAATAGGAGATCGCTCAATCCCCCTCTTGATTGAAGGCAAAAATGGGTGGGAGGTTTGCACAGTTTACCTGAAGAGACCCGAACAGAAGCCCGAAAAGAAGGTCAACAGAACAATCCTACGGAGGGCCAAAAAGTCATGAAAGGAATCATCATAGAGCAGATGGTGCACGATGGGGTCATGGACTACATACATGGCGGTGGGTGGATGCTCAAACGGATCGTCATCCCTGAGCAAGACTACCTATCAATCTGTGTCCACGATGGCAAAGTGGTAGTAGTGCTGGGTGCCAACCTTAGCCGTGACTTCAAGGTGCTGGCAACAGACGTGGAGATCCCTGACAAGCTGATAGGCGATGCCGAAGCACTAATACAAGCACAGAAAGCAGTCGACAACTGGGTAGGCGAGGTGGGGAAAATTCTGGGGCTGTAAACCTGCAGCCCCCCCCAATCGTGGGGGATCTGCACAGGGCTAATGAACCGATACGGGCACTTCGGGCCTCAATGGCTCCCTACTTCAAGATCAGTAGGAAGGTGTCAAAAGGAATCCTGTCAACGGTCTCGTCCTTCACATCTCAATGGCTCTCCACCTTTTGATCAATGGAAAGATCGCTCTCGATGACGAAGGCGATGAACGAATAGCCACGTCTCAATGTCTCCCTACCTTTTCATCAGTAGGAAGGGGGAATAAGTGGCACCTTTCAGTTGCCTGGGTGCCTGTCTCAATGGCTCCCTATCTTTTGAGCGATAGGAAGATGGGCACTGCTGAATCGGTGACGAGCGGGCCATAGGGATCTCAATGCCTTTCCATCTTTTGATCGATGGAAAGATGGATCGAACGTGTCATAAGAGAAGCCACCGGGCAGGTCTCAATGACTTCCTACCTTTTCATCAGTAAGGGGGGTGCGGTGAGAGCGTGCTGGATGGTCCCTAATGCCTCAATGTCCCCCTACCTTTTCATCAGTAGGGGGATCAGCAACTCACGAGCCAATTCCAGCCGGGGATAGTCTCAATGTCTCCCTACCTTTTCATCGGTAGGAAGTATACCTTAGTCTAGCTATCAGCGCCTCAATGGCTCTCCATCTCTTGATTGATGGAAAGTCCCAGGCCCGAACTTCCGTGTCTGGACTGGAAAGGTCTCAATGGCTCTCCATCTTTTGATCAATGGAGAGTCTTCCCCAATCACGGGACTTGGGAGACGACCAATCCTGTGTGCCTCAATGTCTCCCTATCTTTTGATCGACAGGAAGGTGCAACGGGGATCCCACAGTATCAGCCATTGGCCAGTCTCAATGCCTCTCCATCTTTTGACTGATGGAAAGAGATCAAGGGAGAAGACATCACCAAAGACTTTGCCACCGTCTCAATGACTCCCCACCTTTTGATCGATAGGAAGGTTGCAGTAGGGGGCGTCTGCTACCTAGTCCCCGTCATCTCAATGTCTCTCCATCTTTTGATCGATGGAAAGTGTGCTGCTGCAAGCCCTGGACAACCGTGTCATTTTCGTCTCAATGTCTCTCCATCTTTTGATCGATGGAAAGGGCAGGGGGGCTCCTTAGCGCAGCCCGCAGGGACGTCGTCTCAATGTCTCTCCATCTTTTGATCGATGGAAAGAGGGATCCAGACTCTTGAGCCGATAGTGACCGGAGCGTCTCAATGTCTCTCCATCTTTTGATCGATGGAAAGCATGTTGCACACTGCCCCCAGCAGCTTCCCAGGCTTCTCGTCTCAATGTCTCTCCATCTTTTGATCGATGGAAAGTTTGATAGGAAGAAACCTCATCATCTACAGCCAGCACGTCTCAATGTCTCTCCATCTTTTGATCGATGGAAAGCAAAAAATCTGGGTCGCTAGGGGAGGGGCACCTGGCGTCTCAATGTCTCTCCATCTTTTGATCGATGGAAAGAATTTCCTGGTGGATTTTTCCGTGGGGGGCAATTCTTGGTCTCAATGTCTCTCCATCTTTTGATCGATGGAAAGCAGAAAGCCAGGCGACCACACACAACGCGGCGGCGACTAGTCTCAATGTCTCTCCATCTTTTGATCGATGGAAAGAAAGAAAGTACTCAGATTCGGGTCGATAGGCTGGCCGTCTCAATGTCTCTCCATCTTTTGATCGATGGAAAGGAAGCATTATGTTGTGTTGACTGCGCAAGGCCTTTGAGGTCTCAATGTCTCTCCATCTTTTGATCGATGGAAAGTGGGGCACGGACGGAGACTCCATCTTTGACCTGCTCCTGTCTCAATGTCTCTCCATCTTTTGATCGATGGAAAGTTTTGCGGATGCGGAAAAGCTGGTAGGGATCAATCTGTCTCAATGTCTCTCCATCTTTTGATCGATGGAAAGTAGGTGCTCAGGCTTCTCGTCGGTTCTGGGGCAAGGTGTCTCAATGTCTCTCCATCTTTTGATCGATGGAAAGTTGAAGACGACTGGCTTACCGGTCCTGCGAACGCACGGTCTCAATGTCTCTCCATCTTTTGATCGATGGAAAGTCTTCCTCAAATGCCGTGTTCTCTCTGGTGGACATCTGTCTCAATGTCTCTCCATCTTTTGATCGATGGAAAGTCCTTAAGCTCTGTGATCCCACCCGCAGGATTCTTGCCGTCTCAATGTCTCTCCATCTTTTGATCGATGGAAAGGATGGAAGTGCAGCAAAAGGATCGGGCACAGGCGGATGTCTCAATGTCTCTCCATCTTTTGATCGATGGAAAGGAGGACGGAATTCCAGAGCCGCCGTGAGTGCGTACAGTCTCAATGTCTCTCCATCTTTTGATCGATGGAAAGGGCACCCTTGTAATCGCTAGTGATACCAAGGGTTTGCGGATAGATTTTCGAGCGATCCCTATTTTCGTCATCAGAGATGCGTTACACCTACCATAAATCATCAATAGCACTGTACCCTAAGTGGCTGATTTTCAAAGAACATTCTGACTATGCGAGCGCCTCCGGGGTTTTTGGCACCACGGAGGCGCTCGCATCAGGCATCCGGAGTTACACGAGATTAGCAGCAGCAGCAGCAGGAGGGGGCGGGAGTTCAATCACGATTTCCTTGGCACCAGTACGGCCATACAGGTCATCGTGGACATACACTGTGAGCTTGGATACCCACCGGAGACCACTTGAACCCGACTTCCGCAACTCTGCCCCATTGATCAGAGACTCCCAAGCGTACTGGATATCTCCGGACGTACAGTTGTGACTCTTTGCATGATGCGCCGAGAAGGCTCCGGGGACCAGGAAGGTTGCCTGCTTGACGAAATGGAATGACCCAAAGTCCCGATCCTTGGCATCCCCCTGCTCGTTTGAACCAGTCTTGGAAATCAAACGAGTAATCTTGATTTCCGCTGCTTCAGCCGGATCAACCGAGATACCGGGAAATACCTGGAAAGGCCCAAGAAGCTGCGCCTTACCCTTCTTGGTGATCAGTCCCGCCTGTGCAGCCTGCTTGGCTTCTTCAGTTGCCAGGGCAGCCTTTGCTTTCTCCAACTTGGCAAAGTCCTTAGCATCCTGAGTTTCTTCAAACTGCTTTACCAGACGATCCACAAGACCCTTCTTCTCAACGATCTTCTTGTTCATGGAAGTCTGTCCGGGGGTACTGTTCACCCCGCCCAAAAGCCTCGTGTCAATAGACGACCCGATCAGGACTTCGGAGTGGTCCTTCCCTGCCATAGCAGGATCCATGGCTGCTTCCCGCAAAAACCCATTCCTGATAGAATCAAGGCACTCCCCTCTTTCGGCCCCTTCCCTGGAAATCCAGATACGATTGCGCTTCTGGTCCTCCAAGGACATAGTCGGGTAGATAGCCTCAAGATAATCCCTCATCCACCGCTTGATCTTCATGGGCGTCATGAGGAAGTGGTCACCAATGACCCTAGGGGCAGCCCCCATGTTGGGATCCCCGCCACCCCCATTTCCAAGGCGGGTCTCGATCACAGCAACAAACTCCATGCTGTGGGTCGCATCCAGAATCTCCGGGAACTTCTCTACAAGCCACGTCTGAGTAATCATGCTACCACCTCTTCACTGTTAGTTGTTTCAACTGTCTCTACACTCTCCGCTGAGAGGGAATCCGGTGACTCTCCATCAGGCACATCCTTCTTCTCAGGCAACTTCTTCTTCCCAAAGTTACTTCTAATCTCTGCACTCTTCGTTGCATACCCGGACAACATGCAGAACTCATCAAACTTGGTGAGCCGCTGGGGGCAGTCCACCAATCCAGCCCTGCACTCATCAAACTCTGCCATTCTCAGGGGATGCACCTTGCCAGCCGTACTCTGGATGACCAACATCTGGCAGATGCGGTTCATTGTACCCCACGGGTCTGAAACCATGGGACGCAAAAGGGAACGCATATCCTTCTCAAACTTCTTGTCCCCCATAACCGCAAAAGTCGCCACCGCTGCTGTTTCCCCCACTTTGAAAGCCACTGACTGAGACACCTGTTCAAACTGCACCATGTAATCCTCCAGCAAAAGTAGCCTGAGCGGGTGGTCTCCCGCCAGGGAAGAAGTGAGATAATCCTTGACCAACAATTCAGCAATCTGGCACATCTCCTGCCCGGTAAGGGTAGAACCTCTGATCAACCTATTTACCCATCGACTTGTATCCGCTGATGCCACTTTACGGTCTTCCCCCAGAGCCGCTTTCATCAGCCTCTTCATGGGATGACCCTTGAATCGCTTATGGAACTCCATGACCTTCTGGCAGAGCACCATGGAATTACAGTAGTCCAGAGAGATCGTTCCCAACTGTGTGTTGTTCTTCTTTGCCACAATGACTACGGTATTACTCTCCATGACTCCTGTGGTTGACAAACGCCGTTCCTTCATAGAGTCATGCCGGAGTAAGGCATCCCTGACCTGTTGGGGAGTATCCGCCGCCAGAGCTATTTGGGTTATCTCAAGCTCTTCGTCCACAAGGTCATCATCGGCATCTTCCATACAGGAGGTCTTCATAATCACAATGCTGATATCCTTCCCCATTTGCACTGACACATGGTGCTTCTTTGCACCCTCCAACCGTTCTGCATAGCACTCCGGGCAAAGACCCGTAGAGGTATTACCCTCCTCCCACCATTTCTCCTTTCCGGTACCCACGATATTCAGGTTGGCAGACCAATAGCCCCCGAGTGGACCCATAAGGGGGTTCTTGAAAATCACTCTCCCAGCATTGCAGCCAGGAATAATACAAGTTCCGGGCTTTGACGCCTTTACCCCATCCTGGATACTCATGATCCTGCGGAAATCCGGATGCTCATGGATAAGGCTACCCCGAAAACGAAAAGCCACAGGCATATCTGACTCTAAGTGCCGACTCATCTGTTCCAAAACACTAGGCCACACTTCTCCTATCTTCTTTGCGGCTTCTTCAAGGTACTCTGAATGACCCGCATCTTTGACATAGGACGCCATCTGGCCGTCCTTACCGTCTTTACCCGAATCCGGACGGGCAAAGACCTTAACCTGCCCAGAAAAGAACTTGATGGCATTCACCACTTGTGGCTTTGCCAGTTCCGACCGTATGATCGGAGTCAACCGGTACTTTGCTAACCCTGTGGCAAACATGGGTGCTAAGGGAATGCTCTCCACTTCCACCCATGACGAAAATGGGTCATCATGGGTGGCATCCAGTGTGAAGCAGAGTGCTTTGCTGGGTTGCAGCTTTTCAGGTATTGCTAGAGTGATTATCGGCATGTCTCATCCTCCCCATCGTCGTCTCTGTCATCCTCTTCGTCTTGTTCTCTGGCAAGGTCATCCCGGATATCCTGACGCCCCCAACGAGTCTTGGCCAATGCAGCCCTAGTCTGTGCATAGTCAAACACGAAGCAGCCATTACGGACTAGGAAATTGACTGCCTTCCCACCAACCCCGAGACGTACTAGGGGTTCAAGGAAACTGACCTGAAGGGGTGTTTCCTCCTTCCCCTCAGGCCACAACCTTATGATCGCCCCACATTCCCGTTGCCCCAGATAAGGATGGGAATCCCAGATGCCATACGTCAGCCGTCTTCTGAGTTCGGCATGCTGGGGTACCGTGGCCTCAACTTTGAAGGTCACCTTGTAGTGGTTCCGATGGAGGTAGACATGGTTAGCCGGGGAGCCAAACCACTTCCCCCTTGTCTTGTTCTCTAGCATGTACTGTGACATGCAGTATGTCTCTATGTCCTTACTGACATAGGGCTGCCCGGTGACAGGATCCTTAAAGATATCGTCCACGTAGGGCAACAGGACCACTCGGATAGGAACCGGGAAGATTGAATCCCGGTGAAGAATGCACTTCATCATACCACGAAGTGCCTCAGCCGTTGGTATCCGGGAGGATACCGGACTCGATTGTGTCTCGGGCCTTGTGAAAAGAGCAAACCTACCAAGTATCTCTACATCGTGTGTCTCTATCGTTTTTTTGGACATACCGTCCTCCTTTGCTGAAAGCTATTACTCCATTCCAACGTGAAATGTGCAGATTAAAAATCGATCCCAAAAATCGGATGGTAGGAGCCGAGCCATAACTCCACAGTCCGTGGCTCCTTTTCATTCTTAAACTGGATTTGGCATTCCTGGATGCTGTCCATTACTTTTGCATAGAAGGGGTTCTTGTCAGATGGTATCCTAATGTTGACGCCATACTGGAGGGCTTCATCCCAGCGTAATTGCCCCTTCCTGATCTTCTGCAAGGCTCCAGCATAGTTGACAAAGACTAGAGCTTCATTTTCTCTGGGCGGTATAAGTGTCAAACACCTGACATTTTTAGGGACGGGAAGGCTAGTTCTTCGGCCATTCCGCTCACTAGTAAAAGCATGGGTCAGGGTCACATCCGCCCCAGAGATTTCCTTCTGGTAATTTTCCTGAGCCATCTCGGTTGCAATTTGGTCATATAGTTCCTGCATCACGAAGTCATCCCATTCTGGAAGTCTCCGTGACTTGATCGCTTTTGCTAATCGATCTGTGGCATCCCTATAGTCCTCATCAGCAGGGCAGTATGGTAGATCGGTATCGCCACCCGCCGCAAAAGCCTTAAAGTTGTGCCATAGCGTAATGTCGCCCGACCCGTCTTTTGCACCTTCCCTATTGATGCGACCTTTGAACTGTGTAACCCCATCAGCAGGAGCCAGTTGTAGGAGACCTTGCGGGAAAGAAATATCCTTCCCTGTCCAGATGGCTTGGGTAGCTGCCAATCGGACGGGGAGACACTCCTTAAGTCTGGTTGTCACTGCAGCCAGTATAGCTTCCCTATGCTTGGGGCATTGATGGCTTGTGTAGATGAATGCTTCATCCGGGTACTTGGACTGTTGCCATGCCATCTTTGCTCTGGCCACCGTATTGTATCCGGCAAGAACCTGCTTTCCGATGCTATCCATAGACGGCCCATTTTTCTCGGACGTCCCGAGCCACTTGAATCTTCGGAATGACCTGACTTGCTTGAAGTCCCCCATGTTGTAGTAAGGAAGTTCCTCCTGCTCCAGTACCACTTTGGTCATAGTTGTGGTAGCAGACATGAGCAGAACTTTGCATCCCAAACGATACAGCAATCTGAGATAGACCCGGAGCTTGATGGGTGGTATGTACTGAATCTCATCTATCACCACAAGAGTGGATGGCTTGGATAGCACCAACATCCGTTTCACATCGCTAGTGGCCTTGCCTACCAGCACACGAGATAGACGTTCCGTAGTAGTCTCAATGAACGGGTGGTCCCACCCGTTCTTCCTTGAAGCAGTATCCCTAGCCTTTGAACCTAGCCGCTCTGACTCCGGTTCCTCTTCGTCTTTGAATATCCGGTGGACAGATGTATGCACCAACACATCGATCCCAAGGTCATGGAACAGACCATGTGCCTGATCTGTGACAGCCAAAAGGGGTGCCACATAGACACACTGGTCAACCCCGTTGATTGTAAAGGCAGACAACAAGGAGGCCAAAGTCTTGCCACAACCCGTAGGTGCTGTAAGGACAGCAATCCTTTTCCCATCAGGCCAAGGCTTCATACAAGCCGCCTGCACGGCATCTCTCAACTCTAGGAGAGCCTTATCGGTGGTGGCCCGCCGCTCCAGTCGGACATTCTCTAGGTGCGTACCTACATTAGCTAGGTTTTCCTTGGCTTTATAGGGGAGGGATGCCTTCAAGTCTGGACCATTTTCCACGGAAGCAGAATCAGTGTGGTCGGCATAGACGAGACAGCCCAGCAGTAGACGGAGCAGATAGTAGAAATCCATGCCCCTGCGGTGACGGGTGACCACCGAGGTAGCATCATCCGGGGTTAATTGGTGGTCTTTCACCCATTCCCGTATCTGTGTCAGCAATACTCGACATGGAAGGGCTTCAATTTCGGCCTGTACACCGGATTCTTTTGCCCAACTCTCAACTCGATGCATGGATAGGGAACGCTCCGGCCACGAATCCGGAGCCAAATCTTCCGACAAACCACCATGATGCCTGAACCCCAGGAATCCTTCAATCAAGTAACCCAAATCAGCCATAAAGCGTGCACCATCAGGAGCATGCGGCGCTTTGTTGACTTCCAAGCCATGTAGTTTGAGTTGAACATCATCAGCAACTTTACCTAAGTCATGCCCTAGCCCTGTCCTTTTGACAGCGGTTGCCATTTCCGGGGGTAACCCGATTCCAAGAGCCCTATGGTAAGCGATCTCTGCAGTGTTCCTCAGATGACTCACCAAAGGCTGATTCGGGCGTGCGATAACTTCAAGTCCCAACGGAAACTCCTTAGACATGGCACCTCCTACCTGTACTCTCATACCCCATTTGGTGAGGGCCACCACGACATTTATGTGTACCTGTCCGTGAGAAATGGGGTATAAGTGCTTGCGAGCGCCTCTGTGGTGCCAAAAACCCCGGAGGCGCTCGCAACGGTACCTAGCTCTTTGAAAACATAGGGTTTCTTACACGATATGAATGGTGAAATTCACCTGCAGAGTAAACGAAAAGTCCCCCGAAAAGGGACCACTCGCAAACCTATCTGTAAACCCTTGTAATCATTAGTGGTTTTAAGGGTGCCCTTCCTACCGATCAAAAGGTAGGGAGACATTGAGACGCTGACAAAGACGGGGTCAAGATGCTCGACCTTGAATTCTTCCTACCGATCAAAAGGTAGGGAGACATTGAGACCGGCAAGCAAGGCAAGGATCTTCCTCCCGGGTGGTCTCCTTCCTACCGATCAAAAGGTAGGGAGACATTGAGACGAGGTACCGCTTATCGTCCCTGGGGTGCTTCTTTCTCTTCCTACCGATCAAAAGGTAGGGAGACATTGAGACCTGGAATCGCAATACTACACCCGGTCAGCCAACCCCATTCTTCCTACCGATCAAAAGGTAGGGAGACATTGAGACAGTGATCTAGGTGAACTGCTCTGGATCGCCCGTGAGCTCTTCCTACCGATCAAAAGGTAGGGAGACATTGAGACTGCATGGACACCATCCTGAATCACACCTCGTTCCTCCTTCCTACCGATCAAAAGGTAGGGAGACATTGAGACGACAAGTTCTATAGTGGTGACCATAGCCCGATGGAAGGCCTTCCTACCGATCAAAAGGTAGGGAGACATTGAGACTGGATGTACTTCTCCAGTTCCATGGCCGTGTCGGTTTGCTTCCTACCGATCAAAAGGTAGGGAGACATTGAGACCAGAGACTAGCCGAGCGAATGGCCGCACCCTATGGCTTCCTACCGATCAAAAGGTAGGGAGACATTGAGACAGAGAGGGAGGATTGATGAACGACGGAGCGTTGGTTGGCTTCCTACCGATCACAAAAGGTAGGGAGACATTGAGATGAAATGTACGTGCACGGTTGGTCGAGTGCGGCACTATTCCCCTTCCTATCACTCAAAAGATAGGAGGCATTGAGACTTCACCTTGCTGAATTCCATCCTGTCCGCAGGGCTACTTTCCATCGATCAAAAGATGGAGAGCCATTGAGACACGCTGGGCCAGATTGGGGAGAACTTCGCAGCCACCTTTCCATCGATCAAAAGATGGAGAGCCATTGAGACATGGGTGAAGAGGGCTCCAACATGAACGGGGCTTTTCAGCTTTCCATCGATCAAAAGATGGAGAGCCATTGAGACGATTGCAAGCCACCCCTGGACGGCTTTGAGAAAGCCTGCTTTCCATCGATCAAAAGATGGAGAGTCATTGAGATGCAATCCCCACACATCCCTAAAGCATTGACAATTGGATTGGCAAAAACGTCATGGCGGCGCAAGCAACCCCATGACCCATACCTTCTAATCCCGTGTGGATTGATGATGTGTTAGTTTTCCCAAAAGTAGAGTAGTATAAGGTGTAGAGATGGGTGCGGAGCAAATGACCCGATCAGAAGCCAATGCCAGCATCAAACAACTTGCCACTGGTAAGCTCAAGGAAGAACTGCAATACCATCTTGACGATGTTGAGCATGACGGCCCCTACGACTACGTAGATGCTCTCAGGGATGTGGCCGACAGTGACCAGCAGGACAAGGCTCTCCGCAAGCAAGTTTTTGAGATTGAGCTGGCTATTGGCCTTTGGGTCATAGAGCCAGAAGGGACCACCTACTGGCCACGAGACTGTGCTAAAAAGTACAAGGGCCAGCGATATGAAGCAAGGTCATACGATGAGCTGTTCT
>Ga0208245_1001128_pt1 | contig 17531 bp, 9 predicted proteins | sample RifOxyC1_FD_184035 | JGI IMG/M metagenome (GOLD analysis project Ga0208245, IMG submission 184035) | Soil microbial communities from Rifle, Colorado - Rifle Oxygen_injection C1 (SPAdes) | ecosystem: Environmental > Terrestrial > Deep subsurface > Rock core/Sediment | place: Rifle, Colorado... | reverse complement strand
TCCAATTTTGGTGAACCGGACGAAACGGGGGCACCTATTATTTTGGCTGCTCACAGATATGGATACTTAGCCTGGACCAACACATTCAGGCGTAAGAATTCTTTTTACAATCTCCCCAAAGTCGAAGTGGGGGATACAATTACGATCGACTGGCAGCAAAGGGAGTACAAATACGGCGTTTATAAAACAGAAAATGGTGAGGAAATTACAGACTACTCGGCCGATCTCATCCTTTATACCTGTATCAATCTGAGTGGGCCGGAGAGGATATTTATATATGCCAGACTCATTTCTTAACATGAAGAATACCTATAATGTTGACAAATGGGAAATTGTGATATACAATTCAACTCTGATGAAAAAGCTAATCTTAGGTTTAATTGCTTTAGCATTTGTCGCCCTGCCGGGTAAAGTTTTGGCGGAGGGACAAGAAACCATCTGCACCCAATCCTACGGGGGCGGAGTTGTTTGTGGAGTTCATACCCCAATTGAGACCGGTATTGCCGATAACATCCCTCTTATTGCTTCAGGTTTTCTTGGCGCCTCAGGCGTTATTACATATTTATCAAGAAAACTTAAAAAAACAGAATAATTGTGGGTAGTTACCTGTCCTTTTATAAATTAAAGGACAGCTGACTACTTACAAATTCGAAACTCAAGGCAGCCCTAATAGCTAGGGTACACGTCTCTGAGCAGACTCGAAAGGTTCTTTAACAAATCGAGGCAAATTTCTGGCTAAGCTTTTCCGGCGGCGGGATTCTGAAAATTAAAGGCATAAGTTTTTTGTTTTTTCCTTCATTAGTTTTCAGACCCTCGTCGCTAGACGGGTTCTCTGGCCAGAGAATAATCTGTTTTTCAAAATTCACACAGGAGGTGTGAGATGAAAAAAATTTTGTGGTTAATCTTGTCTGTAATGGTCGTATCGGCAGTGTTTGCGTTTGTATGGTTTGTGTGGCCCGGTCCTTGGGTTCGTGCAACGCTCGCACCCATTCCGGCCGTACAGCCGACCCGCGACCCTGTAGTCATGGCGTTGGCAACCAGTCAGGCACAGCAAGTCGAGAGTCTGAAAGTTATTCAGACCCAACTGGCTCAGTCGACAGTACCTTTGGTTGTTGAAACCGAAAGTCCTGTTGCGGTAGCACCTTTGGTTCAGGCAGTCGTTGTGACTGAAAAAGTTGATTTCACTACCAGCAATGGTTGGGAAATTAACAGGATCGATGTTAAAAACGATCCAATAGTCGAAGCATGGCTGTCGAAAGTCAAAGAACCCTCTCCCGAACTCTGGTCTACGTTTCCAAATGTAGTCAACCTTCAAGTACCTGATTTTCAGGTTTCTAACGGGGTAGAGTACGGACAGGATGATTCACCGTTCTGCGAATATAAGCAGACTTGTGATTGGGTAGTGCCTGCATGGCATTATCGTCTGATCAGCGGTGATTACAAGTTCACGTCGCCCCAGTTTAGCTACTCATGCCAGAACGTTGAAGGTCAAGCCCGTAAAGGTTGCTTGATTGTTTTATTCAACGTAATGAATGAGACCTATACCTGGCGGGACCAGAGCGTCGATAACGGGTTTACTGTTATGGGGCGTTACTGGAACGGCGATGAACTGCAATGGGCAGTTTGGGGTTTAACAAGCCATGCATCAGCTAACATGCTGAATCTCGCAACGATGCGCGATCCCACAACTGGGAACGTTCTCAATGCGGGAGGAAATTCAGCTAATGCTGGTGCCAACTGCGGTGTCCAACCGGATGCTTGTGGTATGGTTGACGTTGTGGTCATTGTGCACGCAGGAGATCGTATCCTTGCGACTATGCACACGGCTGTGACGAAATAATTATGTTTGCCTCGATTCGGCTCTGCACACTTCTTTCACCTTTTTGGTGATTAAAAAGATTTGTGCAGGGCCGTTCGACTAAGTCAATAAAAATTCTTCTTTATTAATTTAGCCGAATGAAAAGTCAAATAGGAACGATATTGGATTTTGTTGTTTTGACTGCAGCTCTCACTGCAGTTTCTTTTTATGGCATAGCCACGCTTGCTGATGGCATAAACAAATTTACTGACTTGAAACAAAAAGAAATAGAAAATGAAGCACGTTTACAGTGCGCACAAAGCTCCAGATACCAGGTTCAACAGTCTGATAATGTTGTTGTCTGGTACCCCGTAAGCGACCTTTACATTAAATGTCTTAATGAAAAAGGTATTCAGTAAGATCCAATTTGCGGATTTTACAGAACTGTAGCTCTTTTAAAAGACCTAGATCAATTAAAAAAGGAGAAAGGAAATGAAAAAGCTGGTGATGTTTGCTGTTTGTTCTTTGCTCGTTTTGGGATTACCAGTGAGAGTAAGCGCTGGTTCACTGCAAGGCGGAGCTCAGCTTGATGTGTCATTTACACAGTCATTTAATCATGTCGACTTCACTGTTACATGGGTAACTGACGACCCGGACGGGGCTTGGCATTTTCTCTTCGGAGACAATACCGAAACTGTATTGACTGGCGCGTCGGGTACGGCAACATTCTCACACGATTATGCCTACAATGTAGGTGATGTGATCGCGTACCAAGCGTCAATTGAATTACCCTCCGTCGGAGGAAGTGGATATTGGACTGATCCCTGGACCGGTGAAATCGTCATCGACGATCGGTCTAAAGAGGAAACCTATACGGTTTACCTTCCGCTCGTAATGAATGCAGATCCAGTCCCTTATTGTTCCATAACGGTTTCAACTCAAGACGTTAATCATGTCGTCTTTGATGCAACCTGGAGTGGAGCGGGTGACGGAGTTCATTCGTTTGAATTCGGAGACGGATCAGTTACTGATCAGTTTTCCGGCTCAAACGGTTCCGGTTTAACTTGGCACGACTACGCCTATCCCGGTGGAAATTTCATCATTACGATGGAACTTTCAGGCGGGGGAAGCTGTTTTACCAAGGTCTTGGTTGATTGGCCTTAGGTTGAGTCCTAGGAAGGGGTTGGTTGGGTAACCAAATTTGATGATTTCATCGAATTTACCAACCAACCCTATGTTTTTTCACCCAACTTTCAATGTTATTATTAGATTGACTCCAATGATTCCTAATAAAAAACTAAAATTAATTCTAAACGTTTTCTTCCCGTTAGTAATCATATTTGTTGCAATTTTTATCTCTGTCAAAAATTACACACCCGGAACCTACCTTATTGGTTGGGATTCAATGCACCCCGAGTTTAATTTTCCACTAAACGTATCAAGAATGCTTTCCCATGTTTGGGGGGCCGAGATGGGGGTTGGGGCAATTTCCGCGCATTCTGATATGTCAGATTTGCCCAGGCTTCTTGTTTTATGGCTGGTCTCGGCTTTGGTACCGATGTCGTTTATACGTTATTTTTACATTTTCTCCAGCCTGATCTTGGGACCATTAGGTATGTTTTTTTTCCTTAAATATGTTTTTCAGAAGGAAAAAGATTCTCCTTGGGTTTATGCAGCCTCGTTTTTAGGTAGCCTTTTTTATCTCTTGAATCTTGGTACCCTGCAGAATTTTTATGTTCCGCTCGAAATGTTTACCACTGCATTCGCGGGGGTTCCTTGGGTCGTCCTTTTTGGGCTTAAATATTTGAGAGAGGGGAAAAAGAAAAATCTGCTTTTGTTTTCGCTTATTGTTATTTTGATTTCACCAATTGCTTATGCCGCGACTCAGGCATACGCAATTTATTTTGGACTTTTCCTGTTTTTGCTGTCATTTGCAGTTTTTTCATCCGGCAAAAAATTGAAGCTAAAAAGATTTCTAAGCCTTGGAATAGTGGCGTTACTACTGAACATTTACTGGATTTTGCCGAATGTCTATTCAGTTGTCCAACAGTCTCTAACTATATCAAATGCTAACATTAACCGTCTTTTTTCTCCGGAATCCTTTTTGAGAAACGCCGATTATGGAGATATCAAGAATGTTTTGATACAAAAAAGCTTCCTGTTCGGCTGGCGCAATTTTGATTTTCCAAACAACAACTTCAAAGACCTTCTTAATGTTTGGGACAACCATTTAGTTATTCCGGCAGTAAGTGCTGCGGGCTACGTTTTAGCTCTTTTAACGGTGGCAGGTATACTAGTTGGGCTTATCAAAAGAGAAAAAGTAAGCCTTTCTTTTGTGCCACCCCTCCTTTTGTCACTTTTCTTCCTTTTTAACATCAATCCGCCAGCAGGAAGACTTTATCAATATCTATATAATCATTTCGGAGTGTTTAGTGAGGGTTTCAGAACCCCTTTTACTAAATTCTCTGTTCTTTTTGAGTTTATTCTTGCTTATTACTTCGGCTATTTTTGTTATATCCTTTTGACTATAAAGATTAAATTTACGGCAGTTTTCAAAATACTGGTTGTTGGGGCAATTACTGGCGGGCTGATCTATTTTTTCCTGCCGGCCTTTTATGGTGAGCTTATAGGGCCAAACGTTAGAGTTAAATTTCCATCTGAGTACAAACAGCTTTTTGACTGGTTTGAGGACAATCCCGAAGGAAGAATAGCTCTAATGCCTATAAACACCAAGTATGGTTGGGAATACAGAAACTGGGGTTATGAAGGTTCCGGATTTTTAACCTACGGGATTTCAAATCCGATTCTTTACAGAGATTTTGACAGATGGAACAGTGCCAACGAAGATTTTTTCAACCAGGCTTCATTTGCTCTGTATTCGGGAAACAATGAAGGATTTGCTGCCACGTTGAGGAAATATAGAGTTAAATATTTGCTTTTGGACGAATCGATAGTTAACGCTGGGGGTTCAGATGATACGTTAAGAATTTCTGAAACTAAAGACATTGCTAAAAGGTTTGGTTGGAAACAAACTGCCAATTTTGGTTTTTTGACCGTATACGATACAGGTTTTGTTGAGGAATCCGTTTTCACCCCCGAAAGCTACTCCAGAATTAATGCAGACCTTTCTTATTCGCCACTGGACCCAATCTATCAGAAAAGTGGAGACTATGCAGGCGGGGGAGAGGTAACCTACCCATTTATAAGTTTGGATGAAAGGTCTGGAGTGACTATCAATATCAAGAGTGGCAGTATCGAATTTAAAAATGAATTGTTTAACACCACATTTGAGATACCGGCAACAGATTCGGCCAAGACAAATCTTCTGGTAAACCAGGGTTTTGACAAAGCTTATAACTGTGATCTGAAAAAATTGGGTTTAGTTTCAAAGGAAATTACGGATTCTGGGGTTTTGTATAAGGCGTCTGGCGGTGGGGTTTCTTGCGACTATATCAGTTTTCCAGATTTAAAGTACTCTCAAGCCCATCTTTTACATATCACAGGGGAAAATAGAGAAGGGAGGAGTTTAAAAATTTACCTTTTCGACTCTAATTCTCAGATGCCCAATATTGAGGAAATTCTACCGTCGGGTAATTTTGACAAGGTATTTTTTATCTATCCGAGAGATTTGGATAGAAAGGGTTATATTCTTAATTTTGAGACAAGATCTTTTGGAAGAGTATCATCTGAAAACTTGCTAACCGGAGTGGAATTTTACCCTGTTGACCATATGGCTTTGTCAACTTATCAGGGACAACTTCCGGATTTTATCGATAAGATCCAAAATAATCTAGTAGTCTTGGGCGTGAAGAAATTTGGTAATTCGATCTACAAGATAAACCTAAAAGGTTCTGGGCTGATTCAACTAAATCAAGGGTATGAGTCTGGCTGGATTGCTTTCCAAATTCGAGATTCCAAGCTTAAGATTTTTGAGCATGTAAAGATTAATTCCTGGGCAAACGGGTGGCAAGTTCAATCTGATTCACCCTCACCTTTTACTGTTTACATACTTTACTGGCCCCAAATTCTCGAGTGGGGGGGACTGGCTCTAGAGGCAATCATCTTGACATGGCTGATTATTAGGCTATACTAATGATTGAACTTCGAGTTTGTCCGATTTCGTTATTTATGTTTTCGCATAATTCATGATTCTTAATTCATAATTCATTTTGTATATGCCAAGAAAATCAGTCAGTAAAATTCAAGAAGAAGATAAGGACTTGCAGTCTTTGGTTGGCGCTCCTCAAAAAGAAGAGGAGATTTCTGCTGTGGCAGAGAGTTCGTCAGAGGCCTCAAGCGGAGTTGCAATAACCGAGTCTACACCCAATCCTTTGGTGGTTGATGACAGATTGATTCCCGACGCTGGACTCCCGACAGAAACCGTCATCGGAGTGCTTGATATTGCCAATGAAGGGTCGGGCCTTTTAAGACCTGTCAGATTTGCTCCAAGCGATCATGATATCTATATTTCAGCATCTCAAATAAGAAGATTTAATCTCAGAGTAGGGGATGTTATTGCCGGGCAGGCCAGGCGTCCCAAGGAAAACGAAAGATATTGGGGTCTTTTGAAAGTTGAAAAAATAAATGGGGAGCCTGTCGAATCTGTTGGCCAGAGACCAAATTTTGATGACATGACGGCAGTCTATCCTGATGCACAAATTATCCTTTCGACAGATAAAGATACATTAACAAACAGAATGATAGACTTGATTGCTCCAATTGGTTTCGGACAACGTGCACTTATTGTTTCTCCTCCGAAAGCAGGAAAAACCTGGCTTGTAAAAGACATTATCAAAGGCATTGCCGGTAATTATGCTGAAGATGGTAAAGGAAAAAACAAAAAAGTTCATATTATGGCTGTTTTAATCGGGGAACGCCCCGAGGAGGTAACTGACATTATAAGAACAATGGATACGGTTACCAATAAGATGGGAGAAGTTGCTGCCAGTAATTTTGATGAAGCACCACAAGACCAAACCAGGGTGGGAGAGTTGGCTCTTGAGCGCGCCCGCCGCCTTGTCGAAATGGGACATGACGTTGTTATAGTTCTTGATTCAATCACCAGAATGGCGAGAGCTTACAATTTAGCTCTTCCAACCTCCGGCAGAACTCTTTCGGGAGGATTTGATCCAATGGCACTTTTCCCGGCCAAAAAATTCTTTGGTGCCGCAAGGAATATTGAAAACGGAGGGTCCTTGACCATTATCGGAACTTGTTTGGTTGACACAGGATCCAGGATGGACGATCTGATTTATGAAGAGTTTAAGGGTACGGGAAATATGGAGCTCCATCTTGATAGAAAACTTTCCGATAGGAGAGTGTTTCCTGCGATTGATGTTGCCAGATCGGGAACCCGTCAGGACGAACTCCTTTTCGGAATGGAAAAACTCAGAAAAGTTAATACGTTAAGAAGGATGATTGATCTGATGAATGATGACGAAAAGACTTTGACCTTGATTGATAGGCTTGCCAAGACAGAAAACAATGATGAATTTCTTGACAGTCTGAAAACTGCCTAGTTGAGTCCTTTTTTTACTCTCCGGTTAGATTTGCTTCAAGTATTTTTATAATGTATTATCAATCCACCTGGGATTTTCATCCGGGGCGCTGTATGGAAAAAAATTTTGAGGTGCTTTTAGAAATATGGGAGGAAATAAGAACTTTCTTTTTTGAACTGACGAATTTTATTTTAAAAAGTCTCCATATAAGTTTTTTGAAACTTGAGGAAAGGAAAGGAATTGTTGTTACCGCGCTTTATCGGAAGAGGGGAAAGTTGTCGCGAACTTTAAGTCATTCAGGGATGGCGGCAATTGCCGCACTTGGTGTAATGCTGGCGCCGCTTATTGCACAGGAATTTCCCGGTAAATCAGTTAATCCCTGGTCAATTTCGGCAGCGCCGTCAGTGCTTTCAGCATCTACCGATGACCCCGCGATTGATACACAAATATCTAATAAGGTAAGGGATAGTATCATTGATTATCAGGTTCAAAGTGGAGATACGGTTGTGTCTATTGCAAACAAATTCGGAGTTTCTCCCGACACCATTCGTTGGGAAAACAGTCTGTCAAAAGATAAAATTAAAGTTGACCAAACCATTAAAATTTTGCCGGTGGCAGGAATTGCCCACACCGTTGTTAAGGGAGATACGATTTATTCGATTGCGAAAAAGTATGACGCGAACGTCCAGGCAATAGTTGATTTTCCGTTTAACACATTTACGGATGATGAAACATTTGAACTGGCAATAGGTCAAACCATTATTGTTCCTGAGGGTGTGATGCCGGCGGTTTCGGCATCTCCAAGACCGAGACAGATGACTCCAAATGCCGGAACAGTCACTGCTTCAGGTCAGTTTGTCTGGCCCACGCAAGGAGTTATTACCCAGAGGTTCTCTTGGTATCATCCCGGACTTGATGTCGCCAATTCGGGATTGCCATCGGCAGTGGCTGCCGACAGTGGACATGTTATTTACGCTGGTTGGGATGCAAGCGGCTATGGAAACATGGTGCTGATCGATCATGGAAACGGTTTTAAGACCCGATATGCCCATCTAAGCCAGATGATGGTTATTTCCGGCCAAACTATTGCAAGAGGTCAGTCTATTGGACGAGTGGGTAATACCGGTCGCTCAACCGGTCCGCACTTGCATTTTGAAATTTATCTTAATGGAGTTCGCGTCAATCCTCTCAATTATTTGAAGTAGGCACCTTTTAATCCTTCTCCCCAGTTGTGGACTCGCCGGGAATTGAACCCGGAACTTATCAATGCGAATGATACGGTATACCGTTTGCCTACGAGCCCAATTTTCACTGTTTTTCAGGAACCTCAAATATTATATCACTTTTAGCCTCATTTTTTTACTAATACAGGCTTGACAAAAGCTGTGAAAACTTTTACATTAGTATTAGTGGTTGTGAACACTTACAAAGACTTGTAAAAACAAGCCTGAAAGTACTTGTAAGAATGTGTATAAACACATTCTTCGCACTAGGTTATAAGCCTGTCATAAAAACTGCCAAAATGCCCAAATCGACCTACACAGTAAAAGAGGTAGCAAAACTTCTGAGCTTCTCTACAAATACAGTCTATAAATATTTGGAAAACGGTAGTATCAAAGCTGTCAGATTTGGTGCTGAGGGTAGGTTTAGGATTCCGGCAAGCGAGGTAGAAAGACTTCTTCAGGAAAGAGGCAAAAGCCTTCAAGAGACAGCATCGTACTCAGTAGCTGAAACCCAAAACCCACCCAGTGTTTTTGATTGGTTTATAGGATTTCTCTCAATGAGCCTGGGTTTTTCCCAGTTTGTAAATCCGTCCTATACTTTTGCCCAAGAGTCTTTGGCAAAATTTGTGCCGTACATAAATATCATAAGCATATTTCTTTTTGTAGGCGGGGTGCTTCTCCTGGGCTTTGATGTATTTAACTTTAGACGCGACCACAGACACACGCTCCTGAATCTTTTTATGGGTATTTTATATTTGGTTTTAGGAGGAATATTTTTGTCTCAGGAAATTATCTTTTCGGTAGGATACTTGTCGATATCCGTGGTTCTTATAGCCTCTGTTTTTAAAAAGATGGATTATTATTTGCGGTATATAATTTTTGTAAATCTTTTGTTTTTCCTCATCGGTTTAGGGTTTCTTATCTGGCCGTCGTCCATTACTTTTTGTGATCTGTGTATTAAGACAATTCAGAAAAACCTTTTCGCGGCAATTTGGATTGTCGGTTTTTGCATATTTTCGTTCTTAAGCTTTAGAGCCCTGAAAAGAAATAAACGTTTTATTAGAATAACCGCTTTTCTTGTCGGCACAACTTCACTTCTTTATGCGGTAGCATCTTTTACAAACGGTTTTTGGGGTAGGGCAATTTTCGGAATTGTTTTGGGGACATTTTCATTTATTTTTCCTTTTGCTGATGAGTTTGATTCTTTTAAAGCAAAAACAAAAAGAGAATCGGTGGTTAGTTTTCTTTGGCTTCTTGGAGTTTTTATTATCGGATCCTTGGTTCTTCAAACGGTTTATCATTCTTTTCAAAAAATCATTTTAGATGAAATGGGCAAAAGGGTTGAGGTGGCCTCTTCGATAACCAAAAATTTTATGGATGCAAAAATATCCGTTCTTTCAGCATTTTTGGATGATAAAGATCTTCCCACCCTTTTGGCTAACGGAAAACCCAATGGCACTTTGGATGCAAAACTTAAACAAATTTACCTATCTTCGAATAATTCCTTTGTCCGTGTAGTTGTTACCGACAAAACCGGCACGATTATTGACACTTACCCGTTTTACTTGCAAAGCCAAAATTTGAACATTTCCGAAAGAGATTATTTTAAAGTACCGGCAGAAACCGGAAAGGTCTTCATAACGGATTTAGTTAAACCCAAATCACAAGGAATTGGTCCTTCTGTTTTGATTTCATTTCCCATAACCGACGATAACGGCAAGTTCTTGGGTATACTCCTCGGTTCGATAGATACATCCGAACTTCAAAAAAGATTGGAAACACTCAACTCGGACGATATAGGTTCTTTTTCGGTAACTGATTCAAAGGGTAATTATATTCTAAACCCCGACCCTCAAGATGTGGTTGCGATAGCTCCTCCCGGCAGTTTCAGCATGAAAGCTCTTTCAGGGGAGTCGGGTGCAGAGATTGCTTACGGCCGTGACGGAGTTTTAAAATTTGCTGCCTACGACAAAATTGATACATACGGTTGGGGAATTGTTGCCAGTCAACCTCTTTCAAGCGCTTTAAAGATGTATAGTTTGATGAGTTTTGCAGCATTTTTGTTTTTCATTATGGCAACCGTTGGAAGTGTAACGCTTGTAATGTTTTTAAGAAAAAATAAATAAATTGTTACGAATACCAAAGCATCAAACTCAGAAAAAATATGAGATGGGGATAATACCCCTGGTTGCCGTGTTGATTCTTGCGGTGGCTTCCTCTGCAGTAATCGGTGGAGAATATCTTCTGAACCTTGCTAAGCAAAAGGGATTATTTACAGGACAACTTCCGGGATTAATTAAAGATGTTGAAACCCAATCGGGCTACCTTGACGAGACAAGAGTAAAAAATTCATTTTTTGATGATAAAGTTGTCGGAACTGTGCTTTTATCGAACGGAGCATTTTCGGCATATAAAGTTATCAATGGCGAGGTAGGCAATAAAGGAAACTTTTTTACCGGCGATATAAAAATCTCATTTTTATCAGGCGATCAAGCTTTTGATACTTTTGATGACGGAACTATTGCCCCTTTTTATTTAAAAGACGGAACAAAAACAGTGGCCCAGATTGTGGATAGAATGATTGCCAATCTGGTTTTGGATCAAAATACATCTTATGCTATCAAGATTCTCCAGGGAAAAGTTGAAGAAGGCAGGCTTACCGGAAATTTTGTGGGACAAACTTACGACAATGGATTTTTAATTGCGGGAACGGTGGACACCGCCGGCAAAATTACAAATATAGTCGTAAAAACAGGTGCGCAAAAAACAACAGAGGCGGAAAGCTCAATTGCCAAAAACGCGATTTCTCTTTTTCAGTCGATTTCCGAAATTTCCATCAGTACCGACATTTTGGGAATTTCCGATTATCAGCCAATAGGATTTAATAAGCCGATTTTTGATGAGAGTACAGGAACATGGGCTTTTGCGGGAGGAACCTCCCAGGGAGCAGTTTCCACTTCTCCGGTGCAGGGTATTGTTAATTATCTTCAAAATGCGGTTAAGTCAATCTCAAATGGTAACAGTGTTTATCAGCAAATTGCAGGCGGAGTTATGCAAGGAATAACTGAAATAAAAAGTGACAACTCCAAATTGACAGTAACAACACTTAATAATATTGCAACTCTTTCGCTGGATCTTACCGGGGTTACGGCAACTGGCATTTCCGACAGCTCAATAAATGAATCCAATTTGATATCTTCGAATGACCCAACCGGCGGACAATGCTTGACTTACAATAGCTCAACGGGTGGTTTTACTTGGGGTTCGTGTGGGACCTCCGGTGGATCGGGTACTATAACCGGTGTAACTGCTGGAAACGGTCTGACCGGCGGAGGAACATCGGGTGCTCTCAGCTTATCTCTCCATCTTCAATCGAATGGAGGGCTTGTAGCCACTTCGTCAGGACTTTCTCTGATCCGGACTTGCGGCGATGGTGAACTTTTGAAATGGACGGATAGTACCTCCTCATGGGACTGTGCAACTGATGCAGGAGGAGCAGGTGGGGGAATTTCAACCCTTCAGGTAGATGATGTAACCGTAGTTTCATCAGCAACTACAATTGACCTTTTGGGGACTGATTTTGATTTGACAAATTCTCCTACAGGCGAAGGGAATTTATCGATTGATTACACCAACTCAAAAATAGTCAGAAGTGATCAAACACAGTCAATTGGCGGAGCTTGGACATTTGTTACGGCTCCTGTCATCTCAACAATCAGTAATACCGGAACTCTAACCCTGCCGATATCTACAGACACTCTTGTTGGTCGGGCAACAAGTGACACTTTAACCAATAAAACCATTGCTGCGGGAAGCAATACTATTTCAGGACTTTCGGTAACAAACTTTACATCGGCCAATATTTCCCAATGGACAAATAATTCAAATTATTTGACAGATAACCAAACAATCACTTTAAGTGGAGACGTTTCAGGAAGCGGGGCAACTGCAATTAGTACGACTATCGGAAGTGGTGCAGTATCTCTTTCCAAGATGGCAAACTTGGCTGCTAATTCAATAATTGGAAATAACACAGGAAGTGCTGCAACACCAGTTGCTTTAACAGCAACACAGGTAAAAACTTTACTGGGCATTTCAACATCTGATATTTCAGGGTTGGGTACAATAGCTACCCAAAGCGCCAGCAATATATATGTAACAGGAGGACAAATTAGTGGGGTAACAATTGCCGGTACAGCTTCCGGTTTAACAATTTCGGGAGCATCAAACACTTTATCCAACATTGGTAATTCCAGTCTTAGTAATTCTTCAGTTACCATTAATAGCAGTGGAATTCTCTCGGGCGGCGGAAGTGTATCTCTTGGGGGAACATTAAATCTTTCGGCAACTGAGGCGGATACATTTTCATCGGTCACCGGTCGCGGAGCTTCAACTGCAATAGCATTGACTTTATCCTCCGCTACCCCGATTACTTTTTCAGGAACGACCCCCACAATTACTTTCTCGGGCGGAAATACGATATTTGATTTAACCGGGGCCACCACGAGGACACTTAACATTCTTAATTCAACGACTTCCCAGGTTGCCAATGTCATAATCGACGGAACAATATCCGCATCCAATTTCTCAGGAACATCAAGCGGTACCAACACAGGAGACCAGACAATTACCTTAACCAGTGATGTTACCGGAACCGGTACCGGATCTTTTGCTACAACTATTGCCGGTGGGGCAGTAACTTTAGGAAAAATGGCAAATCTCGCAGCCAACTCAATTATCGGAAACAACACAGGATCCTCTGCCACCCCAATCGCATTAACCGGATCCCAAGTCAAAACCTTATTGGGTATTTCAACCTCTGACGTATCAGGTTTGGGAACAATAGCCACTCAATCTGCAAGCAACGTATTCATCACAGGCGGTTCTTTATCTGGTCTTACCTCGGTTGGAGCAACAACCTTTACAGGTGCTTTAACAGGAAATGCATCAACAGCAACGGCTCTGGCAACAGCAAGGACAATTGCAGGGACAAGCTTTGACGGTTCTGCTAATATTTCTTTGGCAAATAACTTTATCGTTCAGGGGACTTCCGATCCAGGACTTTCCGGAGCACAATTTCTTGGAGCACTGGGAACCGGAATTGTTAAAAATACAGCGACAACAGGAGTTTTAAGTATTGCCGTTGCAGGAGACTTCCCAACATTAAATCAAAATACAACAGGAACCGCATCAAATATTACAAGCGTACTCGGGGCCACATCCTTCCCTGCATTATCCGGAGACGTGACAAACACCGAAGGAAGTTTGGCAACAGCTATCGCCTCAGGAGCCGTGACTTTGGGCAAGATGGCAAATTTAGCTGCTAACTCCATTATTGGAAACAATACCGGTTCTGCTGCCACACCAATCGCATTAACCGGATCCCAAGTCAAAACCTTATTGGGTATTTCAACTTCAGATGTTTCGGGATTGGGAACAATTGCCACCCAGTCCGCAAGTAATGTGTTTATCACCGGAGGACAACTTAGCGGCTTGGTCACAATTAACGGTGCCACAATCACAGGTGGAAATTTGTCAGGAACAGCAGTTAACGGTATCACAACAGCAGATATTGCCCTTACTACCGGTTCATACGCCAATCCATCCTGGATTACATCCCTTGCCGAGACCAAGACTTTACCCAGCCAGACAGGAAACAGCGGAAAAGTTTTAGGTACCAACGGAACTTCAACTTCCTGGATTACCAACTCCTCGGGTGTTGCTTGGGGAGCAATCACGGGCTTGCTTGATGATCAAACAGACCTTACAGCCTCTCTTTCGGGAAAGCTTTCAAAAACCTTAACAAGCGCCAACATCTTTGTTGGAAATGTTTCAAATATTGCAACCGGGGTTGCCATAAGCGGAGATGTGACAATGGATAACACTGGTTTAACCACGATTGGTAGTGGAAAAGTAACCTTCGGGAAGATGGCTGATCTCGCCGCAAATTCTATTATCGGGAATAACACGGGAAGCCCTGCAACTCCGATTGCACTTTCCGCCTCCCAAGTTAAAACTTTATTAGGTATCTCAACAACCGATGTCTCAGGCTTAGGAACCATCGCTACTCAATCCGCAAGCAACGTATTCATCACAGGAGGTCAGATCAGTGGGGGTACGGTAGGCGGAACAGCATCGGGACTTACTATTTCTGCAGGAACTAACACTATAAGTGGAATCACTGCCTCAAATCTAACCGCAGGAGACTTCTCAAGTGTAGTTAACTCAGGAAGCTATTCAATTAGTATTACCGGCAGTGCAGGGAGTGCCGGAACCGTAACAGGATTTTCTCCTGTATCCGGAAAAACTCTTACATTAAATAAATCCATGACGCTAACGGCGGCTGACGACACAGGAGTGTATACCCTTCCAACAGGCACAAAAACGCTGGTAGCAACAGATGTAACTTCACTAACGTCTCTGACCTCAATTGGAACGTTAGGTGGCCTTACGGTGACAGGTGCTGCGACTATTAATACAACAGGAACATCAAATACTTCAATCGGAAACGGAACGGGAACCGTTACATTAACATTAGGATCCGATGCGACAGGGGATATTTATTACAGGGGTGCCGGAGGAAATATTACCAGACTTGCTGATGTTGCTGCAGGTTCCTGTCTAAACTCAGGCGGAGTAGGTGCAGCACCAACCTGGGGAAGCTGTGGAGCAGGTGGAGGAGTTTCAACAATTAAAGAAGGTGGAACCAATATTGTAACTTCTGCCGTTGCTCTTAATTATGTAGCGGCTGATTTTATTATCACGGATGAGACTGCGGGGGTAGCGGGAATTGCAATTGATTATGCGAACTCAAAAATAATTAGAAAGTCCGATTCAGCAGTTACATTTGATGCCGGAGCCACTTTTAGTACTACCGGTAATTTGAATGGAGTTACTATCAATACAGCAACCGGGGCCTCCGGAAATTCAGGTGCAATTACAATTCAAACAGGTGGAACTTCCGTGTCCGGTACCTCGGGTTCTGTGACAATTGATACGGGGGCAGGAGTAACTTCAAATGGGGCAATTACCATTGGTGGAACCAATGCCTCAAACCTTGCAATTGGTAGAGCAACTGTTACGACGACAGTTAACGGTACTCTTGCTGCAGGAGGAGTTTTAATTAGCGGCGGATCAATTAATGGGACAACACTTGGAGCTTCAACCCCTTCAACCGGAGCATTCACAACACTCTCGGCTACAGGCGCTATCACGGGCGCAACAGCCACTAACACTATTAATGGAATCATCATTAACTCCGGTGCAGTTTCGAATGTATCCACGCTCGGTCTTTCGGGAGCAATTACCGGAGCAACGGCAACAAACACAATTAACGGCTTGATTATTAACTCAGGAGCTCTATCCGGAATTACGACAATCAATGCTTCTGGTCAAATTACTTCAACTCTTGTTACAGGAACAGCTCCATTTGTGGTTGCCTCAACAACCAATGTTGCCAATCTTAACGCCTCATCCCTTAACGGAGCAACTTTTGCTGCTCCCGGCTCAATCGGAAGCACAACTCCAGGAAGTGGAGCATTCACAACTCTTTCTGCAACGGGAGCGATAACCGGCGCGACCGCTACAAATACCATTAATGGAGTAATAATAAATTCGGGTGCGGTTTCAAACGTTTCAACACTTGGTCTGTCCGGAGCCATAACCGGCGCAACTGCAACCAATACTATTAACGGACTTATTATTAATTCAGGCGCACTTAGTGGGGCTACAACTTTAGGTCTTTCCGGAGCTATCACTGCTGCAACAGCCACAAACACAATTAACGGGATCATTATTAACTCAGGAGCCGTTTCTGGTGTCTCGACACTTGGTCTTTCAGGTGCAATTAGTGGCGCAACGGCAACTAATACAATCAACGGTATGATAATTAACTCAGGGGCGGTTTCGGGTGTAACCACACTGGGAGCGTCCAGTACAGTAACAATCGGAAGCGGGGGAAATACATATACATTTAATCCTGCAGCTGCCCCAGCCCTTGCCGGAACTGCACGTCCTGACAGAAGAGAAGAACTTGTTCCGGAATTTCCCGGTGCTGTTCTCACAGGGAGCGGGACGGGAACAATGACATCAGATTTCTGTGCAGCATCAGCCGGTGTTGGGGGCTTAACCGCAACGAATACAACGGTTTGTAACACTTCGGGAGATACTCATAACTATTATAACTGGACAACTACCCAGGGAACCCCTCAAACATATACAGTATATCTAAAATGGAGAGTTCCGGATAATTTCTCGGCTTGGGATACGAGTAATTCCATCCAAGCTTATGCGAAAAGATCCGATGCAACAAACGGACATGTCAATATAAAAGTCTATGATACCGCTAATGCATTAAATAATGCCGGGGGAACGGAAATTGCGGGCGCCGCCAATACCTGGATTCAGAACGGAATAAATATCTCGGGAGGTACTTGGACAGCAGGAAGCTATATGACAATTCAGATTGATGTAACGGCTGCAGCAACGGGTGGAATAACAGATGTTGGTGAAATTAGCCTTAACTACTTTACAAGCAACTAAGCTTTGAAATGATTAGATTGAACAAAAAAACTATTCGAATAACCAAGAGTTTTTTTGTAACTTTTTTGGTTCTCTCCTGGCTTCTAACCGGCTATCCTGCAATTTCAATTCCGGGGTTCGGAATTTTCCCCCCAAAAATTCAGGAAGCAATGGCAGCTACTGCCGGACCAAGTTATGCTTCGACGGCTGTTAACGACGCAGGAATCGGCACACTTGCTTGGACTACTCCTGGGAATGCTACTACCACCAATGACAGCAAGGCATCCGTAGTTCTTACAAAAAATACAGGAGTAAGCAATTACATAAAAGCAACCGGTTTTAACTTTTCTGTTCCCTCAAACGCCAGAATAGACGGTATTACGGTTGAATGGGAAAAAAGCGACAGCCTTGACGGCGGGACTGGAGAAACTCAGGATAATGCAGTGAGGATAGTTAAAACTGACGCTATTGGCGCCACAGATCTTTCAAATA
>Ga0208245_1001127_pt1 | contig 17554 bp, 22 predicted proteins | sample RifOxyC1_FD_184035 | JGI IMG/M metagenome (GOLD analysis project Ga0208245, IMG submission 184035) | Soil microbial communities from Rifle, Colorado - Rifle Oxygen_injection C1 (SPAdes) | ecosystem: Environmental > Terrestrial > Deep subsurface > Rock core/Sediment | place: Rifle, Colorado... | reverse complement strand
GAGGATAGAAAGTCCGTCAACCAACAAGCCGTTGCAGGCGCAGTCAGCGCCATAATCAAAACCACGACCATACCCATAAACTTTTTCATGCCGATTCTCCTTTGTTTTTTAAAGCCTTATTTGCTTCATCCAAACAATCTTGACAGACAAACTTAGGGGCCCCTTTTCCTACCCAAGGACCCAACATGACTACTTTTCGTTTATGCCCTTCCAATAGAAGATCACATAAATCACAAGTGTCTTCAGATATATTAAATTCACAACGTCCTCTTTTAGACATCTTTGTTTACCCTTTTTTCATAAATCCTGTTCTTTAGTTTTTTATTTCTTCCAATACTGATAGCTAAACAGATAGCATTGACTATGAAAATAATTCCTACTGTTATAGCAGAAATTGTATTCCATTCTGTAGGCCAATAATCATACATTATTTTTTTCCTCGGCTCCCTCAGACCCAGCCAGGGCTTTTGCTGTTTCAGCCATAATCTCTGTCTTGCGTTCACTACTCTGAGATGTCCCCCAAACATTATCTATAATGGTACTAGCCTTAGCCATCAACCATCCCATCATAGATGATACAATAGTGTTTACAAATACCATATAAAACAGCAGCTACAACCAATGTGTACCCAATCTGTTTTTTGAACCCCATATAAGGATCAGAACCATTCATTATCTTACCTCCTGTTCTACTAACTTTGGAATAGATTCACTTTGAACCATATCTTTTGTTTGATACATTACTGCCTCACCTAATTCATGTTTCAAATGCCCAATATCATATCCAGGAGAAGTCAGTATCTTATTTGCCCAGGGAATATAGGCACAAGTTATGCCTCCTGAAATATAAACTAACTCCTTGTAGATGGATCAACACCTAAAAAATTACAGACTTTAATCCAGAGTTCTTCAAGATCCATAATCAACCCCAGGAATAAGTATACCATAATCCCAACTTGCTAAGTTCCCTACCTTTCCACGACAAACTCCATAATGTTCACTTTTAGCTTCGATAGTAGTTCCGTTCCCTACAACAAAAACAATATGTTTTCCTCCCTGGCGGTAACGTAAGAGAATAGCACCAGGAGTTTTAGCAGCCTTGGCAACTGTAATTTGCTTTACTGCTCCCCTTTTTACATCTTGCCTCCAACCGCCGGTGTAAGGTTCTAAGTCTTCCATAGCTGCATTATTGTCAATGCAACCAAAGATTCTTTTTGTTACCCAATAAACATCATAAGTTATTTTTTCAGCACAGTCCCAAGGCCCAGGCCAATTAGGGTCAGAAATATCTACATTAGCCCCGTAAACATATTCATCCCCAATACTTTCTTCCGCTTGCTTTAATAAGTCCTGACCAGTTGGATTCATCTTTCAACTTTTCCTTTCTCACTATGAGTATGATGGTTAAGAGCATCCCATAATTCCCCTATTTGCTTTATGATTCCACCTGATCCTGTTCTCCCTTCTTTCCAACCCTCAAACACATCTGCTTTCCAATCTTCAAATACTCCCACCTTAAGAAAATCTCTTTCTTGTCGTTCTTTACATTCTCTATGTTCCCCATACCAACGATCCATTGTGTCTTTTAAATCACTAATTATCTTCCAAATTATTTTAATTAGCAATCCTACAACTGCTCCTAATAACAGTATTACAAAGGAGAAGGCAGCAACAATAATTCCAGGATAATTCTTTGCAAATTCAATTGGCATTCTTCTCCCCTTTTAACTTCTGTCTTTTATCATAAATAAAATCAGTTACTTTCCTTATATTTCTAGGAAATTCCAATCCCCTATTTAAAACATTTGATTCATATCTATCTATTTGAAAATATTCTTTTACATGATTTGCACATAATAATAAATCAAATCTTTTACATGAGAAAATGTCAAGAGAAAGAAACCCTTTTTCAGGAAAAGTATGAATACTGATATGAGATTCAGCAATAAGAACAAAGCCTGAAAGTCCCCAATCTTCTGGAACTTTGCCAGTATATTTAAAAACATAAGGTTGCATTATTTTAGTCATACTAATTAAATCTGGGGTCTTATCTAAAAATTCATATATTTTATCTAAATTGGTTAAAGAATCATAATCACAACCATACCCATCTAAGGTAAGGTGAAGTCCGAAAGCATCTTCAAATCCATTTCTATTTGGATTATTCATTCAAATCACCCTATTCTTTTGTTTCATTATTTCATCTTTCTTAAAACGAATCACTTTAAAAAACAACTTGAAATGAACAATCTTTTTTACTTTTATCCAATGATAAATTGTTTGTTTAGTTACTTCAAGTATTTCTGCTGCATTTTGTATTTTTATTAAAGTATCACTTCCCACTTCTCTCATTTTAATTTCTATTTCTGATAACTCCACCCCATTATCTATCCATCTATAAATAGTTCTCCTAGTTACATTAAACTTTTTTGCAGCGTAGTAAGTTAACCTTCCTTTATCCATTTCCATTTTTATCCTCCTATGTAGAAGGGGAAGGTGATAGACTTGGACTGAAACTTGGTGATTTTGAAGGAGACAGACTTGGTGAAGCACTAGGAGAAGCTGATGGAATACCTTCAAAATTTGATTCTGGATCAAAAAATAGAATATCGGCAGAATAAGCATAACCCAAAATTTGTAAGTATTGTAAAGGAGATTGAGTTATTAATCCTGCTGTTGCATTAGAAACATATAAAAGACCAGCAGTTCCACCTATCGTCCAATCCCAAGAATCATCTCGTAAAAATCCCTTTAATAGAAACAAGGCTGTTCCTTCTGCTGATACTGAACCAAGGCAAATAGCAATTCCTGGCAAAGTTGTACTACTATCTGCTTTAGCCTTCCACATCTTTCCATCACTTTTTAGATAACAAACATTACCAAGTATCAATGATTCCCCAGCAGTAAGAGAAGCTATTTCTCCTGAATAATTATGGTCTGTAGCTGGCGGAGTAAATACCAAAACAGAAGCCGATCCAGCAGACTGTAAAGACGCCACCTGAGTTTGAAGTGCATTAATAGCAGATTCAATATCAGTATAATTACTGTTATGGCGGGTTCTTTAAACAGAGAAATAGTCATTTTAGCCCCCAACGAACTCTATAAATACCCCAGCTTGAGTAAATCTTCCCCTAGTTCCATAAGGAAGAAAACCATATCCAGTGAATATAATACTTCCAAGTTCACCATAAGTTAAAGGACGAGTCACATATCCTGACCAATCTTCAGAAATTACTTCAGCAAGGTCTTCAGTAAATGTTACATAGGTTATATGGGAAAAACCAAAGTCAACTTTTGATAATCCAGTTACAGACCATTTTCCATTAGTTCTTGCTAACGATACTGGTTTCCCTTCTTGAGAGAAGAAAACTTCCCTATTATTTGTTGCAATAGGAACATTTTTAAGGGTTTGACCATCTTCAATTTTTACATCACAAACATATACCCAACCATCCCCACCCACATTCTGATCGTATCTTCTAACAAAAGGAGAATCTATCACTCCTTTTATAGATTTTTCTTCTGCGGATATGCGCCAATCTATAATCTTTTTTATGCTCATACTGTCATTACCTTATAACAATCAAGAGTTAAAGAAGGAACTTCACCCCTCTTAATTGTTTTGCTCATATTTATAATTACAAATTTCCTTCCATCAGGAATAACTATAATATCTCCTACTTCTAAAGATAAATCATTTCTTACTCTTAACCTTCTTGTATAATTTTTACATTTTTCCCAAATTAATTCAGTAATAGCAATAATATCAGCTTGGTCATATCCACCTAAGAAAGCATTCTCAATTTTTAATTCATTTTCTTCCCAATAAGATAATCCTTGTTCTACAGCAATAGCTTCCATTTCTCGATAGACATAATCATAAGGAATCCCCCAAATCTCATATTGTGCTGATCCAAGAGACATCATTAAAGCTAAAATTGCAACCATATCTATAGCTTGTAAAACTCTACCATAAGGAATTGTAAAACCAAAAAATTGTCCTGCCCAGGCATCAGGAATAAGAGATAATGCTATATATCCTGCTAACAAAACAGTTGCTAATATAGGAACCCATATTGAAATAGTAATAATTATTGTTCCATGAAATTCATCTATCTGAGAATAACTTTCAGTTCCAATAAAAGGAATAAGATTATCATTAATTCCTTTTAATGTTACCATTCGAGTATCTTCAGACCTTTGTTTACGGTCATCTGACCACCAACAATCCAATTCCTCTCTACCAGTAAAAAAACCTGTAGTAATTTGAGCAGTTCCTAATACTTGATCTTGCCCCGGAACTTTAGATAAATTTGCACTAAGAAAAACAATTCTTACTTTATTAATTCCATCCCCAACATTCTCAGGAATTTCATAATCATAGATATTCGTCAAATCATCATATACTCTACTATAAGGTCTTCCCATATTTTTATTAAATGCTGCTAATTTTCCTTCCCCATCAAAAAACGGTTCCATTCCTACTGTTTGTAATAAAGCTTTAATTCCTTCCCATGGTGTTACTTGACTTAATTGATTGGTTATGTGCATAAATTGATAGCCCAAAACTGTTGGGATACGAATTTCTGCTGAAGTAAGCCCTAGAAAAGAAGTACAAATCTCCATCAAGCAAATGCCAATATCAGTTCCTATCGTATATTCACTTGTAGTAATCTTTCTCCTTTGGTAAAGTTGACTATTTTCCCTTGAATAGACAGAAATACGACTTTCCAAAACCATTTGTTGTCTTGATATTTTCCAACCTATCTGACCATGAATTTGACCAGTGAACATAACCATCCAGTCTAATTCATCTACTCTTTCATCTCCTTCTACTAATCTAATAATTGCCCCATCTCTAAAATAACTACGTTTTAATCCAGTATCTGGATGGAAGATTCCGTCTGAATCTGCTAAAGTAAAAGAAATTTTTGATATGTCCCATGAAACATTAGTACAATATTCAGTTACATCTAAAGGAGTTTGGGTAGAAGTACCAGATACAATTTCTGAAATTGTATCTAAAGTAGGATCGTAGGCTAATATTTTATAAAAAGGAAAAGGATTGAAACTTTCTTGTGCTTCAATCATTGCTGCGGATAATGATCTCATACTTTCTTAATTCCCTATCATGTTGATGGAGAAGGTGATTCACTTGGTGATAGTGAAGGTGATTCACTTAGACTTATACTTTCTGATAATGATGGTGATAAACTTGGTGATAAACTTGGGCTATAACTTGGAGATAAAGATGGACTGAGACTTGGTGAAATAGAAGGACTATAACTTGGACTTGCACTTGGCGACAAACTTGACGATTTAGAAGGACTGATACTTGGGCTGTAACTTGGTGATTTACTTGGAGACTTACTAGCCGAAGCTGATGGGCTTGGTGTTCCAGAAACACTTGGAGAAGCTGAAGGACCATAACCAGGAGATATACTAATTATTCTTAAAACAACATTGATTTCCCCCAAAACATATCCATTGTAAACAGACAAGTAATCCAGACTAATAATATCCTGTCCACCAGCAGTTAAGTTTTCAATAATCACATTATAAATTGTAGTGGTTCTGTCTTTAGGATACCAAGTAATATAACCAACACTAGGAGGATTAACAAAGTATTCCCATAATCTCCGTAAAAAATACATTGACATTCTTGATTTTTTATTAGCATCACCACTCCAAGTTTCTACAACTGAACGGTCAGTTGTGTATCCAAGCCATGAAGTCATTTTAGTAGCACCTAAAGCCATTTCTGCTCTATACATTGGCCTGGCGGTCATGGGTGAAGTATCAAAATTAGTCCATTTATCAGGCATATCTTCATAAATTAGTATAGGCAAACCATTGCCTGGATAATGAAGCTCTCTTAAAGCATTTACCCCTGAATTTTCTGCAAGAAGTGTTAAATCCACTGCGTCTTCATAAACAGGAGTGGTTTCTAACACTGTAAATTCTGTGGAAGAAGTTAGAATACTCATTCAAATAGGTCTCCAATATCGGCTGATAATTCCAATTCGTCAGTATATACAGAGTTTCCAACATTATATCTAACCAAGAAAGAACCATTTAAAGAAGTAGGAGCAACATTTGTAAGTAAGTTTCCATTTGCTCCTACAGATAAACTAGGAATAACTGTTTGTGCAGCCACTCCTTCTCCAGCAGAACCCAATAAATGACCTACAAAATCTGTAACTTGTCCACCAACTATCTTTTTTACTGGTACTGGATCAGTAATTTGAGAAGGAACATAATATGGACGATAAAATTCAAGAGAACTTTGATTCTTCCCATCAGCATCAGCCCTAATCCTAAATACTACCACTCGTTTTCTTTTAGTATCATAAGTAACTTGATATCCTAAAGTATCCCCCCCTGGATCTTGAACTGAAGACAACATTTCATAACGAGGAGAAGCTAATTCATAATTTAACTTGGCAATAATTCCATCTTCTGTAATCATCCATATTAATTCTTTATTTTCATAACATAAATTTGAAATTAATCCTGGTACATCTATTATTGATTTTCTTACAGGAACATAAGGATCAGAACAATTCCAAACTTGAATATTGTCTTCCCCAAAAGTACTTCCCCCTATTATAATAGCTTCTTGTCTTTCCATACAATAAGTACAGATACCAAAAGTAACAGGAGGATTCCAAGTGTTACTTGGAACAGCCATTACAATTACAGGTAATCTAGTATCCACGTCAATTTCACATAGCATATAGGTTGGAAGGGCATAATCTATAGCAGTAGAATATACTTTTCCAAATGAACCAGGTGACCAAACCATTGGCAAGTAGCCTAATAATTGCCATAAATTCCATGGAGCTGCTATTCCATATTTATATTCTCCTGTTTCCCCATCAAAATACAAATTAGCAGCCCAAATTTGAACAAGATGTGAAACATTAAAAACTCCCCCAACTACAAATTCATCTCTTGATTCAATATAAACAAAACGATGTAGGGATTTTACAGGATCATCATAAGTACTTGTATAATCTCCCCAAGGAAAAGGTTGAAATGGTCTAATTTCTTTAATAAAAGATAAACTCATACTTATCCCCAACCCACCATAATTGTTTCAAGCCCACCTGCAACTAAAGGACCATAATAGTAATTCCAAGCATACCCATCTGCATCTGTAACAGATACAGCCTTTTCCAATGAACCTAAACTTGTTGGGAGATACCATGTTACTAATCTATTTGGACAAGGAAAACCACCAATAGAAGTTAATTGTACTTTAATATCTTGACCAACAAGTGAAAATAATCCATAATGTTCAGGAATAACTGGCCCAAGTGCATAAGGATAATAATCATTGGCATAAATTCTAATTAAACGGTCTGTGTCAATAGTAATAAATATACCATGGTTATAATCATATACTTGTAAACTTGAATATGGGTATTCAACTATATTTACGATCGCTCCTGTATTTATATTAACCAGCATTCCATATGATTTAGAATAACTATAAGTGCTTGAACCAGTTATCATAATATGGTCTATATCAACATAATTATACCTATTCCCTCCTTTATATTTTGCCTCTGGATTAAACGACCATAAAGAAAGCCCTGTTTCTATATCTACACAAACAACTTGTGCAGACGTTGAATGGTGGCCAACCCATACCCTTTTAAATAAATCCAAATAACTTTCTCTAGCATAGTAACTTTCACTTGGTCTAACAAGACTTGGAGCAGCCTCATTCATCAGATAAGGTAAAAAAGTTATTTCATCTGACATATATAATGCATAAGATGGATACTCTCCACACCATCCAATTCTTCCCCTACTAATAGAATAAGGATCATAAGATGTAGGAGTAATTCTTCCAACAAATAAAGTTGTTCCATCACGAAAAACTTTATAAATTGTCTTTCCTCCAGAAGGTAAACCTTGAATCATTATCATTGCATCTATATCATTTATGTAAAAAAGATATAAAGGGTAAGAAGAAGGATCTCCCCAAACTAAACCATCAAAATCAACTGATTTTGTGCTTGTATAAATACATTCTAACATTATGCACCTGCCAAAAGTGCTGCATAACGAGCAGCTACTTCTTCTTCTGACCAAGGCTGAACATTAGTTAGCATTCTACATAAATCTAACTTGCCTTTGAAATGGGTTCCATCACTAGGATACCACTCATAATACCCTATATCAAATCTATTATCTGGGTCACCTTCTGGTAAACTCTCTGGTTGATAGTTCCAATCATTTGATATTTCTACACCATTTACATAAAGATAGCCATACACTCGTTCCTGTGAGGAAATACAATCAAATTGTGCTATAATGTGATACCAATTACCCTTAGTAAGGGGACCAGCCTCCATCCACATATAACCTTCTTCATTTTCAAAATAAACCCAAAGTTCATCATCCCACCATTCTAAAATTAAGCTTGGAAGATTATTATAACTAGACCTTCTACCAGGAAACAACCACCATCCCCAATTTTCATTATATGATTCATCTAAATTAAAAATTGCTTCAAGCAGATAACAACCATTTCCAACATAAGCATAAAGATTTGGAGAAGGTTCTGTAACAAATCCAAAGGTTCCATCCATTACAATAGCTGAACCTGCTTTACCTATTCCATTAGTAAAAGTAAAAGGTGGGATTGACGGACTGAGACTTGGACTTAGACTCGGGGATGCACTAGGATCACCAGAACTAGGTGATGGTGAAGACGAAGGAGAAGTAGAAATACCGGTTGATCCATAATAAACATTTAAAATTATCCCATAATCCCCAGTATCTTCTAATGTTCCATCAAAATGATATACAAAGACTTCATTTTCAGGAGGGGCTTCTTCACTTGGGCTTATACTTGCACTTAAACTTGGACTTTTACTTGGAGAAGTTGAAGGACTTACTGAAAAAGAAATAAAATCAACATCAAATGCTTCCCCACACTTAACTTTTACTCTATCTATCAATCCGACTAAAGCAGGATTAGTAGGAGCAATATAAACATTAGTTGCAAATCCAGCTTTATCTGTTTTATTTTTACTGTATTTTAGACTACCATAAGCAACTCCTTCAGTTTCAGTATCAGGATCCCATGATACCAATTCCCAATAAACAGCTACATCTATTAATCCAGTTGATACTGTAAGAACACCACCTGCCCCAATAAATGGCTTAAATGGTGCAGAAAGTTCAATCGTCATTTGTTATCCCATATTTTTTTCTTAACTCAAACTCATTTCCTACTTCAACAATATGATTGTTCACTTCATCAATAACTTGTGCTTCCCCATTCTCATTCTTTAAAATAAATTTCCATGCTTTAATCATTTCTAAATTTCCAATAAGAGTATCCAACACTTCATGTGGCTTTTTCATTAATTCTTGTAAATGTAATGGGAAATGCTGTTCACTTAATTTTACAGGTTTTACTCTAGGATCATTTGGATTGGATAAAATATCCGCAGTCTGACTCATCCAACAATCAAACTTTTGTTTTCCACCAAAGAAACTAAAAAACGATGTATAAAGATCATTATTTATAATCATATTCCACCTGTCTCAACCATTAAATAGTTTTTAAAATATTCTTCCATTGCACTAATTACGGCTGACTTTACCGCAGTTAATTCCATTGATATGTTATAAGTAGGAGCATAACTACCTCCTCCTCCCCCACCACTAAGATTACGAGTATTAGTAGCTATTTCAGCCAGATAATTTTCTGAAGCTGCAAAAGCTTCTCTAATACTAACACTTATTTCTGCAATAGGAATAGAAGTTGGACCTGCTACAATGCCTCTCACTGGTTCACTTGAAGTTATCTCGGCACCTTTCGCACCAGAAGATGAGAAAGAAGCTGATTTTTTGCTTGACATAAGCATCATGCCAATAATGCCAATGGCTGTCATAGCAGCAGAAGCTACAGCACCACCAATTCCTTCTCCCAATGATTTTTCTAAAAACTTGAATAAACTAGTAAAAGTTTTTGTTAAGAAAGTCTCAAGAGCTTTCATTGATTCAGTAAGTCCTGCTTTCATAAGACCTTTAAACATATTATTTGCAACTTTCTTAATATCTGCCCCACCTTCCATCAAAGCATCTACTAAATCATTAATTCCACTTTTTACTGCGGCTACACCTGCTTTAATAGTTGGAGCATTTCTTTCTTGAAATTTTGCTTCTCCTGCTACATCTCCAGCCATTCCAATAAATTGTGTTTGTACTCCTGCTAAAAATCCTGGTGTTTTAATTAAACTTGGATCACTTAGTTGTAATATAAGTTTTTGAAGTGTAGCCATCCATGGAAGGTCAAAAGCAGTTCCAAACTTTTCCAATGTCTGAGCAAATTTCATTAAATCTTCAGCAGAACCAGATAAAAGTTTATCACCAATATCCTTAGGCATATCTTTTATTTGATTTAACACACTTTTTAAAGCCTCAATTTTAGCTGGATCTACTAAAGATATTCCTCCAGCAGAGCGTAACTCCTCCAAAGCTGCCCTAGCTTTTTCTAATTGCTCCGGTTTTATAAAATCTGGGGGATGGGCTTCCCATTCTTTCATTTGTTTATCTAGTACATTAATTGTATCCATTTTAATCTTTGGATCAATTTGAACACCTTTTATTGTAGTTTCCTGCAAAATCTTTTGCAGCATAGCTGCCTGATCTATAACTGATTTGTAATCAGGCGCAGGTAATATCTCCATAGCCTTTAATTTCTTTCTTACTTCATATAACTCCTGATCTATTTTTAGTAAGGCAATAGCTCTGTTGGTTGCAGGAGTAGTATCAAATTTAGTCATCCAATCAATAGCTATTCCTAATAACTCATTTCTAATATCAACTTGTTTCTTTAATAAGTCATTAGTTTTTTGAATATAGGATGCTGAAGCTTCAAAAGCTTGTTTATCTAAATCAATTTGTTTTTTCTGATATTCAAATAAAGCTTTCTTTCCTTCAATGACTCGTTTTTCTGGAGAGAGTTTTTCATCCGCTGCAAGAGCTATCATCCTTGCTTCATGCAACTCTTTCTCAATAACCTTCTCAGCATTTACAGCTTGCATAGTAGCTGCAAGTCTTTTTCTATTCCAAACATCTTGAGAAATAGCTAATTGAGAACCAGTAATTTCCCCTGCTTCTAACCTTCTTTCTAAAATACCCTTCTCAGTCTCAATTACAGTTTCAAGATTGGAAAGAAAATTTTTCCATGCTTGGATTTCTAATGCTCTAGCAGCTTTTAAAAGAGCTAAATCTTTGGCATAAAGAGATTCTTCTCCTGCTCCTTTTCCTCCTTTTCCTCCTTCTTTATCCTCAGTTCTTGCTTTATATTTTTTTCCTTCTAAAGCCATCTTTCCTAATTCCATACTCTCTTCTGGTTCAAGAGTAGGAGCATTTATCACTCTTACAATTCCTTTATCATCTACTGCTAAAAACGTCCTTCCTGATTTTACTGCTTCATTATATGCATCAGAGCCTACTTTAGCAGTGGTTCCTGGTGAAAAAGTTTTTGTGTGTTGTGGACCTAAAAGACTAGAACCAGGAACTACTTCTTGTACCCCTTCTCCAACTACTTTTTCAAAGGTATCGGATCTTGCTGCATAAGATTTAGACTTTTTGCGTCTTTGAAATTCCTCTTGAGTAATACCAGTAGCAAAAGTAGCTGCTCCTTTAGCTCTGTTTATAGCATTAGCAGCCGCTATTCCAAACTCCTCCATAACAGAAATAGCACCTAATACTATAGCAACAACCCCAACAATAGCTATACCTATACCTATAAATCCAGAAGCAACAATACTAAGACCTGCTCCAGCAGTTACAAAAGCTCCTATAGCAACTCCTGCTTCTATAAGTCCTAAAACTAAAGTACCAACAAAAGTGATAATTCCTTGAGTCAAGGTCATAATAGCATTCAAAATAATGATCCCAGCAATTATTTTTAATATCCAAGCATGAGCTTCTATAAAACTAGAAAAAGCTTGACCAGCTCTTATAACCCCCTCAACAAAAAATAATATATAGCCTGCTGCTATGGCAAAAGCTTCACCACTTCCCCACACATAGGAAATCATATTCAAAATAGCTTTCCCTATTGCAGTTATAGTTGGTTCAACTGACCCCCAAGCTTTTGAAATTTTTTGCGAAATTTGTTGTTCATGTTCTATTAAATATTTATTAATATCTTTAAGAACATCCACAATATATTGATAGGCACCGGCTAAACCTTCACGACCTACCCTTCTAATCATCGTCCACAAGGTTGTGGATTGCGCCTCAAGTGTATTTAACACATGAATTTGAGCTAATCTTAAACCATCCCATTCTAGTGCTAACCATTGAAGTAATGTTCCTGATTTTCTTTGTTGATTGACTATCTCTTTCCAGCCTTTTCCATACTTGTCTTTCAAAAGCAAAGCTATCTGGTCAGTAGTACGAGCTTGACCATTCAATAAAGAACGAATTTCCTGTGCAATCTGAATAGTTGACATTTGTCCTTGGGTAGCTAACTTAATTTTGTCAACCACCATACCAAGGGCTCCAACCTCTTCAAATCTTAATTGTACTCCTTTCTGAGTTAAAATTGTCCAAGCAAGTTGTAAATCCTTTCCTGATGCAAAATGTTTTACAGCTTCAAGCTCAAGAACTTTATACATTTCCTGAGCATAGACAAGATGGTCGTTAAAATCTTCTTGGTCTTTTTTTCCTTTATCCATCCAATCTGTCATAGTTGCAGCAATATTAATTGTAGCTAAACGATACTCATCTGCCGCAGCAATAGCACCAGTAAAAGCCTGTTGCATTGCATAAACAGCCCCGGATATTAAAGCTATAGCTCCTGCAGTCCTACCAAAAGAACTAGATAAGTTACCTGCTACTTGAGAACCAAGTGCATTAAAAGAAGATAATTGACCTTTTGCTTGAGCTAAACCGGCCCCTAAAGGACTAAGATTTACTCCAACATTAATCAACATCTGACTAAATGTACCGTAACTTGGCATTAGCTATCTTTCCTTGGTAAAGTACCTAGAAAATCTTCAAACCTCTTAGACATCAAAACCTTTCCTTGCTTAGAAATAGAAGAAGTTGCTACAGGCGGTGTTTCCCTAAGCAACTTCTCTCTCCACGTATCAAAAATCCTCCCTTCTCCTTTTCCAAATGCGAAGTCTAGGGCATGACTGATTGCAATCAGAGTGCCCATTGCATGGTCAATAGCCTCCAGTTTTTTATTCCTCAAAACAGCTTTTACTAAAAGAATGTTATATTCATAAGAATAACCATCAATGATATTCTCATGGCTATGCCCCTCTTTTATAAGTAAAGCTATTGTAGAGGTGATGGAGAAGTTGTCTTCGGCTGATCGGCCATCTTTAGAGTCTCCACCCCGCTCCAAATCTGACCTAAAAAGTTTTTTATGTGATTCCAGTTAAGGATAAAAATCTGTGTTCCAATTGCTACTGCTTTTCCCCACTCCATATCCTCAGCTTCAGCTATACTTTTAAGTCGTAATGATACTGCTATAATCTCTGGAAGAGCAGGAGCAATGCCCTCAAGCAAGCCAACGATAACTTCAGGATTGACTTCTCTATCCATATCTGTGAAATCAATCCCATTATCTTGAAGATTCTTAACCATCCCCTTTAAAACAGATGTAAGCTGGATGACTTGCTTGAGGGTCCAAGGTTTTACAGTGAAACCTTCAACTTTAACTTCACCAAAGATTGCCAGACCTTCATTCACTTCGGGTTTGCCGCCCTTCATTGAATTTCCCCTTTTTGGTCTGTTTTAATTACATTCCTTCATTAAGTAGAAGGACTTGGGCTGAGAGAGGGTGAATAAGATGGAGAAGCCGACGGAGAAAGCGACGGAGAAGCCGACGGACTCTTGCTCTGTTCCTCACCATAGCTTCTATACCAGCCAAAGGGATAAGTTGCATCCACATTGGTATTATCCAACACCTCAATAGTCATTGGAATAGGCATCCAAGTCTTATCATCCAATTTCATTGTGCCCTTAGGCAAAACAGCAGCTTTGCCAAAGTAGCATTCCCACTTAATGCCCCGACCTGTAGAAGGAAAGCACTCAAGACGAACAGTACCTTCAATCGTACCCAGATTGGCAATCGCAATCTTCTGGGTACCACCTTCATCCACAATGTCCCCACCTCTAAAGAACAGTTTCATGTTCTCAATATTGGGTTCATCCAGGGTGAAGTTAATGGTTAATTTGTCTTCCAGAACAATTTGCTTGTCTTTCATCCGTTTCCCAGAACGGTTAGTGTAATGTTCCAGAAGTTCTTGCCCGGGCTCCAAATCAAGTTCTACAATATTGCCCAGGTCCCTTTCCCCTGTTCCATCATTAAAAAAGAGCTTTATGCCCCCAGGAACAGTGTAGTTTTCTGTGTTCGGAGCCGTTGGCATCCTTCAATCCTCCGTTTAGTAATTTACACGGGAAAAAGCATTTCCCATGTTGTGACCGTAAGTAACAAAATACTCCAACCTTAACAAACCAACAATGTCACTTGCATAGTCTTTCTTAGCTGGACCTTGTTGGCATTCAAGAACTAAACCTTTCAAAGTATTTGCATTTGCCATAGAAAACATTGCATTATGGACTTTAGCTTGTAAATCATCCATTTCATCAGTAAAATCTTCATATCCAGCTGGTGGAACATCTGTATAAATATCAAAAATTAAACGTAACTCATTCATCATTAAACGATTTCTTGGTAATGGTACATCTATCACTTCATAAAAAAATAAACAAGGCATCAGTTTATTTTCTAAATCAACTGGTGCATTCCTCCAACGATTGACAGATTTGAAATCAGTAATGGTAGAAAGGGCTGTCCCTATTGCTTGCATTGTCAAAGTTTTTACTGCTACATCCGCCATTATCTTGCCCTGTAAGTATTGACCATATGGGCTATATCAGCTTGAATTTTCGGTAAAATATAAGGATAAATCAATCCTTCTACATCAATTCGTCTTGGATATGTTACTCCACGAGACAAAACTGCAACCGGTGTGAAATCATATGGATCAAATGAATTTCTTACAAAAAGCATATTCCCTCTTGCAAAAGTATTTCCACCATAATTGGTAGGAGCACCTTCAATAGGAATAGCTAAAGCTTGTTTATTCTTAGGACGGATTACTACAGTGGCGGAATGTCCAGGAAGCCTAAAATGAGACCAAGCATAATTATAACCTGTTTTAGGGTCTCTAGCATTATATTTAATACCACCAAAAACTCTCAATCCTCTACGATATGGTTGAACAACTGAGCCACTATTTGCAAGTCTCCCAGATTTTACTCTAACGCTTATACTACTTTTAGAAGACAAAAATCTCATCCTTGTCCAAGCTAAAAGCTCATTGCTACGATAACGGATAATTTCCATTACCATAGGCCACATTCTTAATTCAAACATAGTAAGGTCTGTTACAACTCTCTGATAGCTCATAATGCTAATTCCGATAGATCATAAGGAGCAAGATAACCTTTAACTTCTCCTAACAATGGTCCTGCATCAAACTTATTAATACTACCATCTGGAAAAGAAACAGATTGTAAGCCTATGTCTTTCCTTCTCTTAAAAGAATAGGCAACTTGTAACATGGCTGCATACTTTACATCATCTGGAAGTGTAGTATGTCCAGCCGACGCAGTATAAACATAGCCCCCGATATACACTACTTTAAGAGATCGAGCGGCGTAGGGCCATTTCCCACTGTTACAACCTATGTTGCTGCCAAAGTTCATGTACTCTGTAGCATCTACGAGATGAGAAATATCCCAACCCCATTCATCATCCAGATGAATTGTAGTAATAGAAATAATAGGAGGATTTTTCACATAAAGAAAATATCCTCCCCCATCAAAATATTCAGTATATGTAGCTTCATCAAATGAACGACTACAGTAATTCTCAATGGTCTTACTGACACCTGGAATGATAGAATCTTCAATTAAAGAATCAAAATCAGATCCAATAGGTGTTCCAGCAGTCCGTAAGTATTCTTTCACTTCAGCTAAAGTAGTCAGGTTCATTTTAGCGAATCCTTTTTATTTAGCAGGTCTTTTTAGTTTTGCATGAAAAGGATTCTCTTTTCTTGCTATTTTTTCTTCAGGTTTATCTCCTTCAACTTTTTTCTCTGCTTCTTTAAACTGTTTAATGGATTCAGGAATTTCTTTCTCCTGTTCTTCATCTTTTTTAACTTCATAAATTTTAGAAAGTACAGTACCATTCATGTAACCGGCATCAAAAGGCAAACCAGCAGGACATTTCTGCCAAACGTCACCTTCATGAGGACGCCGAGTTACATTCATAAGAAAAGAAATTTTCTTTCCTTGGCAGCCTGGTTTTAAACAACCCAAACTAGCAATATCACTACTAAGATATGTTTCTTCACCACAACCTTCACACTTAAACGCAACCATATTTGTTTTATCAATTATTTTCATTTTTGTACCACTCCTTCCATTTTTCGTAGAACTTTATCACAAACCGGACATCTAGGAACTCCAGTAGAAAACTTTGAAACAGGAAATTCCCCATGCCCATCTGGACAGTAAAGAACATAATCTTTACAAGGACTTACCATTTTGCTGTTGTAAATACAGAGCATATTCTCCCCCCTTGTTAAAGTTGCCCCTGGAGAATTTAATCCCCAGGGGACTTTTCTAGGGGTCAACAGCGGCGGCAAAGGCAATTAAGGTCGAATGGCCTCATAACTGATAATGGAATCGTTTTGAGGATCGGCACTAAAGGTGAAGTCAATATAAGCATCTCCAGCTTCAGCACTTACCCCAGTAACATTCCCAGTACCATTATCAAGAATGGACCAATAAATAATATCCCCAGAAGCAATTTTACTGTCAGGGATTCTAACAGCAGCACCATAATCTGCATCAGCAGTCCCAACTTGGTCAGCAGTTACCGAAGCTTGGTCAGCATGACCAGTAGTTTCCGCTTCATGCAAATTGTATTTTGCTTTGAGATCAACCAAACGAGTAATAGCCTGTTGCAAGGTTGTAGGAGTTACAGCACTTGTAAGTGCATGAGTTGTACCTTGAGCATTATGATATACCCAATCACTTGCCAAGATAAAATCAGCATTGTGAGCAGCATAAGCCGTCAGCAAAGTCCCAGCAGTAACAAGCAAAGTTGCCAAGGTTGTGGGAACTGCACCAAAAGCAGTGGAAGCCTGTTGTGCAGTAGTGTGACGGGTAGCATTAGCAAAGTGGTTTATCATATCAGTACGAATTGCAGAACACAAAGCAATCGCACTGGACAAACCTGCTATATTCTCTTCCCGAGAAGTTGTTCTTCCCCCATGACCTGCATGAGGTTTAGAAATCCCACCAGGACCAAAATACAGCCAGCCAACGGTAGCAGAAATGTATTTAACAAGAATACCACAAGCAATAGAATTTCCTGAGGTTTCGTCAAAAGTATTCTTGTCAACCACATACATTGCAGCGCCAACTTGAGTTACAGCGATTGAGGTGGCTGCCATACTGATAACACCAGTACGGTGTACTGCCA
>Ga0208245_1001096_pt1 | contig 17885 bp, 8 predicted proteins | sample RifOxyC1_FD_184035 | JGI IMG/M metagenome (GOLD analysis project Ga0208245, IMG submission 184035) | Soil microbial communities from Rifle, Colorado - Rifle Oxygen_injection C1 (SPAdes) | ecosystem: Environmental > Terrestrial > Deep subsurface > Rock core/Sediment | place: Rifle, Colorado... | reverse complement strand
CCTTACCGAACCGATCGGGACCCTCAAAAACCAGGAAGGGGAGACCTTCGAGTTGCGGCTCTCTTTTGAATGGCCAGTCAAAAAGGCGATTCGGTGTTACGAAGAACGGCTGATGCCCACCGAACCGATGGTGACCCAAGTGCGGATTGTGGACTCTCTGTTCCCGGTGGCCAAGGGCGGTACCTACTGCATCCCCGGCCCCTTTGGTGCCGGAAAAACAGTTTTGCAACAGATCACCAGTCGCTACGCCGAGGTGGACATCGTGATCATCGCTGCCTGTGGGGAACGGGCCAACGAGGTGGTGGAGACGATCAAGGAGTTCCCCGAACTGATCGACCCTAGGACCGGAAAAAGCCTGATGGAGCGAACCATCATCATCTGCAACACCTCCAGCATGCCGGTGGCGGCCCGGGAATCTTCGGTTTATACCGCCGTCACCTTGGGGGAATATTACCGCCAAATGGGCCTGGACGTATTGATGCTGGCCGACTCTACCAGCCGCTGGGCCCAGGCCCTGCGGGAGCGTTCCGGCCGGTTGGAGGAAATCCCCGGTGAGGAGGCCTTTCCGGCCTACCTGGAATCCATGATCGCCGGTTTTTACGAACGGGCAGGAAGGGTCCGGTTCAAGGGCGGCGAGGTCGGCAGCCTGACCATCGGCGGCACGGTCAGCCCCGCCGGGGGGAACTTTGACGAACCGGTGACCAAGGCGACCCTCAAAGTGGTCGGTGCCTTCCACGGCCTTTCGAGGGAACGGAGCGATGCCAGACGTTTCCCGGCCATCGACCCCTTGGAATCCTGGAGCAAATACCAAGGGGTGGTGCTCAACCAAAAGCGGCTTAAAATGGCCGGGCTGCTCAAGCGGGTCAACGAGATCAACCAGATGATGAAGGTGGTCGGGGAAGAAGGCACCAGCACCGATGACTTTATCACCTTTTTGAAGGGCGAGTTTTTTGACTCGGTGTACCTGCAGCAAAATGCCTTTGACGAAGTGGATGCCGCTACCCCCAGAGAGCGACAGGCCGAGGGGTTCGAGCTGGTGGAAAACCTGGTGGACCGGCCGCTGAACCTGGAAGACAAGGTGCTGGCCCGAGAGTTTTTTAACCACCTGCGCCAGAGGTTTATCGACTGGAACTCCCTGACCTTCGGCTCCGAGCCCTACAAGGCAAAAAAACGGGAGATCCTCAACCTGATCAACGAAAAGTCCCAAGGCCATGGAAAGGATCTATAACCGAATCCTGCAAATCGCAGGGAACGTGATCATGGTAGAGGCGGACGGACCGAAGTTCGGCGAATTGGCCCGGATCGAATCGGCCCAGGGGACCAGCCTTGCCGAGGTGATCAAGGTGGACCACAACCAAGTGTTTTTGCAGGTCTTCTCCGGTACCGCCGGGGTCTCCACCCAGGACCGGCTTAAATTTTTGGGCCACGGGATGCAAGCCCCCTTTTCCCCCAGCCTCTTGGGCCGCATCTTTGACGGCAAGGGCACCCCCAGGGACGCAGGCCCCAATCTGGCCGACAGTTTGATCGAAACCGCCGGGCCTTGTGTCAACCCGGCGACCCGGGTACTGCCCAGCAAGATGATCCGCACCGGCATCCCGATGATTGACCTTTTTAACTCCCTGGTAGAGGCCCAGAAGATCTCCATCTTCTCCAGCTCCGGGGAGCCGCACAACGCCTTGCTGGCAAGGATCGCCTTGCAGGCGGAGGTGGACATCATCGTGCTGGGCTGCATGGGGGTACTTTATGACGACTACCTGTTTTTTAAGGAGCAGCTGGAAAACACCGATGCCATGAACCGCACCGTCTTGTTTGTTCACACCGCTTCGGACCCGGTGGTCGAGGCCCTCAAGGTCCCGGACCTCGCCTTGGCGGTAGCCGAGAACTTTGCCCTGCAAGGCAAGCGGGTGCTGACCCTGCTGACCGACATGACCAACTTTGCCGATGCCCTCAAGGAAATCGCCATCATCATGGAACAGGTCCCCAGCAACCGAGGTTACCCCGGCGACCTTTATACCCAACTTGCCCAGCGGTACGAAAAGGCGGCGGACTTCAAGGGGGCCGGGTCCCTGACCTTGGTTTCGGTGACCACCATGCCCGGCAACGATGTCACCCACCCGGTGCCCGACAACACCGGGTACATTACCGAAGGGCAATATTACCTCAACGGCGGGCGGATCGAGCCCTTTGGCTCCTTGAGTCGGCTCAAGCAGTTGGTCAACAAGAACACCCGCTCCGACCACCGGGCGATCATGGACGCAATGATCCAGCTGTACGCCAGCAGTCGGGAGACCGAAGAAAAGCGGGCCATGGGCTTCAAGATGTCCCCTTGGGACCAAAAGCTGTTGCTTTACAACAAGTTGTTTGCCCAAAAGTTGATGGACTTGGAGGTGAACATTCCCTTGGAAGGGGCCTTGGATCTTTGTTGGTCCATCTTGGCCCAGTGTTTCACCCCCGAAGAAACAAGGCTCAAATCCGAGTTGATCGCCAAATATTGGCCGACAGGTTAAGCTATGGCAAAGGTTAAGCTCACCAAAACCGAACTGAAACGGCAAAAGGACCAGCTCAAAACGCTGCGCCGCTATCTGCCGACCTTGCAGGTCAAAAAGCAACTGCTCCAACGGGAGTTGCTGCTGGCCAAGGCTCGGATTGAGGAATTGGAGCTTCGGGCCAAAAGTTTTTGGAAGGACCTCAACCAATGGATTTCCTGCTTCGGCGAGCCTCTCCCCTTGGAAGAGTGGGTCTTTTTGGAGTCCATTGAGGTGGAGATGGAAGCGATTGCCGGGATTGAAGTGCCTCGGCTCAAAAGCCTAAAAATTAGCACCAAACCCTACAACCTCTACCAAACTCCCCTTTGGGTGGACAAAGGCGTGAAGGCCCTAGAGGAGTTGACCTCCATCCAAGCAGAAATTACCTTGGCCTTTGAAGCGGAACAACTGCTTGCAGACGAACTGCGGGTGACCAGTCAAAGGGTCAACCTTTTTGAGAAGGTGAAGATCCCCGAAGCCAAGACCTTGATCAAAACCATTTCCACCTACCTGGACGACCAGGCGGCGGCGGCGGTAGGTTGGGCCAGGGGAGCCAAAAAGAAGCTGGCTGCCAAAACTCTGGGACAGGAGGCCTGATGATTGAGCCCATGACCCGAGTCAGTCTGTTGTACCTCAAGGAAAAGGCCGAGCTCAGTTTGGCGGCTATCGGCGGCACCGGATTGGTCCACCTCGACGACCCCCATGAGGTTCACCAGGAGCAGCTCCAGGCCTCCCGACAAAAGCTCAAGGACCTGACCCACCTCCTGGCCCCCCAGACTTACCAGCCCAAGGGGGACCCGCTGTTGGGCCATGAGCACTTCCAAAAGATCACTGGGCTGGTGGAAGAGACCCAGCGGCTGGCCCAAGAAATCGCCAAGCACCGGAGGGATGCCGAACGAGCGGAGCCTTTGGGGGATTTTGACCCCAGTCTTTTTACGGAGTTGGAGCAGGCCGGGTGGTTCGTCACCTTCTACCAAGTCCGAGAACGAGACATGGGGGATGCCGGGCTCCACGAATACTGGTTTCCCCTCTACCCGACTCACGGGCAATGGAACTGTGCCTTGGTCAGCCGCCAGCCCCACCCCAGGGAGGACCTCAAACGCAAGGAACGGCCCGAGTTGAACCGAAGGCAGCAGATCAAATTGGCGGGAGCCAAGGAGATTCGGCTGGCCCAAGCCCAAGCGGAACTGAAAGTCCTGATGGAGGACTCCGCCCCCCTGTTCGCCTACCTCCGGGAGCTGGGGAACGGATTGCATTACGAAGAGGCCACGGCGACCTTGAGCGAAAAAGGTATCTTGGGATACGCCTCCGGCTACGCCCCCACGGCGGGGCTGGGAGAGCTAAGGCAAATGGTCACTCAAGAAGGCATGGTGCTCTTGGAAGAACCGGCCGACCCGGACCTAGCCCCAACCCTGCTCCGGCAAAACCGCTTTACCCGGCTTTTTAACCCCATCTTGGGCTTTATCGGGGTCACCCCCGGCTACAAGGAAGCGGATGCCAACTGGGTGTTCATGATCTTTTTCAGCCTCTTTTTTGCCATGCTGGTTGGCGATGCTGGGTACGGCCTGATCATGCTAGCCGGAACGGTTTGGATGAGGTTGCGTGCCAAAAAGAGCTCCCCCGAAATCTTCCCGCTTTTTTTCCTCTTGTCGGTCTGCACCACGATTTGGGGAGCGGTGACCGGCCTTTGGTTCGGGGTCGAACAGGTGATGGAGGTGCCCTTTTTGTCCAATCTGGTGATCCCCGCCCTGTCCAGTTGGTCCAAGGACTCGGACCCGGTGGTCATCCGCCTGACCTTCCTGATTGGTTTGACCCAACTGGCCTTGGCCCACCTGTGGCAAATCTTCAAGTGTCGGCGCTGGTCCGAGCGGATGACCGAGCTGGGCTGGCTGCTGCTTTGTTTTGGGCTCTACCAGTTGGCGGTCTTTTTTGTCCTCCGGGAAGCCATGGACCCTTTTGCAGAGCCCCTGATCTACGGGGCCTTACTGCTGGTCCTGCTGTTCAGCGAACAAAGGCCGCCTCGCACCTTTGTGAAGGGGGCTCTCTGGGGGCTGGCCCAGTTCCCCTTGAACCTACTCAATGCGATTGGGAACTTTTCGGACTTGGTGTCCTACATAAGGCTTTTTGCGGTGGGATTGGCGACCAAACAAATGGCCGTCACCTTTAACCAGTTGGCTCTCAACATCGGGTTCGACTCCTGGTCCGCCGGGGCCGGGGCGGTTTTGGTGTTGTTTTTGGGCCATTGGATCAACCTGATGTTGGCCGGAATCGCCGTGATGGTGCATGCGATTCGGCTCAACTTTCTTGAATTTTCAAAGCACCTGAACCTGCAATGGACGGGAAAGGCCTACAGCCCCTTCCGACTGTTGCGTGAACCTTAAAAGGGAATTATGGAGATGGAGAGTCTAGGAATGGGCGCTTATGCGCTGGCGCTTTCTTTTGCGGCCATGGGCAGCGCCGTGGGCTGCGGGATCGCTGGGATGGCGGCGGTCGGCGCTTGGCGCAAGGCCTTCCTTAAAGGCAAGGGGGCTCCCTTCATCTTGGTCGCCTTTGCTTCGGCCCCGTTGTCCCAAACCATCTACGGGATGATCTTGATGAACTCCCTGATCGGTGCCCCGGACACGGTCCCGGCCATGGCCAAGTTGACTACCGGCCTGTTCGGCGGGATTGCCATCGGCTTCAGCGCTTGGTACCAAGGCAAGGCGGCGGCCATGGCCTGCGACGCTCTGGTGGATACCAACAAGGGGATGGGGAACTACATCATGGTCTTGGGGATCATTGAGACCGTCGCCTTGTTTGTGATGGTCTTTTTGATGACCAACCTGAAGTAAACCCCGCTGGTTCCGCCAACCCTGGACCGGGGCGAAACCGGCAGCGGTTGACAGCACCCCCGCCCCAGGCCAAGGCCTTGGGGCGGCACTTTGCTTTTTCCCCGGTATTTTTCCCTGCTTTGCCTTTTCCCCGGTAGGGACAAAATTTTAAATTCCTCCCTTTGCCCCTGTTCTTTCTTCCGAAAATAAGGTAACAACAGCCTACTGTTTCACGGAAACCTTGCCTCGGTGCGGCCTTGGACCACAGTTGGCGTTTCATTTTTGGTTTTCTGTTGGGCTTGTGGCTGCCTTTTGCCCCCTGGACTTTGGCCCAGGAAAGCCCCAGCGCCATACTGGAGTACCTCCAGTGGGACCCGAGCAGCGAAAAACTCAAAATCATCCTAACCCTCCAAAACCCCTTAGCGGAGCCGGTATCCCTGTACGGCACCGTAGAAATCTCGACCACCCAACAGCAAAAAAGGATCGGGTTTGTGTCTCCCGTTTCTTTTACCCAAAGCTCCCAAGTCCTAGAGGTTGAGGCCCCTCCTTTTTCGTTCCAAGATGAAGACCAGTTGATCTTAGCGGTACGGCTTTATGACCGAAAAAACCGGGTTTTGCTCTACCAAACCGGGAAATTCAGCGCCCAGAGGCCCCAAGTCGGCCCAACCCACCGGTTTTCCGGTGAAGCCAAAGAGGCCACCGTTTTGCTGGAGGCCACCCAAGAGCGTTTTGCCCAACTGGCCAGCCGGAACACCAAGCAGGCCTCTGCGGCGGCCTGGGTAGAGTTGCGGGAACAAAACCAAGTCCGGTGGTTGACCCAAGGGGATTCGCTGCCTTGGGCGAGCCGTTTGGTCGAGGCTTTCAGTATCCGTGACGGTTCCAAAAATGTCGCTCTGACCCCGGAGATGGTGATTGAAACCACCGAGCCCTTGGTGGCTTCCAGCCTCAAAGACCAGATCCACTTTCGGCCCGCCGACGGCCCCCAGGCTACCCAAGAAATCCCGGTGAGCTACAAACTGCTGGGCAAGCGGCTGACCTTAGGGCTTCCTGGCCCCTTGGCCTACGGGACCAGCTACCGGTTGGTTTTAGGCAACGGGATCAAGAGCATCGGTGGGCAAAAGATGGCCCAGGAAGAGGGCTGGAGCTTTACCACCTTGCCCAGCCCCCCAAAATGACGATCCAAAGCAGCCAACCGGATCTGGGGGCCACCCAGGCCTCGATCTCCGGCGGCGTGGTGGTGGTCTTTTCCGCCCCCTTGGACCCCAAGAGCTTGGACTTAAAAAACATCCGGCTGACCCAGGGAGAAACTCCGGTGAAAGGGAAGGCAGCAATCATCGGCAAGCGCATGATTTTTAAGACCGATTCCCCTCTGAAATTCGAGACCGCTTACCACTTTCACTTGGAAGGCCTCAGAGACTTGGAGGGGAACAACCAAGAGGGCTCTTTTGAACTCACCTTTACCACCGAAAAGGAAGCGTTCCGCGAGTTGGTCTTGGAGCTCAAAGGCATGTATCCCCAACCCAAGGCCAGGGGTTTGGGCAAGGACACCGAAATTTGGGTCCAACTGGACGCTCCAATTGACCCGGCCACTTTGGCCAAAGGGGCACTATTGCTCCAAGGGAACCAGCCGACCCCCGGCCATTGGGAAGCCAAGGAAAGTAGGATCTACTTTGTCCCCGAGTCCGGCTTGTTGAACAACCAAGTTTATGTGGTCCAATTGACCCCAGCGCTCAAGTCCCTGGCCGGGGGTGGATTGAGAAAGGAAGTGGCTTGGCCCTTTGCGACCCGTGCCGACATGGGCTACCCCGCCGAGGAAGACCCGAACGTGCTGATCTTCAGCCCCAGCCACGAGGTGGAAACCTACACCCGAGAAAGGGAAGGGATTTTAAAGATCGGGGTCACCACCTTTGAACCGATCCGCCAGATTGACGTAAACGGGCAGCTGATCAACCAGACCGGGGATACCAAGGCGGAATTCGAGATTCCTTACAAATTGACCCAAAAGATCACCAAATTCGAGGTTTCGGTGGTCACGCCCTCGGGGTTGGGCAGGAAGGACTTTACCTTGCACCTGGGTTCCCGGGAAGAGGGACCCAGTTTTCGGTTGATCAGCATTTTGTCCGGCCAAAGTCTCGACAACGTTGACAGTTCCGCCGATGGAAGACCCAAGACGGCTGCGACAAAATCGTCGATTACTTTGGTCCCCCAGTTCACTTGGCGTTTTTCCAAGGACAATGCGGTTTTGGTCAAAGGGATCTTACTGCGAGAGAAGTACGCAAAAAAAGCCTATCAAAGCAAAGAGACCGCCTTCACCCAGTTTACCCTGGAATGGGAACTCAAAGACACTTGGGTCGGAACCTTGACCTCCGACCTGGGTTGGAACGATATTCGCACTGACAACAGTGTGATCTCCACCGGCAAGAACAAGTTGATCGCCGAGACCTACTTTTCGATGGAAATGGAACAGGTTCCCGAAAAAGGCACCAGTTTCAAAACCAAGTTGGAGGGCAAAAACTCCAACTTCATCGCCAAGGCCGCCAGCATCGACGACGAAACGGACGCAACAGTCACCACCTTGACCTTGACCGGAAAATCCGTCTTTTTTGACGTGACCACCCAATTGGACCTGCAAAGTGAAAACACCAACGCCGTGGGCATAAACAAGGACAACTCGGCGCTCAAGGAGGGAATCAAGTTTTCGGGCAAGCTGGGGGACTTTACGCCCAGCCTTTATCTCTACCAGAAAACCACCAGCTACCCCAGGGTCAGCACCTCCACGGGGATCAAACAAAAAGACGTTTCGACCAACACCGAAATTAAGGTTGGCTATGCTCTGGTCAAGGGGCTACAACTGGGAATAGAATACAAGTACAAGGACAACAAGACCAACGCCTCCTCCGGGACCTACAAGCTGGGTACGGCGGGGCTTAGCTTGACCCACATTTGGTAAACGCCCATGGGCCGTTGTAAGATCTTGTTTTTGCTGTTTTTAGGGCTGTTGGTTCTGCCGGGGATGGGGTTTTCCGGCGACCGGGTGGGCGAACTGACCCTGGAGTCGGGCAGCGTCAAGCTGCGCCGGGCGGGCAAGGACTTGATCCACAAAAAATCGGGGGTACCGATTGAGGTCCAAAACGGCGACGAACTGCAAACCGGGGCCAATACGGTCGCTAAGCTCAAGTTATTGGCCAAGCAGGACGAAATCGACCTTTTTTCCAACAGCTTTCTGAACGTGGACCAAGTGTCCGGGGAACAGCGAGAATTGCGTATGCCCATTGGGAAAGCCAAATTCAAGGTCACCCCCAGTCTAACCCCCCTGGCTGCCGGTGCGCCCAGGCCCTTCCAGATTCGTACGGTAAACGCTCTGGTCGGGGTCAAGGGAACCGAATTCGTTTTGGGTACCGGAGCGGAGCAGACCAACCTGCTCACCATTGAAGGATCGGTGGTCATGGCCAACGTGGCTTCCCCGGAGGTCGAAGTCGAGGTAACCCAAAACCAGGCCAGCCAGATCACCAAAACCGAGACTCCGACCCAACCGGTCCAGGTTTCCCCCCAGACGGTCCAAAGTATCTTGACCACCGAAAACCCCCAGGCCTGGAGCGCAGTTAAGTTTGGCGCACCGGTAACGGATACGGGCGAGAAAAAGAAGGAAGAAAAGAAGAAGGAAGAGAAGAAGGAAGAGAAGAAGGAAGAAAAGAAGGAAGAAAAGAAGGAAGAAAAGAAAACCGAAGACTCCAAGGCCAAACCAGGAGCCCAAGGGAAATCAGAGGCTGGCCCGGCCAAGGGCGAGGGCGGTGGTAAGGCTGATGGAGGCCCAGCCAAGGGCGATGACGGCGGCAAGACCGAAGGGGGAGCGGCTAAACTTGGAGCCGGAGAAGGTGGCGCAGCCAAAGCGGACGGTGCAGATTCGGGAGCCGGGCCCAAGCTGGGCAGTCAAGAGGGGGCCTCCACCGGTGGAACCCTCCCCCCCCTGGGTGGGGTCGAGAGCCCTGGAGCCATGGCGGAAGTAAACTCTGACTTTGGAGGTGCCGAAGATTTTGGCAATTTTGGGGACTTTGAAGAGGTGATCATTGAAGACGACTTAGGGTTTGAAACGGACAGCATCGAAGACATCGGAGCGATCATCGACCAAGTAACCGCCGACACCACCAAGGTGACCGAAACGGTGATCAAGGAAGTCAACACCCCCGGCACCCAACCTGTTCAAATCGTGATTACCCATTAGGAGCGACAAATGAGAAGGACCTCGACCGAACTGATCCCTTGGCTTTTGTTGCTCGGAGCCATTGGCCTACTGGGTCTGGGGGGTTGTAATGCCCCAGGAAAAAGCTCGGACTACAACCAAGGTCCACCCAAGGCCACCGTCACCTTTGAGGTCCAAAAACCCCAAGAAGCCAAAAGGCACAACAGCAGCTTTCGGGCCAACGTCAACAGCCTGCCTTCGGATACCGGGACCTCTATGATCCTGGCCCTTGCCGATACGGAAACCTTTAAAGGCGACTACCTCGCTTATGGTTCGGTGCTGGATGCAGGGCTCTTGAGCCTAACCACCAACCAAGTCACCTTGGTTTTGCCACTGAACAAACCGGTTCGGTTGGTGGAATACACCTTTGCCAGCTTTTACTTCAGTCCCGGCGAGATCAAGGCTGCAAGGGCCGAACCGGTTTCGGGTGCCGACTTGGGCCTAGTCACCTTGACCGCAGGCACCAAGGCTCTGTCCTTGGTTTCCAACCTTACTCCGATCACCGCCCCCAAGAGTATCTCGGTGACCGGTTCGGTGGCGGTCGGGGTTGGGGCCACCTCCCAAATGGTCGCTTATGCCATCTATGCGGACGGCAGCGCCCAGGACATGACCAACCACGCCACCTGGAGCAGTTCGGCTCCGACCAACGCCACCGTCACCAACGACATTGCCACTTCCAAAGGGGTCGTGACCGGAAAACTGCCCGGCCCGGCGACCCTCACCGCCACCTTATTGGGGGTTTCGGGGACCAAGGTCATCAGTGTTGAAACCAACGCCAACAGTTTGGCCTTCCGACAGTTGGTGTACGATGGGACCTACAACTTTAGCGCCAACGATGATGGGTATGGGTTCTTGGACTACATCATCGGCCAAACGGTCTGGGGGGATTTTGGGGAATACTTTGACCGCTACGATCCCCATTTGGGTATCCAGATCCCCATTACTAACCCCAACCAAAGGTACCGCCTGGAAGGGGGCTTGTGGGTGCCCGATACCATGGCCTTGGTCAGGACGCAGACGGACTATACGGCCAACAAAATGTATTTCACCAACCCCGACGGCTGGGTCCAATTGGACCGGGTTGCGGACTTGGCCAACAAGGTCTCCACCATCGACTTCCATGGGTTCACTCGGCAGGTCCCCATGGGACCGGGGGCCAAATCTTTTGACATGACCTTCCAGATTACCTACCCCAGCTCTAGGTACCTTTTGGAGCAGGTGGAGACCACAAAAAGCGGCAGCTCCGGGAGCGGAGGCACCTTTCCCAGCCTGGAAGCCTTTTTGTCCACCAACAGCTACCAAAACGCCACCGCGGTGGCTTCCCTCTACGGCCCCAGCGGTTTTGACTGCACCAGCGGTGGAGGTTCTTGCCTGTTCTTCTCCTACACTGCAGGCCAACAGGCAGGGGACATCATGCAGGTGAACTACGATGGCAACCACAATGTGCTCAGCACTTCGGTCGGCGGCAGTTGGCACCTGGATGTGATTGAAGGAAAAACCCTGCTGTTTGGGGACATTTACGATCCCGCCTTCCAAAAGGGTGGCAAGGGAGCGGTGAATTGGACCCTGTGGGGGGTGTTGCAGGGAGAGGTCCACCGGGGCTGGTCCGAGCTTCCCGGCGCACAGCAGGGCACCTTTACCGAATACAACTTCGATGCCGCAGTCAGTTTGATGAACTACCTAGACACCGCTGGGCCGGAAATCTTCATTTCCCCTTGGTACCAGCCACCAACCACCGGCTGTACCACCTGCAACGGCAGCAGTGGTGGCGGCACTCCCACGGGGCCCAGTTACACCCCGCCCAAAGCACTCTACTTTGACGGTGCTACCGGTTGGATCGGCACCAATACCGCCGGCTTTTTGGGTATCGCCAACACCTTTACTATCGCCGCTTGGATCGACAGTACCGGACCCACCGCCTTCAACCAACCGATCCTGGAGATCACCGACGGCACCGCCAACAACCTGATAAGCCTCTACATCGAGGCCAGCACCGGGAATCTGGCGGCCAAGGTGACCGATGCGGTCAACGGAACCAGCAACTTCTTCCAGTATGTCAGCCTTACCCCAGTCCCAACCGGCGGCAGACATTTGGTGGCAATGGTTTGGGACGGTTTTACCTTGAGCCTTTACCAGGACTCTGGGGTAATTTCGGCCAGCCCCGTTTCCTCGATCACCAGCTCCCAGAGCGACAGTGCTCGGTCGGTGAACATTGGCAAGGATTCGTTCGGCAATTATTTTAACGGCAAGATCCACTCGTTGATGGTCTGGAACAGTGCCTTGGGCACTAGTGCCGAATTGCCGGAAATCTACAAGAGTAACAATGTCTTCCAAACCGACTTGAACATAGATTTTGGGCTCTATCTGAGCAGCCTTAACTTGATGCACTGGTGGCACTTTGACTCCGACCCGACCCTTTTGGGCCGAGACTTCTCCTTGTATGGAACCCCAACCAACCTGGCTGGAGGGACATTAACCCAGGCCAACTTACAAAACTTTAATCTGGTGGACCCTGTGTGGTACACCGATGGAGGTCTGCTCAGCCCCAATGGCGGGGAATTTGCCAATGACGGCCTAGCCATGAACCTCTCTTGGGACTCAATACTGCTCTCCGGCACCACGGTGAATGTTTATCTGCTCACCGACTTGGCCCAAAGCTATCTTTTGGACCCCACTGCTGCCGACTTGGCCGACCGGGTTTCTGCGGTCAACTGGGCTCCCCTCTCTGCGAACTGGAGCAACAACGGGTTGGCCAGCTTTGATCCGGGGACGATACCGGGTTTCTATGGCACGGGATACAAACTTTTGATCGTCTCGGACACAGGGTTGTGGGACGTAACCGATGGAGTCTTCTCGATCAACACCGGATTTCCCTACCCTGTCCCCCAGGGAATCAACTTTAATGGGCTCAGTTATCTAGGTTCAAGCACCTCTGCCACTCTGGGTCTGTCGAGCAGTTTTTCCCTTTCCGTTTGGTTCAAACAAAACATGAAGAGCGGGATACAAACCCTATTGGCTTTAGGAGACGGCACGGCCACCGGGCACATTGCCCTCAAGTTGAACGGTGGCATCCCCCAACTCACCATCTCTGACGGGACCTTGGTGACCGAATACTTGGCTACCGGTACAGTCAACACAGGAATGGGGTACAACCTGACCGTCACTTATGACGGAACCAACCCGCCAACGATGTACTTGGACGGTGCCCTTTTGACCCCGGCAGTCACCGTCAACCACACCGGGGTGGCAGCCCCCGTGGAATCCGCTCGTTTGATCAATGTGGGCGTAGATCAGGGTTCCGTTGACTCCTACAACGGCGAAGTCATGGGAGTGGCCATTTGGAGTTCGGTGCTCACCGCCGCTGAGGCGGGCTCGCTGGCCCACGACCACCGAGGTTGGACCCAGTACCTGGGAATGTCTTTTGCCAACTATGTCTCGCCCCTGAGCCTGCAACACTGGTGGCAGTTTGACATGAACCCGGCCAACTTCGGATTCGACATGGGCATCGGCCTCAACCTGCAAGACCTCTCTACCGGGGCGTATGGTTTGACTGCGGCGGACTTTAAACCTTACATTCCTTGGCCGCAAGCCAGCTACCTCACTGGGACCTTGCTTACCCCCAACGGTGGGGAATCCTGGACCAACGGGGTGAGCCAAAACATCACTTGGAACAGCGTTTCCTTGTCAACGGTGAATGTGGACCTTTACCTTCTTGACGAACTTGCTCCGCCGCCCCTGGGTCCCCTCGATTCAGACTTGGCCTACCAGCTTTCTGGACAGGGGTGGATTCACTTGGGCACGGTGACAAACAATGGGACCTATACCTTCACTCCCACCAGCCTGCCCCCTGGTTCGGTCTATCGGGTATTGATCGTTGGAGATACCACCGGGGCTTGGGACTTGAGTGACGCTGCCTTCTCTATCTTCTAAGGGCAGCAACTGCGTTAAAAAAAAGGCCGCAATCCCCAAGAGGGTTGCGGCCTTTTTTTTGGCTAGGCTTGGGAATAGAACCTCAGCCCTCCACCCGGCCAAAGTCATCGTCAAACCGTTCAATGTCGTCTTCCCCCAGGTAGTGGCCCAGTTGGACCTCAATGATCTTGACCGGGCTTTTGCCGGGGTTTTCCAACCGGTGCAAGGCGGTCTTGGGCAGGTAGGTGGATTGGTTTTCGGTCAGGAACAAAACCTCTTCGTCCCTGGTCACCTTGGCGGTGCCCTCGAGCACCACCCAATGTTCGCTTCGGTGCAGGTGCCGTTGCAGGGAAAGCCGTTTTCCGGGCAGCACCTCGATGCTTTTTACCTTAAAGCCCGGCCCTTCCCGGAGCACCGTATAAGAGCCCCATGGCCGAAGGACCTTGGTGTGGAACTTGTACTCCCCTCGGTCTTCCTTTTTGAGGTGGTCCACCAAAGTCTTTACATCTTGGCTGCGGGTAAGGTCGCAGACCAAGAGAGCATCGTCGGTTTCCACCACGATCAGGTTTTTGAGGCCCACCCCGGCGACCAACCGTTTGCTGGAGATGATCAGGCAGTTTTCACTGTCCTGGAGCACCACGTTGCCCCGAGAAACGTTGCCCTTTCCGTCTTTGGGGCTGACTTCGTAGATGCTTTCCCAGCAGCCCAAGTCGTTCCAGCCGACCTCCATCTGCACCACTGCCACCTTGTCGCTTTTTTCCAAGACGGCGTAGTCGAAGCTGTCGCTTTTGGTCTGCCCATAAACCTGGGCGATTTCTTTTGCCCCCAAGGCTTTGGGTTTCCCGGCGGCAAAAAACAGGTCATACAGCTGGGGACAGAGCTGGGCGTAAACCGAGACCAACATACGGGGGGTGGCCATAAAGATCCCGGCGTTCCAAGAGTAACAGCCCTCGGCCAGATAGGCCTGGGCGGTTTTCAAGTTGGGCTTTTCGGCGAACTTGGCGACCTTAAAGCCCGGCCCCACCGGCTCGGCGGCCTTGATATAACCGTACCCGGTGTCGGGCCGGTTGGGGGTGATACCAAAGGTGACGATCCAGCCTTCCAAAGCCAGTTGCGCTCCCGCCCGGAGCTTTTCTTGGAACAAGGCGGTATTTTGGATCAGATGGTCCGCAGGCAGGATCACCAAGGGCAGGTCCCAAAGCGCTTCGGGGATGGAGGCGAGGCCCCACAAGATGGCCGGAGCGGTGTTGCGCCCGGTCGGCTCCAAAAGCAGCCGCTTGGTCCCCAAACCGGGCAGGACCTGCTCAACCTGCCGTTCCAACTCGTACTGGTGGCCTTCTGCACCGACAATCCACAACTGCTCTTGGGGTACCAACCCGGCCAAACGGGTACAGGTTTCCTGCAACAGGCTCTCTTGGGTTTGGCCCAGGTTGAGGAACTGCTTTGGGGTCATGGACCGAGAAAAAGGCCAAAGCCTTGTACCGGAGCCACCGGCGAGGATCATTGCTATCATGTTGGGTCAAAGTTCCAAAAAAGTCTCTCAAACAAAGACCCCTCATCGGAGCCAGTCGAGGGAGTATAGCCTTGGTTCAAGGGAAATTCAAACCCAAACCAACCGCAACCGAACCCGGAGAGCCCCCAAGGCGGCCCCGGCTCTCTGGGGCACAAAAAAAAACTCCCAATTCTCAGGGACAAAGCAGGAAAACCCCGGCTTTCTTGCCAGGGGACTTGCTCAAACCTCCTGCGAACAGATACAATACCTGACCGGACCAACCAAAGCATCACAAACCTTTTGGGACAAAAGACCTTTGACTGCCAATCCTTACCCTTTTCGGACTTATCTTATTTGGTCGGTGCTGCTGGTCTTTTCACTGGTCGGCCTCATCTTGTACCTGGGCCGTCAGGCGGAGCTGGGCCAGGAGCAAAGGTTGCTTGCCGAGGCGGTCCAAGCAGAGGCGGTTTTTCTGAGCGCCTTGGCGGAGACCGGGGAACCCGACCCGCTCACTTTGTCTGCCCAATCTTTGGATGTTTTACTGTCCGCCTTGGGCGAGGTGCGCAACCGCACCGGAGGCGTTCGGTTTCGCTTGGGCCACCTGACCCGGCTGGGTCCGGTGCTCCTGGAAGCGGGGAACCTGCAGCCGCAACCTCTCTCCCCCAAAAGCCCGTTTTTTTTGGCCACCCTCAAGGGTACTTCGGGCCATTCGGGGAATTATCTTTTCAACGGATCGCCTTCGCTGCTGGTGTTTTATGAACCCCTAGGCCCGGCCAACCTGACCCTGATCGCCTACAAACCTTTGGCCGCTTGGTGGAGAGAGAGTTGGGAGCCCTTGGGCTATGGGTTTTTGCTGGGCTTGGTTTGGATCCTACTGGGCGGCTGGTTGTTGCATTCCTCCCTCTCCCCTTGGCTGCAAGCCCACTGGGCTTTGGTTGGGCAAAAGGACCGGTTGGAGCTGGAGGTCCAAGAGCTCCGGGACAAACTGTCGTTGACCGAAGAACGCTTCCGTTCAGGATGGTGGACTTGGGACCTGCTGGCACCCAAGCTGGAATTTTCCCCGGCCTTGGTCAAGCTGCTCGCCTTGCCTCAAGGACAGCCGCTGGGCAGTTGGGACGACTTTTTGGGCTTGGTTTTTGCCCCCGACCGATCCTTACTCGTCCAAGCCTTGGAAGAAAGCTTGCAAAAAGGCGACGACCTTGAGGCGAAATTCCGGGTCCAGTTGGAAGGCCCGCTCCGCTGGTTCCGGCTTTGGGGGCAGATCAAGCGAAACGAACAAGGCAAAGCCGCCTCGATGCGGGCGCTTTTGGTCGAAGAAAGTGGCCCCCAGGCCCAGCAGGCCCAAAACAAGCTGTTAACCCAAGTGCTGGACCAGACCCAATCGGCGGTTCTTTTGGCCGATTCGAGGTTAAACATCATTTGGTTCAACCAAGCCTTCACCAAAGCCACTGGCCTCCCGCCCGAAAGCCTGTTGGGGGCGGACCTGCGTTTGTACCTGCCCCAGGCCGCTGTGCTGGAGGAACAATTCCAACAGGGGGACTGCTGGCAGGGGGACTTTGGGGTCCCCGACTCCAGTTCCTTTTTCCCGACCCCGCTCAAGCTTGACCGGTGGTTCAACCCCTTGGACCAGGAGCACTACCATTTGGGCTTTTTGCAGGACTTGGGGTCCTTGTTCAACGGCGAAAAACAGGAGCCCAAGGAGGTCTTTTTGGATCCCCTGACCGGCCTGCCCAACCGTTTCACCCTGTTTGAATCCCTCAACCAAGCCCTGGCTTACGCCAGCCGCAACGGGCACCAGCTGGCCCTGCTCAAGCTGAACCTGGACCGGTTCAAGCCCTTCAACCAAACCTTTGGCACCAAAGCGGGGGATGCAGCGCTTCAAGAAGTGGCCCGAGTCCTTGAAGCCCACCGACGGCGCTCGGACCTGATCATTCGGCTCTCGGGAGACGAATTTTTTCTGGGACTCAAGGATGTCAAAAGCCCTGAAGATGTATTTCTGGTGGCCCAAAAACTCCAAGAGGCCATCCGGGCTCCCTTTTCCTTTGCCGGGCAGGAACTGCGATTGACCGCCCGGATCGGGATCTGCCTTTACCCCAAGGACGGAACCCAACCGAACCAGTTGCTCGAACATCTGGACTCGGCCCTGACCTACGCCAAACTCCAGGGAACCGGTACGGCCCTGTTTTTCTCCGCTTCCATGAACCTGCTCGCCGAAGAGCGGAGCCGGTTGACCGAGCAACTGCAATTGGCCATTGCAGAGGAACAGTTTAAACTGGTGTACCAGCCGGTGGTGGACCTGAGCAGCGGCCAAATCGTGGCGGTGGAAGGGCTGTTGCGGTGGATGCACCCCAGCCGGGGCCTCTTGCCGCCTGCGGAGTTCTTGGAAGTGGTTGAGGCCGCCGGTCTTTCCCTGCCCTTGCTTGAGCAGGTGCTCTCCTTGGTGATCAAACAGGCGAAACGTTGGCAAAACGCCGGACTGCCCAAGCTGCTGGTGACCATGAATCTGACCGAACGGCAGTGGCACCACCCCCAGCTTTTTTCCCTCTTGGAAGCCAAGTTGAACCAAATGAACCTGGAGCCTCAATACCTGGGCCTGGAGATTCCGGCGACCCGCTGGCTCAGCTTGGATGCCGAATCCAAAAAGGCGCTTTTGGCCATCCAGGAACGGGGCATGCAGATCGGGCTCGACGACCTGGGGGCCGGGGCCTTGGTTCTGCCGGCCCTGCACCAAAGCCCGGTCCAGGGCCTCAAGATCTCCCAAGGTTTTGTGGGCCGCCTCCCCTTGGAGCCGACCTTGGTTCGGGCCATGGTCGGGCTGGGGCGGGTTTTGGGGTTTTTGGTCGGGGCCAAGGGGGTGGAGTCCTTGGAGCAGGCCCAATCACTGCAACAGTTGGGCTGCGACTTGGCCC
>Ga0208245_1001092_pt1 | contig 17916 bp, 16 predicted proteins | sample RifOxyC1_FD_184035 | JGI IMG/M metagenome (GOLD analysis project Ga0208245, IMG submission 184035) | Soil microbial communities from Rifle, Colorado - Rifle Oxygen_injection C1 (SPAdes) | ecosystem: Environmental > Terrestrial > Deep subsurface > Rock core/Sediment | place: Rifle, Colorado... | reverse complement strand
ACCCATTCCAAGATGGCGGGATTTTAAAATTAATGCTCTCTTAACAACACGTACATCAACTCGACCTTTTCGAGTCAGTTCTTTGATCTCATTTAAATCTTTTTTAGATAATTTAATTTCAATTGGTGCCATCTTATCTAAGAGAATCTCATGGGTGAATCCAATGGCCAAGGGCGGTGCGACATCTTGAAAAATTAAAAAATCAGAGTACTATGATATTGCACTCATTTTAACATTCTTATTAAATTGTCGAATTTCCTTAATTGGAACCGGCTTAATCTTCTTCAGTGGGAGTAAGAGTCTGGATGGATCAGAAAAATTCAAGATTAAATTTAAGATTAAATAAAAAAGGACGAAAAGATTATATCTGTGTTTGAGGGAAATGAGGGGAGATAATTATGAAAAAAATAAAAATATTAACAACGAATAGTTACTTTTCAGCTTTTGTTAGCGGGATTGTTATTTCATCGGCCATTTTTCTCTCATCATCAATAGTTTATGCTACTGAATCTAATAAATTCGAGTGTCCTGAATTATCTAATAAAATTTTAACACGACAAGATTTAGGTACTTTTTTAACACCTGGTAGCTTTACATATAAAATAGAGGACGCAAAGGATTCTTTGAAATATACTCAATCTCTTGCAAAACTTGAACTTGAACGAGATAATTTTCCGACGACTGTACGTGAAGATATAATTAAACGTAAAAGACGCGCCGTTGGAATGCATTTACGTGAATTATCCGATTCACTCTTGCAATCAAACCCAGAAAAAGAATTCAATATAGATGTGAGCATTGATAATTCTTTAAAATTGTCCGATGAAGATGGAAAAGAAATAGAAAAGACAATTGAAAGATCAAAAGAATATTCTACAATTATAAAAAAAATCAAGGAATTAAAAGATAATTTTAATGCTTCCCCAGCAATGCAACATCTCATTAATAAAAACCTACATTTTGATCGTGTCATCCAATTTATATCTGGTGGAAAACAAACCGAATTTATATATAACGGGAATACATTAGTTGCTATTGCAGGTCGCAATATCGGAAAAATAATATATAGTCCTGTTGATGAGATGGAGTGGTGGTTGCTTGGTAACAGGTCTCTTATTACGACAGACGAAGATGTGCTCATTTTAAATAATTGTAAGATATCACATCTTGCACATATCGGAACTACCAAGCTCCCTGATCGTGAAGCGACGTATATTACTAATTCCTGGACCCCCGCTTTATGTAAAAATTTACATTTAATAAAGCCTCTTGCAGTAAAAATTAAGGATGATGCAGATGATTTTAAATACAATTGCGAAGAACAAGGTGGAGAAATGCATAAAAAGTATGACAATAAAAAATGTTGGTGTGGCATAGCAGGTAGATACATTGATACCTCAAAGGAGGCATGTGTCGGGAAAAAAAGAAAGGTCAAAACTCCCCCATGGGAAATATTTGAAAATTTTGTTAAAAAATACGCCGAAAGTGAGACGAATATCCCAAATCTAGAAAAACGATGTTATACCAAGGCTACGTATGGCATGATTGAAAAAAAATGTTCTGAATACGAAGGACACTGGGACACCCCAGACAGTGAGATCAAGGACAATGATAAAAATAGTAGCAACGGTCCTGGGCTCATCATGCAAAACTAGTACACAGTTTACATTTTATTGAATTTAAAGTTGCTGCTTAATTTATCGGTAGTACAGTACTGTAGTTAAATCATTTTATTCAAGTAAACCATTAATTTTAATTCAAATTATCCGAAAACGTAGTATGGGAAAATACCTTATCTTCCTACTATTGTTGTTCATTTTATTTAAGTCCTATGCTTATGATAAATATTTTGATCTTCCGGACAGCTATGCAGAGTATCTCAAAACAAAACATGAAGTAGAAATTAATCTAAAAGAATGTCAAAAAATGGAAGAAAGAGTGGGACAGCTTTTATATCTTATGATCTCTGGGGCCAATACAGAAGACACCATTGATCCACTGTATGATCGTTTGGTAAAAAGGATTCAACCAGGCGGTGTCCTACCCAAATATAACACAAAGGATATTAACAAGATCAGAAAAGCTAATCAGATTTTACAAGAAAAATCTAAATATCCTTTATTAATTGGAATTGATAAGCAATGGATTTCTATTAACGAAGGTAATCTCATCCCTATCGGCCTTGGAACGTATGATGGTATTGTGGGTGGACTTGGTATGCGTTCACCGGAATGTTATAAAAAAATAGCCCAAATCGAAGGAGCGCTTCATGCATATGCTGGAATAAACAACCCCCTAGGGCCAACTATTGAAAAAAGTCCTGGACGTTACCAATCTCTTTTACAAAAAAAACCGGAAGAAATTATTCCTCGCATAGATGCCATGGTTGACGGTCTTAGAAATTTTGGACTTGAAACTACTTTAAAACACTTTCCGTACACTCCCAAAGATTTTAACATCCATGATCATAATGAGGATACTAAAATACCAGAAAAAAAAGTAGATGAAGAGTATCTTAGCACTTTCCGAGAGATGGCACACAAAACCAGTATGATTATGACAACACATTTATACAACTCGAATGTTGATCCCGATAATATTGTGACGTTCTCTAAAATATGGATTAATAAACTTAGAAAAGACTTAGACTATAAAGGGTTAATTTTAAGTGATGCTCTATTTATGCTTAGGCAACACCCAGAATCCATGAAAAATATTATGAACGGTTGGCCCACCCAAAATGTTCCTGAGTTTAATAGCAATGACTTCGTTTATGCGGTAAAAACTATTTTTTCAGGTCATGATATGGTTTTTATTGATTTAGAAGGGCGTGAAATTTCTGAACTTTGGAAGGATTTGGTCCGTTTTTCCTGCAAAAATGATCCTGTCAGTAATGTTTTTCGAGAAAGAGTTAATGAATCCTTTGAAAGAATTACTACATACAAAAACGCCAACTCCAATCTGTCTAAACCTAACAATAATTTATCTGATGCAACGATAAAGGAGCTACTCAAGTTAAACAGAAATCAAAGTCTAGTATGTGACAATAATCTAGTAACTCCTTTTGATGATTATAAGGGAGATCATTTGCGTCCTTTTAACTCACTTGAAAATTGTTTTGCCAGTAAGGGTCTCTGGCAAGGAATCTTTTCGCAACTGGAAATTAATAAATGGAGTTTGGATATTCTAAAAACCATTCCCATTAAAGATTTCATACAGGCTTATAATTCTGGAAACTTTGATGAAAAAACCAATTTTAAAAAAGTATTAAAGGAGGATGATGCTTTAAAAAATATTGCTTTGGAAAAAGCAAGGAAAATGTTACTGGCAGGTGATTATAAAGATCGACTTGCAGGTTTTGAATTTATCTCATCACTAAATCCATATAAATTAGATGATGAAAATCAAGCATTACTAAGAAGTTTCCTGGAAAAGGGTGATGATAAAGTTTACGATCATTATCTGAAGTGGCGCAGTTCTCACGAAGTTCCACTCCCAAAAGATAGGGTTCTACTAAGTAAGATTATAGAGCATAAACTAACTGAAAATCCTTTCTTAATGGATATTCCTCAAAAAATTGGCAATTCCCAAATGCTTAATAAACTGTTCGCAGAACAGTCTCTAGTACAACTTAGCACAGAAGAAATTTTAAAACTTAATATTCACAATAATTGGAAACTTGTTCTACTTCTGAAAAAAAATGATACAGATAGATTAAAAACATGGCCTCCTGAAATTTTCAAAGCATTTTTATCTGATTACTATACTAACAGCAACGGGATCAGAGAATTCAGATTCACCACTTTTGCAGAGTTTGAGGGGCCTCACGGAGTTGAAGTTGTAGAACGTGAATTAAAAGCAGAAAATATTGAGCAATTATTATTTAAATCAACAGACATCCTCACCAGTCATGCAAATTTCCTACAATCCTTGGAGAAAGATTCAATCAACCCGTTTAGAACGAAAGCGTTAAGATACAAAATCACAAATGATAATGAAAACCTTAAGAAATTGCTTTTATCAAAACTGATGACAGGTATCGACAAAAATGATCCAACCGGCGATATATCTGTAACAAATTTCAGCAATTCAAAACAAGAAATAGAGGATCTAGAACTGTTCAAATCCCTTTCTGAAGCAGATAAAAAATGGGTTATACAAGAAGTTAAAATACATTACCCGCAAGACACAACTTTCTGGTCCTATTAGATTTTTTCTGGAAAACTAATAAATATTTTCACAAAAATAAATATTTTATTTGACCTTCGCCCTGGTAATATATTTAGTGGTAATTAGTCCGAGATTTGGGTACATAATATTTTTAAGGGGTACCTCGTTAATTATATTTTTCTGGAAAAAGAAAATAACTTATTATCTATCTGGTGTTCTCTGTTAAATCCGATAGATTATCCAAGTCAATAATAAGGCTGAAAGGATCTCCCACCCCAAGTTGCACCGGTTTAATTTGCGTTGAATTGCTTAAGAGTGACATCAGCCCATCCACATGAGTGGCACCGACCAGCACTAGTAGTGGCGTATTCTTTGGGGTATGGTTACGAATTTTAATGATTGAATCGGCCATATCGTTATTTCTTTTATCAAGAAACAAATTATCATGTTTACTAAGACATATTTCATCAGTTATGTCTCCACACGTTTTTACAATCTCATCGATAATTTTCCTATTTTTTTCCAAAGCGATGGTTAAAAAATGTCCGTTATTTTCCTTTAGAAGATTTTTGATAAAATCGTCATAAGAATCAGCAGATAACTTAGTCTTTTTGATCAGTTCGTTCAAATTATCCGTTATCGACAAAAATTCATATCCTTCCTTTTTCGGATAGGCCATTCCTCCCTTCCTCAAAGTAGCCGCTAAAATCGGCGAGTACGCATGTGCTATATGTTTAAAGTAAAGCTGCAATACATTATTAAATCCAATCAACTTAACCAATCCTTTTGTCAGATATTTTATTGCAGAATGATTACATAATAATTCCTTCGGTTGATCAAATGCAGAATCCATCACTTTCGTATGGTCAGTGTCAGACTTACTCTCAATCCCCTCTATTCCAATTAATGGAAAACTGGAAATAATCCTATCGGTTACATCATAAAACTTAGATGAAGAAATATGTCTTTCACCAAGGACGGCTATTGCAGGATTATTATTGGATGATGGTATAACAAAAATATCAAACGCACCTTGAGACCGACACAACACTTTTTTTTGTTTCTGAGTTAATCCGTAATTATTACTACCTCTGCACAATTGGGCGGATTTCTCTGCTTGTTTCACTACTTCGCAGGAGGGTTTATGCATCAAATACGAATATTTGCGCTTTTTTCTCTTCAACTGGTTTATTTTTTCTTTTAACTGGGCCAGCTTTTGTGCAGATTTGTTAGCTGCTACTAAACTTCGTTGCTTGTTTTCTTTGAAGGTATCATCAGCCACATGTTGCATTTTTTGCAGACAAGTAGCTTGATATTTTTTATCCAAATCATAATTCAAATACAAATCCAATTCAAGCTTACGCGAATCCTTGGGTACAACCAACCATTCTGCCAGGTCGAAGTGAAACATCAATGATACACAGTTTACTCCGCTCTCCTCAAGCTTCATTAGTTTTTTTTGCACTTGAACGATTGCCTCATTTTGGTCCTTTGTATATGGCCACGAATTTCTTTCTGATTCCTTTTTTTGTTCTTGTTCGTAAAAACCATTTTTAGTATAGAAAAGAAGATCACTTTTTTCCTCTACACTAAGACATGTTTTAGGTGACTCCTTCTCTGCAAAAAGGTTGTGTGTATTAAGAAATAAGAAGAAAGAACAACATAATATCTTGTACATGACTATTATTATACATTTAGTCATTAGACATTTTAAGGAGGAAATTATCGGTAGTCTTTTAATGGACGCTAGTTCGACCAGCATCAGATATGGTGGGCCTGGCAGGCTCGAATTGCCGACCCCTACCATGTCAAGGTAAGCATCAATTTGATTAAGTATAGCACAACTATCTAAATTTATTAACAAAAAAAGAAGATCAGACTATTTCGACTTTTAAAAATTTACCTTCGTAATACGTTGAAACTACGTTCTCATTACGTTGGAATGCACATGCTCTACGGACATTTTTACGGACAGCAGTTTTGATAATCGACATTTTATACCAGTTAACCCATAATTATTAAGGGATATAAAGACAATATTGGTGGTTATGTAAGGGATAAAAATAGAAATTTTTTAACTTGGAGAAAAACCAAATTACAATTTTTTGATTCTGCTGATTGCGAAGTGGCAATGGGACTTTACCCAATTAAAAGCGTGGGGAACTTAAGAGTGGTATTTATCAGGGCACCTAAAAAAAACCATCAGACGAATCTCTTTGAAAACCCGGTAGAGAGCGGATATCGCTACTATTCAATTATTACCAACATCAGTGCTTTTGATATGAACGAAGAAGAGGTGATTGAATTTTATCGTCAAAGAGCGACAGCGGAAAACTATATAAAGGAACAAAAGTATGGTTATGATTTTTTAAATTTTCCTTGTCAAAAATTAAAGGCGAATAAGGTATTTGGTTTGGCCGGGACGATTGCTCATAATTTGATGAGGATGCTGGGACTCATGATGGAGCAAAAGATAAAAAAAGTGAAATGCAAAGACGGAAAGAGAAGAACGGTAACTCAACTGGGATACTATGCTAAAAAAATAAGAAACGGAATGCTATTTCTACTGCTTCATTTTTTTTCATTGATAATCCTTTGTCATATCTGGCAAGAAATTTTTTGATAAAACAAGCTCTGTTTCATCTGAAACCTCTATGAAGCCAGCCTTTTGATGTGTTCTAACGGATGCATGATTATCACTTTTAATTTTTGAACAAAATGAATGATCGGGGTATAAATCACCAAGCAAAAATAATGAATCAATTAGTAATTTAGTTGCATATCCTTTTCCCAGAAATTCTCTGGCCGTGGCGATAACTTCAATAACTGTTTGTTTTTCTAAAGTTTTAAAAAATACATAATTCGCTGCCACTATTTGATTTGACTCTTCTATAACAGTAATTCTTTTTTGTGTGATGGCTAAAGAGACATATTTTGTTTCCAACTCTATAAGAGCAGCAAGTATTTTTTGAATTTGTTCGATATCCTTCTCTTTAGCAAATCTTGAGTGACAAGAGGTGGTAGCATGGATAGGATTACATTTAAAGAAGCGATATTGCCATTTAGCAGGTCTAAACCCATACTTTTCAAATATTGATATTAAAAGTTTCTGAGATGATTTGATCTCAAAGGATGACTTTTTAAATTTTGTTCCGTTGATGGATTTAATATACTGGCAAATTAAATCATCGGCAATTTTTTCGTAATCTTCAATTAGTTGAAAAAAAACTTCGCCAGCAATCCAATCTCCCTTATCAAAGGAGCGAATAAAACCAAACGGTCGACCTACTTCATTCGTGGCATAAAACCAATGAGTTGGCTGAACTTTATCAAAATAATCAGTTTCATCTTTGAGAGAAACAGGCTCTCCATATGATTGCTCAAGGAGGTTTAAAATTTTTTCAAGATTTTCACGTTTAATTTGAAACACTGGCATGTTTTTTTCCATTATTGATGTAACTGAAAATAATTTATTCCATTATGCTTGTTTTAGTACAGCCGAAACAACTATGCAAACGAGTGGCCATATACTATATTATTTTCCCAGCGTGATAAAAGAATAATCAAGGATATTTATGAGTGAGTATTCAATAGAATTTGCAAAATCTTGTGACATTGATAGCTGCAAAGTTTTTGGTTTTGATAAATGCCTGTCGTTGAGGGGTTGAGTGCAGTGTGTTCCACCATGAAGGGATGAGAATTAAAAGTGACTGTGGATCGTAAAAAAAAGCGTCTACCTGCTCGGTAGAGTGGTGGAGGTAGTCAGACGCTGGACGAACTATCTCCACAAGTAAGTTATCTGTCTGTTTTTATTCCACACTTCATTGGAAATCCTTCGGAAAATCACTCGATTTTGCGGAAACTGTACTTGGATTTTGACCTTCCAATGAGCAAGATCTCAGAAATATCAGGGTGGTCGAGGCAAACTATTGGCGATTTTTTTAAACGAGAAAAAACAATTAAACAGGTAAATAAATCGTCACGGTGAACGCATTGTCGGCGGTATTCGATTACCCCACCAAGGGGAATAAAAGGTTATGTTGAAAATTTTAAATCTAAGGTCGATGGGATCATCTTATCGAAAAATTGCCAGGGTACTAAATGCTTCAAAGATTTGTTCAAAACACGGAGGCCTGTGGTCAAAAACTACAATTCAACAAATATTTAAGCGTGAACAGGAGAAACAAAAATGAAATTGGTAGTGGAAATAGTAGCGGTGATTACTTTATTGGTATCGGGGAATTATCTTGCTCACAAATTTATTCAAAAATTTAGACAGGAAACTTTGACTAAGTTAGATAGGGGACTTACTCCATTATCAAAGTTTTCATCAGAGTTAACTCGTAAAAATTAACCGAAGCTTAGTATTCAAAAAAGGATTAGAGCAAAAATTATCAGATTTCTTTAAATTGGTTAATGAGTATAATAAATGTAAGAGGCAATAAATATGATCTATATATCCTATTTATTAATACTTGGCTCATTGATAACATTTTATTCTGAGTCAATACGCCACTATTTTCACCGCACTTCAAATTGGTAAAAGTGAAAGAGGGTTATAGGGAAGAGTGAGGGAAATTTTTTTATGCTCTTTTAGATGTGGAAAATAGCTTGAAAGGCTTAGCGGTGTTTTTTGAATCGATACTCCATGATTTCTTTCTTTGAACTCATGAATTGCTTTGAGAACGTCACTACTTTCAATATCATAAATTTCTATCTCTACTTTTAAATCAGGATAGTCGTCAAAAGCCTCACGGATTGCTTCTAATCTTCCATTTCCGTCCCAAATATAGTACTTTCCATCAGTATCTTGTACTGCTTTCATTGGCCCAAAGGATGGCAGAAAACGTCTTTGCATCTCATAGGTAATTGCCTGCGTTTGCACAACTTCATCTGTATGAACTCTAAGGTCAATAACTCGTTGTTTCTTTTTTTCTATTGCTCCTGCTGTTCGTATTTCATGAAGGCGAGAAAGATCAGATAGAGGAATTAATTCCTTGTGAATGCGAGTTTTCGCCTGAAGAATTCGAAGCGCAATTTTATTTGAATCCCAGGTATATAGTCCGATATTTCCACTAAGTAATTTTTCCATATAGTGTGAAATAAGACCACGGTTGCCATCATCTGGCAGAATTGAAACGGACTTGTAGTTTTTAACTGTCATAGGTGTGTCGCTAGAGTATCCGAGCATATTTTTAACAATAGGTTTAAGAGTAAATGTCGATCGCTGTTGGTCTAGTAATCCCCATTGAGTTAAATCTTTTGCATTTTTTCCAGAAAGGACATCTGAAATCATAAGGGTAACTTGGGCATTGACGTTGTTCTTTTTCATCCTTTCAAGAAAATACCCTAACTCGACATCAATGATACTTACATTTTTTTCTTTTTGCGATGAAAGCCATTTATGTGTTTCAACGTTGGGAGTTGAAACGCGAGTGTAGGTGCCCTCGTTGGGAATTTTTGAGTTTCTTTTCAGCCAATCTAATTTTTCCTCAGCTCCTGTTTTTGGATTTAAGTATTTTTGAGGAGAAACAAAATCACCCACTTTTTTTGTTTCATCTAGACTTCCGGCTGTTCCGGCATATAAATAGTTTTTAACTCCATGATCTTCAAGTGCCTCAAAGAGTTGATCAGATAGATCACCGTATACATTTTTAAACACCCATATTTTTTTACCGTCTTTAAATTCTACTACGGCCATTGGGAGAGCCGATAGGTCGTGCTTCGTTAGATCACGAATTGAGTGTCTTTCTTTTGATCTTTGGTGAAGGAATTTCAAATAGGAAGGAAGAGACTTTATTGGGGTTTCCGACATGATTCCATTCAAAACTGTGCCTTGAAAACCATAAATCACTCCATCGGGAATATAGCCAAGACGTTTGAATAGATCAGAGTATGCCCTCTTCCAAGATATACTATTTCCAAGGGTCGCTACTCGATCTTCTGGTAGGTTGGCAAGTCGTAGAAGTGATTCTATATGCACTTGTCTGTCGTTTCCGTTTATTCTTGTTATAAAATATGCAGATTGTCCTTCTTTATTTTTTCCATGATAAATTTGATGGAAACCTTCACGTTTTTGAACTTGAGACTCAATTTTCCAGCCGAGGCGTTCTATAGAATCTAAAGCTGAGCTCCCCTCTCCGAGAAAAAGAAATACTTTTTCGTTTGAATGATTAATTTTTTCTAGCAACTCTTTCCCAAGATTATCTTGGAGATAGCTTGGGATGTTTGCGATCGTGTGAACTCCACTCAAATCCAATTTCTTTGTCTCCTGAAGATAGCCGGGGGCTATTTTACTCTGCTTATTTGGCAAGAGCGAGTTAAAAAGAGGTTGAGATTTTTTAGCGAACTCAATGCTTTGCTCTTTGGGAGATACTCTGGTCAAATGAAGTGAAGTAGCAGGATTCTTATTTAGGATGTGTGAAAGATTTTGAGTACGGTCTTCGATTTTGTTTAAAATTAATTGAGCTTGATGCTTTGTGTTTTGTGATGATTTTGGATTGTCAATTACTTTGAGAGCAACTCCTTTTATCTTATTAATTCCTTCTTTAAACTCTGCAATTGTATCAGTTGCATTGCTTTGAAACTGAGGTACTCCTAATCTTTTAAAACTCATAAGTTCGTCTAACTCACCAAGCGGTCCTTCGGCAATAAAATGTCCGTTACGAATGATTTTTTTCTTAGAAGCTGCAGCTGCTTTGGCTATTGGACTTCCCTCGAACGGTTTTAATCTCAGAACTTCTCGATCTCTAGCGGAATCTATCGAAAAGTGAGGGTTTTTCAACCAGACTTCAAGAACGTTGTAGTAGCTATCAATCCTATCTAGATCACTAATCCAAGGATTATTAGTTAGATAAAAGGCTTTGGCATGAATTCCACTTCTTTCCATTGCTTCAGCAAGAGCAGAAAATTCACTGAATCTGTACGTTGGTCTTGCTGATGCTATTTGAAGTTTATTTGTTTTTAGGGTTAGTGTGCTTGCATCATCAAAAGTATCAGCTCCCATTGAGACAAGCTTTGTTCCAAGTTTTTTATATGCTTCAATGAGTTCAAGATTAGGGAGGCGAACTCCATTTTTTTCGGGGAGAAGAAAACCATTGACACTGCTGTGACGAATGGAAAAACGAAATTTACCTTTTAGAGAGCTTGATTCGTAGAGTTTGGCGAATTCAATAATACGATCTGGATGATTATTAAAATTACTATCTAGGAAAAATACATCGACAAATTCGTTATGGCCTATTTGGGCGTGCGCCGCAATTTTCTCTAGCTCATCCATCATTCTGGTGGCACTGAAATATTGAAACTTTTTAATGCCTCCTGAACAACAGAGGGCACATCCTTGTGAGCACCCGCGAGAAGTCGCAAGTAAGTAGCTAGATTTAGCCTGGGGGGCATCACTAATTTCATAGAGAGTTTTTAAATAGTTATCATATTCTACACTATAGATTTTTCTATACGAATCAGGATGAGTTTTAAGTGAATTGAATCCTTCTTGTGTGAGGCGATGTGATTGTTCTGCATTTCCTATATAAACTTCATTATCAGAAATCTTTTGAATATAGCCTTGGTGTTTATAAAGATCCTCAGGTCTAATATTTTTACTTGAAATTGTATCAAGATAAGAACTAAGAGCTCCTTGTTGTTCATCGCCAAGCCATAAGAGATTTGCTTCTTTTCCTCCAATCGATTTTGGATCATTTGCTGGCCCAAGTCCAGTTGCAATTTTAAATTTATCCTTGTATGTAAATTCGTTTGGTCGATCAGGCGAGGGGAAGTAAAAGCGAAAGTAGGAATCATCGCGGGAATCAGGAACTCTATAAAGCCAAACGTCTGCATTTTTTGCGTTTTGTGCTTTGAATAAGCTTCGCTCAAGCTCTAATGAGGTTGAAGCAGCAAAGAATCCTTCTGGGGGTTCACCTGAGATTGAAATTAATCCTCCGGAGAACACCGACGGTTTCTCTTTTATTAAGGGAGATAATTTCCTATCGGGAATCGGGGAAGAATTCAGAACAATGGGTTTTTTAGAAAAATTAAAATTCGAAGTTAAAGGTTTTAGGTTTTTATCGAATAAACTCCGGTCGAGATAAATTCTTCTGTAGTTATTTACGGGATCCAAATCAATGACAATTTTTGATCCTTCATATCGATATATTTTAGAAGCTTTGCCATATGCCTTCAAAGAATTGCTTTTTATGGAGTTTGTGATGAAAATCTCGGAGAGACTGTCAGATGTCAAAGCAGGTAGCTGTAGTGAACTAAATAAGCCTTGAGTAATGTCGACAGCCTGAGGTATTGTGAGGAGGTCTTTGTCATTTTCAACTTTTAGAAAAATTTTCCCAGCGATTGTTTTTCCCGAAATATTGTGTTCAAGCTGAATTAATGTGTCTCTAGCAGGGTGGGATGTGGTAATATCTGCTAGGACATTTTTGAGACATAACTTAAATTTATCACTTGAAAAAGCAATTGGTGAATGAAGCAAAATAAGAGCAATGCTTATTAATAGAACAATCCTACTCATTGAGTGCTTATCGCCTTTTACAGGAAACATTTTAATGTATTTTTAATCTTGTTTAGCAACGATGGAATATTTTACGTCTTCTTGGCAACGCTTTATATCAACACAAAAGATGATGAAAGCACTCGGTTATCTGGAGAATTAATTATATGAAGTCTCATAGGGAATTTCGGGCTTTTTCTATTTTTGGTTCGTTCCTTGTTGACATCTTATCGTCTGATGCTGGTCGAACCGTATTTCCTAAATCCCCGAATAAAATTCTAAAAAATGTTTAAAAGTCCAATGGAGTAAAGGTTTTGAACGTTTTTAGAATTTCACCCAAATGGCGGAAATAAGATGATTATTTTTGGGCCATGCCCAATGAAAATGACCTCAATTTGATTTATATTATTTGCGTTAACTAAAAAATAGAAACCAAACGAGGTCACCAATGAAAAATATTTCAATTGAAACAACAAGTGAAGTCTTTTCTGCGTATTCTGGACAATTTTTTTTAAATCAGCTTTGGAAGTCATTGAAACTTGAAAAAAAGTTCAAATCGGTATTACCCCGCAAAAAGAAAAAAAAGGGGTTAGAGCAGATCAATAAGCTTAAGGCATTGGTGCTTTCATTTGCGGTGGGTAACGATTCTTTATCTGATCTTGATAGCTTAAATAGGGATAAGCTTTTTCAAGAAATTATTGAAGGAAATTGTTCATCCACTAGTATGGGGGATTTTCTTAGATCTTTTGATAACAGGCATATAGAGCGTTTTCAAGAAGCATTAATAGAATTTGCAATTGAATTAAGATTTGCTTTGTATCCAGGAGACAAAAAATTTATTTTAGCGATGGATTCCACGCCTCACAAACATTTTGGAAAAAAAATGGAGGGACTTGCCTTTAATTATAAGAATTTTTGGTGCCTGGATTCTCAAAATGCCTACGACCAATATGGGATTTCATATTTATTTGACCTTCGCCCTGGTAATATATTTAGTGGTAATCAGTCCGAGCTTTGGGTACATAATATTTTTAAAAGGATTCCCAAGTCTTGTGAAAGATGGTTTCGTGCGGATTCGGCGTATAGCAAGCATGAAATGTTCAGGGCACTTCAAGCAAAAGAAGTCAAATTTGCCATTGTTTTGAAAGACAATATTGGTGGTTATGTGACAAAGTTATGAAAATAATTGGCGGACAGATTTATGAAGAATTTGATTTGAATAACGGTTTTGGAGACAAAACACGACGATGACAAAGTAGAAAAGAATTTTTTACAGATTTTTGATGCTGATACTGGGAAAAATGGGCACAAGTATCCATCCCAGGTTTTATGCCCTCAGGGGTTAGGCAAAAAGAAAAAAGTTATTCGCGGATTTGGGTTACGACGCTTTCGAAAGTGCCAAGGAGCTTAGATTAAGAATTTGGATTTCAATAATTCTGCCTTTTGCATCTTCACAAAAGATCATGCCATCTTTAATGTAGGATTTTTTTTCCACACCTTCTGCAATTTTAATTGAAGCAAAATCAGCTTCAGTATCAATCAGCACTTTGGGGAGCGTTTTTTTTACTTTTTTTGAAAGTTTACTAAGACTGTTATGACTAGCCATAGATTTTTCTCCCTTCTTTCTAAAACAACGGCGGCAACGTCGTTATCTTTTCGTTTCTTAAAATTCTTTTGAAAAATTAACTTGGGACCTTGGGTAACCACCGTATCGGGTTCCGTCAAAATGCTCTCGAGTTCCGCTATAGAAATTCTCCGTTCTGTTAAACGTTCTACAGCGTGAACAGAAAGTACTACTTTATCTAATGGAATTTTTTTAATCAATCTTCCCTTCTTTTTTCGGCGCTTACATGCTTAATTTTATCTTGCCGAACCCAGAGGACAATTTTTGGGTTCGACCAGCATCAGAAGTGGTGGGCCCTGGCAGGCTCGAACTGCCGACCCCTACCATGTCAAGGTTAGCCTCAGTTTGATTAAGTATAGCACAACTATCTAAATTTATTAACAAAAAAAGAAGATCAGATTATTTCGACTTTTTAAAATTTACCTTCGTAATACGTTGAAACTACGTTCTCATTACGTTGAAATGCACATGCTCTACGGACATTTTTACGGACAGCCGTTTTAAGATCTTGATCATACTACATAAATGTAGTATGATGATTCTTGTATGATTTTTTTTAATTTTAAAAAGCAGCAAGTGATTTTAGAGGACAGCTCTTATCAGCATATTGTGGAGATTCATCCAGAAGTGACTTTAGAACAGATTAAGGCCACATTGGAAGATCCTGATGAGGTAAGAAAAAGTTCACATCATTTTGCTAGTGAGCTTTATTATCTTCTAAAATCAAAAAAACGATTCATTTGTGTCGTGGTTAAAATATGTCCTGACGGTAATTTTGTTTCTACCGCCATGACTACAACCATGCCTAAAGAAGGACGAGTAATTTATCGAAAAGGAGAGTGATGATGTATATATATTATGATGAAAAAACAGATTATTTAGAGGTTATTGAAAAAAAGATTCAGAACTATTCTATTCCACTTAAAAATGGGATATTCAAAATTCTATCTGAAAAAAGTAAAAAGGTGATAGGGTATGGAGTTGAGAACGCATCTACGAGATTTGATGATCTTACGATGTTTAATCCCTACGTCAAATTATCGATCATGATTAAAATTTCTAGATTGAAGCACAGGTACACTCAACAACAGTTGGCAGAAAAAATAGGTATCGGACTTTTACCATATCAACGATTAGAATCAGGCGGAAATAATCCAACACTCAAAACACTACTTAAAGTTAAAGAAGTGCTTGATGATATTGATTTGTCAAAAGTTGCCTAATGTGGAAATTTAACTTCTTATAAATAAGTTTATATTGAGGTTCATAAATGATGAAGTATGAAATATGAAAGTATTAAGGAGTGATCGTTTTGAACATAATTTATAGAGAAATACAAGAGTCAGATGCAGAACAATTTTACATTTTACAGGAGAGACTTGATAAGGAAACTACATTTATGATGATGGAACCTGGTGAGAGACAATCTTCAATAGGCAAAGTTTTAGAGAGAATAAAAAAATTTTAAATCATACAATAATTGTAGCGGAAGAGAGTAATCAACTTGTTGGGTTTATATTAGCTATAGGTGGCGAAGCTAACAGAATTAAACATAGTGTTTATATTGTAATAGGTATTTTGAAAGATTATCAATCAAAGGGAATTGGGACAAGATTATTTGAAGAGTTAGAGATGTGGGCCAAATCTATTCAAATTCATAGAATGAATTTAACTGTTATGATTAATAATGAAAAAGGAATAGCTCTTTATAATAAAATGGGATTTCAAATTGAAGGAACTATGAAGCACTCCATGTTTGTTAATGGTGAATATGTGGATGAATATTCAATGACAAAATTATTATAGGACAAAGACGGATGATAGATAAACATATAATAAGTAAAATTGAAAAAGCGATTTCTTGTTATTTAAAAACACGAGAAGTTAATGAGTTTTTTGATCAATTACCAATTCCAATGACTCGAGCGCAAGGGATCGAAGTTTTAAATATTTTAAAGAGACAACTTTCCCACGTTGAAAAATTTGAGCTAGGCGTAAAGTTAGTTGCGAAATGGAATAAAAAATCACGAAAAATTGGAAATAATTTACTTATTGGTTACTGGAAAAGTCATCCTATGAAAGCTCGGGAGTTTCTACTAAAATTTGCTAACGACCCTGATTGGAGCAAAAGAGAAAGTGCTGCCTGTGTCTTGAGTTCGATTCTTACCCATGATTTTGACAATTCCTTGCCTTGGTTTACAAGACTGGTGTGTGATTCAAATTCAAATATTAGACGGGCAGTAGTTGTGGCTGTTAAATACTCTGTGCAAGAGAGGATTCCTGGACGTGCTAAAATTCTTTTGGATTTAATTACTCCTCTTCTTGCTGATAAGACTGAATATGTCAGGAAAAATTTGGGCGCATTTGCAATCGGAGACGGTTTTTTACGTGTTTATCCAAAAGAAACTTTGGACTGGATAAAACATCAAATTATAAATACTGATCTGCAAACACGTTGGAACTTGGCTAAAATTTTTGCTTCAAGCGGAGGTAATAATTCTTGGCCCCAAGGTGAAGTATTTTTAAAAACCCTCGCAACTGATGAGCGCCATTATGTTTGGAGGGCAGTATCATCATCATTAGTATATTTAGGCAGAAAAAGGCCTGATGAGATAAACGTATTATTAAAAGATTGGCAAAAAGATCCCAAAAGAAAATATGTCGCTAAAGAAGCACTTAAATATTTATTTGGGAAACAGGGATAGAGAAAAATAGTCATTTCCTTATAAATTCCAGTTTTCTTTCCATGATTTTGGTGTGTCGAATTCACCCATGGTTGCATAAAAACACCATTGGCCATGATGAATTGATTCATGTTGGATAATCATTGCACAGTATTCAGAGAAACCAAGAGTAATGTTTATCGGCTGTAGGGTAACTTTGAAATTTGCAATATCTTCCAAACGTAAAGAAGAAAGAAGTTGTTTGAGATTTTTATTATTTTCTAATAGGGCCTCGGTTAAGGCCAATCGAGAAGAGTTACCTGAGTAACAAGAATAGTGTTCTTCTTGAATATTATATTCTCTCGAAAGAAATGATCGGATATATGTTCTTTGAACTCTTACTAGATGGCGGATTTGGCGTGAGAAATTTCCATATCGTGGATGTGGTGAAAAATCCCAACGTAAGTCGGGGACAACATTAATAAAATCCATCGTCATTGAATGGACAAAATTCCAAGATCGTTCAAATTCATCAATTAGAATTGAATTCATCGTAACTCCTCTTCAACTTAAAAAATAATAATTGTAAAATACATATCCAATTAATTCCAGAGTTTTTCCGTTGTGGTTTAGGGGAGGAGGCACTACTATTCATAGGTAGTAGTCGGATAAGAAGTCGGTCTAACTAATTAAATTTAATGTCTCAAAAGTTAAAAAAGATGTTGCAAAAATTCAATTTTAATTCGATTTACGGACAAATCTACGGACGGCCAAAAATAACAGGTAAAAAAATAATTTTCATGAAGTCGTAAGCTTTTAATATTGAAGAGTTTATTATATATCTAGAATTCTTGTGCAGTATGTATCATTCCCAATAATTCAAAGTTTTCAGTTACTTGATTTATTTATTCAAGTTTAACTGGATATTTTAAAGTTTTACTTGAAATCATCATAAAAAA
>Ga0208245_1001091_pt1 | contig 17922 bp, 18 predicted proteins | sample RifOxyC1_FD_184035 | JGI IMG/M metagenome (GOLD analysis project Ga0208245, IMG submission 184035) | Soil microbial communities from Rifle, Colorado - Rifle Oxygen_injection C1 (SPAdes) | ecosystem: Environmental > Terrestrial > Deep subsurface > Rock core/Sediment | place: Rifle, Colorado... | reverse complement strand
AGACAGATTCTTACAATAATTACACATAAGAAAATACTCCTTGGTTGAGTTTTAGCTAACGATCAGAAATTATCTAAACCAGAGCATATCATATAAAAAAGCGACCCGTCCACCATGGACTTAAGGTCGCTCAAAACAAAACTGCTTCATCTTTTCTCCTCTCGTTAAAAACAATACGGTACCAATACGCAAGCCAACACCAATAGCACCAAAACCTCTAACACATGTCCGCATAAGTCTTCCATGGCAAGACACCTCATATGTTGTGGTTTATCTATGTAAAAAATACCCCCGATCTAAATACTTGTCAAATAATCTTATTGACTGCCTCCTTAAAAAATACTAGTAATATACCCAGATTGAACTGAAACAAATACAACCAGAAAGGGGTTTTACAAATGATCGCCATAGTCACAGAGGACACAAAAGCCCTGGTTACCTCCAAAGTAACCAACTTACGGAGTGTGCATTACATTGAACAGATGTTTAAGCTATTAGATAACTCTGATCATTTCCTGGCTGATAAAATCAGGAAAATATCCCTGATGTGTAATGGGTCTCTCTTATCTGTTCAACTATGTGCTTTAGCTGTTTACAACTGCCTCCACATTGAATACGAAAAGAGTGAACTGTCTTTACCCAAAATCAGTCAAAGAGCGCTAGAGTTGTACAACTCAGAAATAAAGAGTTACTCCTGCCCGAGTTATTTTGTTGTTGATCGATTAGACTCAATTATTGCAGCTAATCCAGCTGTATCGAATTTGTTAATTGAACTCAATTTCACAACCCTGGGTCCTACTACAGGCCACAACCCCACACTAGGGGCAACCGGAGGAATTCTGGTCTATCGACTATTTGAAATCCAGGAGGAGTTAAACTCCCAACGGAACTAGCCCCAATAACATTACAACCCGCCAAGAATTGGCGGGTTTGATTTTTTAAAAATAAAAACAGCCCCCGTCGAATGTTCGACGGGGGCTTTGAGGGTAACTTCCCTACCACCTGTTGCGCTTCAAGATGATCGCCATCCAGACAGCAGCGCCCAGCAACAAAATAATGGAGCTGATCAAAAAAAAGAGTTGTGCTTCCATGTGAGTTCTCCTAATTTTTATTAAACCAAACAGGAGTACTTCTACTTGGGTTTTTTGTTGTTTCGCAACAAAACCCTCATCTTATCCACTCGTTTTTGGGTCTCCTTTTTGTATTTTTTATAGAGCTCTTGGTTCCACCTTTCGAAATCTTCCTGAGAAACACCTAAAGATAGGGCCCGAGCAGCCAATTTCTGAACAAACTTTGGCCCCGACTTGTCCGGATGAAATATCATCCCCAACACCAATGTCTCAGTTATCTGGTGCATTCTCTTTGTGGAGATAATATTTGACGACTTTTCCGCTTTCTTTGTTTCAGCACTTCTCTTTTCCGGCATGATTTTCACCTTTCAATAGGGGTTAAGAACAGGAACAACTCCTCCTAAAATACAACATCAAAAATATAATGTCAATAAAAAAACGGCGCGATCTTGCAATCGCGCCGTGTATAAACGTCCAACAGATTAGTGACCAGAATTCTTCTTGCCACACATATTCACCGTAACTGTTTCGTAGCCCATGACTTCCGCGAGATGTTGAGGCAAAAGACTGGCATAAAAAGCCCGAACGTCGTTGAGAGTCATACCAGTTTCTGCACTGATACGTTCCAGCTCGGCAAGAGTAGGAAACCCTGTCTGCCTCAATTGATTCTGACAAATCTGTACTGCCATTTGCCCTTGAACTAACTTGTCTTCAGGTGTGAGCGACATAGTTTTAACTCCTCTTTATTTTTGTTTAGACCAAATAGTTTACATTAACTTACCCTTCTCTAATTATATCATATACATGCCAAAAGTCAAATCTCTTCACCTGTGGCCAGCCGATATGAAATCGTAATTTCTTCGCCGTCAAAGATGTTCTCATTTTGCCGTACGGCTTTTTTCAGTGGAATAAAATAATTATCTTTTTTCATCGGAAAAATTGAAGTCCGCCAAGTGGTTTTGCCTATAGTCGCCATAATCGGAATACTCCCCCACCCTCGCCTAGCGACGTCAGGAATTTGCTCCAATGGAATATTTATAAAAAACCATGGGTTATCCATGGGAAAAATATAAACCTTGTCCGTCACTGTAAATTTTTTCAATTTATTTTTGTTTTAAAATTCCAAAATGTAGAACATTAATTCTTTGCCTATTTTTAATTCGAGCCTGTTTAAAAATTCCATCTTGCTCGAATCCAACTTTTTCAAAAACTTTAACCATAGGAATATTTTTCTCTTCTACCTCTGCTGATATTCTTTGTATATTTAAATTATCAAAAGCATATTCAATCAATTTTGTAATCACTTCTGTGGCCACGCCTCGGCCCCAAAAATTTTTATCTCCAATTACTATCCCTAATTCCGCTACTTGGTGATAGATATTGATTTCAAATAAAGCCACCGTGCCTATAGCTACTCCATCTAAAGTTTCGATTGACCAATAATAACCTTCGGATCAGTTGCGCATTTATCTATATAGTCATACTGCTCTGAAATATCCCCCGCTTTATTTTTAGGCTCCGGCATATGAGCTTGAACTTCTTCGTCTACGTCCCAGATTTGCCACAAAACAGCATCCTCTTTCTTAAAGGGCCTAAGTTTGTAGTTTTTAGTATTTATAATTACTGAATTCATATTATGATTTAGTGTAATTCCCGACAAACTTCTATAGTTTTTAGAGCAATCATTTCTTTCTTATCTTGATCTAAATTTGTTACAGAATTATTTAATCTGTATAAAAAATATTCATCACTAATAATATAAGCTGACATTAATTCTGTAATATCTTCTAGTGTTTCCATTTTTAAATTTCCACTATTTCTACTTTGTTCTTCATATATAGGTTCCTTAACTAGCCCATTTATTGGACCAATTCCAGACAACATCGCGTATAATTCAATATATGGAACAGTATGATCTGGAATATCATTATATCCATTTAAAAACTTTACTAACGCGCTCTCATAACCTTTTTCTCGTTGAAAAGCATGGGCCAGCTCATGTGATAATTTAATCATTGTCTGTTCAGATGGATCAGACGTACCTATAGCCCAACGATCAAGGGACGATTGTGGTAAAGGTTGCATTCCTATCGTAACTTTATTCGTACCATCATGTTCTCTTCTAGTTACAGACATCCACGAATTTTCATCATAAGAAACATCGGTTGATTGTAAAACCTGAGCGATTCTATTTAGACGAAGGGTGGGATCATTTTCAATAAAACGTCTAAGGGGTTCTTCTAATAAAGAAAAATTTTGACGTTCTGATCGATTTTCCATAAGGTTTTAAGCTTAATAATTATATAGTAGAGTATACTAATAAGCCTAGAAAAAACAAAATAAATGTATTATAATTCGCGTGTTTGTGGAGTTTACTCTTCGTAGCTCTATTATATAGAGCGAAGTAGAGGCCTTATCGTCTAACGGTTATTGGAATGAAAAGTAAACTGCTTTACTTTTCATCTGGTTCCCATAGCAAATGGGAAATGGCCGATGTTTACGAGGCCATAAGGTAAGCCTTCGAAAGAAAAATAGTGAAGGCGATGTCAATCTGAAAATTGATAGTCAAATATCGTAAAAACTGCTAAAACTAAATAATAACGGCCTTATCGTCTAACGGTTATTGGAACTATAAAGCCAACTGCTTGGCTTTTAGTCCGATTTCTAACATAGTTAGAAAATCACCGATGTTTACGAGGCCATAAGGTAAGCCTTCGAAAGAAAAATAGTGAAGGCGATGTTCTAACATTCTCTATATGTTGGCAAAAACGTTAAAATAGTCATAATGTAAAAATTGGCCTTATCGTCTAACGGTTAGGACATCGCCTTCTCAAGGCGGTAATCGGGGTTCGATTCCCCGTAAGGTCACAGTTCTTGGACGCAGTACAAAACTGTGACCTTAAGTGAGTAAACTACTTTACTCACGTCGGGGAATCGAAAGGCTTCTCCTATATTTTTGAAGATAACTATCTGAAAAAATAGGAAAGCCATACTGTTCCTGTAAGGAAAGATCCCCCGTAAGGTCAACTACCGACGGTTATTATTTTATAAATCAGCAGTTTTTGCTTAGCTATTAGGCCCCATAACTTCAAGCCTCTCTTTAACTCTCTCCCATTTTGGATATTTCTCATCCAAAAATTTCCAGAATTTAGTACTGTGATTTTTGTATCTCATATGACACAACTCATGAACTATTACATAGTCAATGCATTCCTTCGGTGTTTGTATGAGCTTGGGATTAAGGAATATCTTTTCTTTATTTAAAAAACTACCCCAACGCTTCTTCATTTCTCTCATTGAAAGTATTGGTGTGTATTTGTAATCAAAACGCTTAAGCATTTCATTGAATCGGGCTTGAAATACATTCTCTGCTTTTACAGAGAACCAAACATCTATCAATTTCTTATTGTGACGACCATTAGATACCGTCTTCGTTGTTTGAACCACTAATTGTCCACGAGTTAGAGATACAGAATCTTCTTTTGCTCGTTTTACAATAAGCCCGTATTGTCTTCCGAGATAGAAAAAGCCCTCACCCGAGACATATTCCTTCTCGTATATTTTCCTCTGATACTTTTTAAAGAAAGACAATTGTTTTTCTAACCAAAACCATTTCTTTTGTAAGAACTTCTCAACTCTTTCCGAATCAGTTTGATGTGGACACTTTAAAATAATATGAAGATCTGGAGTCACAGTAAGCGACAGAGTTTTACGATCTTGTTTTATAAGTTGGTATTCATATGCAAATGTTCCAAATATAAACTCTTTCATATTTTTATTTGAATAAGTCAGCATTATTTTCAGCTAACTGCATGACAACATCAATCACAACCTTCATTTGGTCATTAGTAATATCGATACCTTTCTCGCCCCGGACAACGTCGTATAGATAATCATCGATACTATTTCTTATTTTTCTCTTGACATCTATATTTTTATACCAATCAACAATTGCTTCATTTTTAATAGTTGAGAAGATATCCAGAATTACAGAAATATAAGTTTCTTCATCGATTCCAAGGCTTTCAAACTGTGTCTTTAGGTTTCTATAAAACACATCTGAGCCTTTTTCCGACTCAATCCTCTCTGGAAGATCTGCGTCCTTTTTATTCACCACATCTTCGTGTATCAACTTCATTTGTTTTAATGTTTCAACATCAGCAAGTTTTCCTTGTCGCATCTTTTCAAGAATTTCTGAAATCTTCTTTGAGAACTTTTCATAGAATTCAGGATCAGTATCCATCTTTTCTGTGATAGTTTTTTGCGTTTGTGCAGCAATAGCCTCTGCTTTTGATCTATCAGACCCAAGATTTTCAATTGCTTCTTCAAACATCTTTCGATCAGTAATATTTACCTGTTTTGTGAGCAATTCAACTCCACGAGCATCAACATACTTATCAAGAATATTAATAAGCGACTGTTTGTATTCAAGCAGGTCAACACGGTCTGCGTACTGCAAACTCGCCGCCTTACGAAGTTCGGCAAACTTTTTCAACTCACGCTTATAGAGATCAAGATGTTTGAATTCATGTACAAAATCTTGTAAGACAAAACATTCACTTAGGTTTTTAATAAACGCATTAAGTGTTTTGTAGAATGTTTCTCTCTTTGGTTGATCGGCTAGGAATTGTAAATATACTTCGTCATCATTTGAACCTTTAATCTCTTTGAATAAATCATGGACCAGTGAGTAACTTTGCTCAAGTTCTTGGATTTTTTCAGAGACATCAATCAAGGTTCCCTTAACATCATTCTCATCATAATTACCAAAAAGCTTCATTGCTGTGTCTATGTTTTTTGCATTTTCCGAATAGTCCACAATATATCCAGCGGTCTTTGGTTTTTCTTTTTTATTCTCAAACAAACGGTTTACTCTAGCGATTGCTTGAAGTAAATTGTGATCACGTAAATCTTTTGCCAAGTAAAGGACGGTATTTCTAGGTGCATCAAATCCCGTAAGTAGTTTATCCACCACAATAATCACCTCAATACCATCATCGTTATGTTTGAAACTATCAACAACATCTTTCTCGTACTTATCGACACTGCTGTGATTTTTTCGAACACTATCAAGATAACCTACCACTTCTTTTTTATGAAGATTAGCCTCATCACCATCTTCGTGTTCATCAGAAATAATAACTGCTGTTCTGATGTTTCCACGATTCTCAAAAAACTTCTGGAATAAAATCGCTGAATATTTAGACGGAGCAACAATCTGTGCCTTTAATCCAGTATTCTGAAAATTCTCGGTAAAGTGTTTTTCGATATCATAAGCAATTTCAACAATACGCTGTGGATTATCTTTAATTATCTTACTTCCAACATATCGCTGTAATTCCTTCTTTTGCTTATCGTTTAATCCTTCTGTAATACGTTCCACATGACGATCAATCTGTTCTGCATTCTGAATAAGATCAACATAACGACCCTCATAAATCAAAGGAAGAATGATGTTGTCAGCGAGAGCATCATCAATCGTATATTTATCGATATAGTCACCGAACTTCTTCCAACTCTCTCGGTCTTTCTTCATGAGCGGCGTACCAGTGAATCCGATGTAGCACGCATTCGGGATTATTCTATTCATCTCAAAGTTCGCCATGCCGTTCTGGCTTCGGTGTGCCTCATCAATAAGAACGAAGATGTTTTTATCTGTGTCCGAAAATCCTGCATTATTTTTTCTGCCAGGTTCAAATTTATGAATAGTTGTAGTAATTACAGAAAGATCTTTTTCTTTGATCAAATCAATAAGTTGTTGTCCTGTGGTAGCCTGAACAACCTCTTTCTTAAGATTACAGTTTTTGAAAGTGTCCTTGATCTGCTTATCTAAGTCTCGACGGTCGGTAACAATAATAACTCGAGGGTTCAAGATATCTGGATCTTCAATAAGTGCCTTCACAAACATCACCATAGTTAAAGACTTTCCTGATCCTTGAGTATGCCAAACAAGCCCACCTTTTCGACGAGTGGCACCTTGTTCCGTAGTTTCCGTTTCTTCCACACGTCGAAGCATTTTGTGTATTGCAAAATACTGCTGATAGCGTGAAAGCTTCTTCACTCCAGCATCAAACAAAATGTAATTTTTAGTAAGATCAAGAAGTCTTTCTGGGCGGAATAGTGAATACACCCCTCGATCTTGTTCAGTCGGAATACGATCAGTTCTTTGAGTGTGTCCCTGTGTGTATACGTTCAAATCTTGTAGCACTTTTGCATACAATTCCTCATCTATTGGTTTTTGAATCAACTCACTGATTTCTTTATTTAGAATTTCAGCATCAAGTTCTTTCTCTTTCCATACTGCGTAAAACTTATTTGGAGTACCTGTTGTCCCGTACTGTAATTCCTTGCCATTTGTACCAACAAGAAGTTGAGTATAGGTATATAATTTTGGGCAAAATTCTGGACCTTGGTTGCGATTCATTTGATTGAGTGCCTCAACAACAGAAACGCTTGATTTCTTGTTTTCGATTACCGCAAAAGGAATACCATTAACAAAACACACAATGTCGGGGCGAATATTTTGCTTGCCAGTCGCTTGGAATTCGACAGTTACGTGAAATGCGTTATTTTTAGGATTTTGAAAATCAATAAACTTAAAATTCTTTGATACTTTCTTACCTCCATGATTTACCTTAATAGTTTTACCACCACTTGTTGGCATGATGATGTTGTATATCTTTTGAGCTGTATCAATTAGTCCTTCGTATTGAATATGTTCCAGTTCATCAACTGCATCTCGTACATCTTTCTCGCTGAACTTATACTCGGTACCACCAACTTCATAGCTATTTATCTCCATTAGTTTTTCAGATGCAATATCAGCAAGGATGAAGTTTGTTGTGTCACCACGTTGTTTCAAGGTCTCATCTCCAGATATATATTGATATCCCATATTCAAAAGAAGCTCTACCAGTGCGAGTTGTGATTGCCTTGCTTCGTCGAAATTTACTTTTTCTAATGACATATATTTATTTAGTTAATTTTGCTGATAAGGTTTCTGGTGTACGAATTGTGCCAGTAATGAGATTGTTGAGAAGATATCGTTTTTGTTCTTTGAGTATCTTTAATTTATTCTCGAGTATATCTATTTCTTTATCAGCGGCACTTAATACATTTACGATAACCTGCTGTTCTTTATTCGAAGGTATTTTCAAATTCATGTCTGTTAATGTGTCCATCGTTATGTAAGGTGTATTACCTTCACGTACCTCTTCTTTTATTCGAACTTTTAGAAATAAGTCTAATAAGTATTTAATGAATAAAATATTTTCATTAAAGTCATATAGAACGTATGTTCTTTGGTAAGCATTGAACTTACCTTTGTAATAATGAACATATCCAACATTTGCACCATTACCAGACACAAGTAGAGCCTCTGTATCAAAGGCATAGTTGTCGATAAGATAAAAATCCTTAGCACAAGTATAGAATCTATACTTACCATTTTTTACCATCGCGTTTGCATCCAACTTTCCAGTTTTAATTTTTTGACAAGCATCACCGAGTTTTATAAATCTCCACTTATCATTAAACCCCTCCAATCTTTTCCTTCCAGTCAACAAATCCTGCATCAAACCTTTTTTGATTTGCTTTTTTAGTTCAATTTTTTTTGAAAGTTTTTCAATTACTTTATCCCAAGTTTCTAGAACTGACACAATGCGATTTTGTTCAGGAAGGGGTGGAAGGTTAAGGTTTATAAAATTGAATGCATTCGAGCTCAGGTTTGGAGGATCTGATCCTGCAAGTAGTTGATTAATTTTATATGCGACTCTATCTAATACAAGAAAATAATATCCAAATTTTGGACTTATTGAATTTTTAAAAATTAGTTTACCAACCCGCTGATTAAGCAAGGCAGGAACATCTTTATTTTGTATAATTGAAATTTTTAATTTATTTCCTAATGTGGGCCTAGTCAGCGCAACTACTATGTCTTCTTGTTTTAATTCATACTGTAAATACTTAGATAAAAAACCTTCTGGCAAAAAACTTTTGGTTTCCCATTTTATTCTCTGAACACCTACGTTAGCTATCTTTATCCACCTTATACCAACAGTAGATGCATCTTCACTATTGAAGGCTCCTCCATTAAAAATTTTAACTTGATCACCAAGTTTTACTTGTTGCCATTCTTGTGGAATATTTTTTTGTTTTCTATTCTTCATCATGAGCAAAATTTAATTGACTTAACAATGAAGTAATATTTTTTTTAGTAACTGTATCTAAGGTAATTTTTTTACCTTTGGTATTTTGAAGAAACTTTCTAGCAGTAAGTACTTTATCTTTATTTTTCATGTAATCAGAATTTTTTATTTTAAAAGTTAGTTTTTCATTTTCTAAAACATGCTTCTTAAAATCGTCAGAAGAAAATATATCTTCTATTGCTGTATCATCAGAAGATAAAACCTCTTTTATTTGATCAGGTAAAACTTTCCATGAATCAAGTTTTTTCATACCCTGTGTCTTTCCTGAATCATTATCAAATAAGTACAAAACATTTGCACCCCATCCTTCTAAAATGGCTCCGACCATGCCCATATTTGGCGCACCTCCTCCATTGATAAAGTTTATATTTGTAGTATCAGGATATAGAATTTTAAATGCCTGCAAGTAAAACACATCAGCGGGTCCCTCTACAACAATATTATTCTTTTGTTCTAGGTTTAGAATTGAATCATTTACACCCAACCCTATCGCCGTTAAAATTGGTGTCATTGTTTCTTTATTAGCCGTTGTGTGAGCATGAATCTTACCAAGGATTCTACTTCCTTCTTTGTTATTATCTTTTTTTTCTACAAGCCTTACAGATTCTAAATCATTTGATTCGATCAAGTATGGAGAATGTGTAGAAAATACAACTGGATAATTAGAAGAATGATCCTTAAGAACCTTAAGTAGATCCTTTTGAGCCTTTGCATGTAAATATAAGCCAGGCTCATCAATTAAAAGAATATTCGGTTTACTGTCATTGATTTTTGAAACTATTTTTATGTAGAAACCTAAGTACCATTGCTGTCCCTTGCTTCTTTGTTCTGGTTTATACGAAACATCGTTTTCGATAATTCTGAATTTTAATTTCTCACCATCTTTTTTAATTTCAAGTTTTATGTCATCTTGTGTCCAGAATTCTTTAAATTTATCAGAAAAATCTACATTAACAGAGCGTTCATGATTTTCTTGCTCCTGTTCATTTGTTGATGTAATTTTTTTAATTTCAAAAGAACTTACTTCCTGTAAGTCTTGCGCCCACTCATTGTTTGATAATGTTGCCAAATCAACAGACTCTGGAAAAACATCTTCGAATGAAGAAAATAAAATGAAGTATGGGAGATGATCCTTGACAAAATTCTCAGAAAATTTTTCTGCTTTAGCTTCTTGCTCGTAATGAAGATCAATAGCTTCGAGTACTTTGGAGATTTTTTCAATAACATAATCTTTGTTTTCAAAACTTGATGCATTTATAGAAGTTTGTAATGCATCAATCTCTGTCTTAAAAGCATCAAGTCTTTTTTCCTTAAGTTCTGGTATTTCCACTCCTTGCTCTTTTAAGGCCTTGCTTATCTCGGACATTAATAAAACGACCAGTTCTTTTTGTTGTGTGTAGATGATCGGCATACCTAATACAGACCTGGTATCATTACCAAGATTGTAACTTGCAACTTTATACTTTTTAAACAGTGTTACCGCAGTAACATTTTCAGTAATTTGAGGTGCCTCGATTTTTTCTAAAATATTATTAATCTGTTCTTTATCTATTTCAAACGTAATTGAAATCTCAGGGTTTCCATCACCAATTAGTGGTTTTGCTGAGTCTCTAATTTCCTTATCTTCATGAAAGTCTTCAAGAGCTTCAAGAATTGAAGTCTTGCCAGATTCATTCTTTCCAGCAAGAACTGTTAATTTCTCACTGAAATAACAATCACCTGAGTCGATGATTGATTTGTAATTTTTAATCCTGAATTTTAAAACTTTCATATAATTACTTCTTGAGTCCTAACATTTCTAAATATTCGACCATCTGTTTTTCAAGCTTCTGTAATTCTGGTTCAAGAGATTCAAGTTCTTTCAAATTTGCCTTAATGTCAACGGGTTCTTCTTCGACAAAGGTATCTACATATCGGGTGATATTAAGGTTGAAATCATTTTCTTCAATTTCTTTGACGGAAACCTTGCGAGCAAATTTTTCTACATCCTTGCGCTTTTTGTAGGTAACGTAAATTTTCTCAATATTCTCATCGGTCAAAATATTCTGAGCCTTTTGTGCCTTGAATTCTTTTGATGCTTCAATAAAGAAGACGTCTTTTGTTTTTTCATTTTCTCCACCTTTTTCACGTGTTCGATCAAGAATAAGGATTGCAACAGGAATACCAGTTGTTTGGAAAAGTCCCGCAGGAAGTCCGATCACTGCATCAATCACATTTTCTTTGAGTAATTGTTCTCGAATCTTTCCTTCAGCACCACCTCGGAAGAGAACACCGTGAGGTGCAATAGCTACCATTCGTCCCGTTTTTGATTTAAGTGTTTCAATCATGTGTGTGATAAAAGCAAAATCTCCCTTATCCTTTGGTGGAACACCTCGCCAGAAGCGATTGTATTTATCTCCACCAGCGTTTTCAGCACCCCATTTCTTGAGAGAAAATGGCATATTAGCAACAATGGTGTCGAATTTCATCAACTTGTCATTTTCAACAAGGAGTGGGTTGTTTAGTGTGTCACCCCATTCGAGTCGTGCCGAATCTTTTCCATGAAGAAACATGTTCATACGAGCTAATTGATAAGTTGAACCGGTAGATTCTTGGCCATAGAGGGCGTAGTTTTTTGATCCTAATTTTTCTACCTCTTCACCAGCTAGGAGTAGCAAGCCACCCGATCCCATACAAGGATCACAAATACGACTTCCGGCTTTTGGTTCGGCAAGTTTAGCTACTAATTTAGCCACATTTCTAACCGTAAAAAATTCTCCCGCTTTTTTACCTGCATCGGCTCCGAAGCGTTCGATCATATACATATATGAATTACCAATGATGTCATCTTTTACATCTGACAAATCAATCTTGGCAAAATCATGGATAAGATGACGAAGCATTTTGTTTCTTTCTGCTAGTTTTCCAAGAGTTGATTCTGAGTTGAAATCTACAGAGAAAACACCTTCGAGCTTTTCCTTGTTAGCATCTTCAATGCGATGAAGCGCTTTGTTTATTTCTTCACCGACATTATCTTGTTCGATGATTGAGTAAATATAATCAAAAGAAGCTTTTGATGGTAGATAAAAACGATCGAGTTTCATCTTTTCTTCGATACGCTTTTCGTCATTACCAAAACGCTCTTTATACTCGTCTCGCTTTTTCTTTGACAGGTCGGAGAGATATTTAAAGAAGAGCATTGCCAAAGCATAATCTTTATAAATACCACCATCAACATGCGATCTAGCTGAACCTGCTGAGTCCCAAAGAATTTTATTTAAATCTTCTTGTGTGTATTTTTTTGTAGTCATATTATTTGTTATCAAAATTATCTACTAAAAGAGTCTTGGTTAGTTTTATATCTTTGATTTTTGAACGATAGTAATAGGCTGTCAGACCAAAAACCAAAACAAATAGAGAGAAGGATAAACTTACTACAAATAGAATTTTATTAAACGGAAGAGTCGCAAATGAAACCCAGAATCCTGAGGCAACAGAAGCCGATAGAGATATTAACCAAAGAAATATCTCATAGTGTTTTAAATCATTCGATTGAACCAATTCAATTTTTACACACTGAGGAAATGTCACTTCTACTTTCATTGATTCAGCTATTGATGTTTCGACTTTCTTTTTCATGATTGGTTTTCTGTTAAGTTAATAAATGTTGCATTGATAATTGTTTTTTTAAGTTCACTCTTTCTCTCCTGTATCTTTTCCTGCGCTTGCATATTTTCATGAAGTGCAATAATAGACTTTTGTATATGTATCGGAGGGATAGGTATCTTAAAATCCATAAGATTTTTAACAAGGAGACTCTGTATATACGATCCTCCTGTTGCGATTTGAAATAATGCTTTTTGACCTGCTTCTGAATTAAGGTACAGCGATATGTATTTAGGGAGGACTGTCACTTCTTTTATTTTTAAAACATAAACAGAAGAAGATGGCATGACATTTGGTACCTTTGAGTCAAAAACAGTAGTTCTGAATGAACCAAGACCAGAACCTCTTGAAACCAGTAAAATATCGTTATACTCAAGAAAATAGGGGTTACGCAAGGCTCCGCCTGAAATCTTTGCAAAATCATCGGTATTTGAAATATCTCGATTCGGCACTATATTTTTGGCTTGAAGTACAAAAACATCACCTTTTGGGTCATTATTGATAGATCCACGGAAGGTGTACCCAGAAACTATTTGTGAGACTTCTTTCAATTTCTTTTGCACACGGAAAGCATACTTCATTTATTTTAAAATACAATCTTTACAACAAAGATTTTTTATATTTTAATTTTTGAGCCTAACCCCCTCCCCCACCCTACACCTCTACCACTCACTCAGACTAAACAGGTAGTAATTATTTAATTATTAAAATTGACAAAAGACTATTTATATGATATATTCCGCGATAGAATTTAATGTCCTTTGTTAATCAACCAAGTCTTTAAAACCTTAAACACACTCAAAAAAGAGAGGTAGGCAATGAGTAAACTAAGAGAAACCTTAGAAACACTGCTTCTAGCGGCGAGGTATTCATTTAACTTCTGTTGGAGAAACAGCAAAAAAGAAACGGTTGCTCGACTCATTATTTCAGCAGCCACTACCCTTCTTCTATATCTAACCATCCAAGCTACGGGCGTCATCATCAATGCTGTCCAAAACTCGATAGGAAAGTTTGGAGAAGGAAATCACACACTGGCCGAAGTTGCCAACAGTGGCCTCATCGGTCCAGTCATGTTTCTGGTTGGAGTACTTCTCTTCGGAGTATTTCTCGGCAGGTTCAACTGGTTCTATCGGAGTAAATGGAATCAAACCCTTCGCTTTGCGAATCAACGCGAGCTGAACAATCATCGGGCAACCCTCGATGTAGCTCGCTTCCGGAGTAAGGAATACGATGATCTACAAAAACGAATTTCAGAACTTCCGACGTCCTGGCAGACAAGAATTTGGTTTTCTGATGAGATGTTCAACTTGTTTACGACAGTAATTTCGTTTGCACTCTTCGGAGCATCACTTCTCTGGTACAAACCAATCTACGCTGTCATCTTAGTGATTACAGCACTACCAATGACAATTGTTGAGTTTAGGTTGGTGGCCATGTGGTGGACACTGTTTCAAGAGCTCGTACCACAACATAAAAAGCGACACGTTTTGGAAAAGCCGTATCATTCGGCTAATTCATTCGTGCAGGCTCTTATGTTCAATCAGATGCCAGAATTAAGTCGAGAAATTGACATTAACGTTGGCGACGTATTGGATCAATACAACCGCATTCGTAAGATCAGTATCCGAAAGGAAATGTTCACGCATTTTCTAGCTGTGGCTGGTCTTTGTGGAGTTGTGATCCACGCAGTCTGGTCCACGGTAGCTTACGCAGGAGAAATAGGAACACTCACTATCGTGATGGCGGCGGCGAGAACCTTTCAGGGAAACCTAGAGGCTATCGTATCCCTCATTGCTGAACAGTGGAATAGTGCTAAGGGGGTCATTCTAATCGAAAAAGATTTCATGGGCCTAAAACCCGTCATTAAAACTGACTACCCCGTGACCCCCAGATTCGATATTACTCCGCTCATAAGGTTTGATCATGTAAGCTTTGCCTATCCAGATACCGATACACTGGTATTAGAAGATGTCAGCTTCACGATTGAACCTGGAACTAAGGTAGCGATTGTAGGTAAGAGCGGCAATGGCAAGTCAACAGTTCAAGCCCTTCTAATGAGGCATTACGACCCGACCTCTGGTGCGGTGTTCGCAGGCGACATTAATTTGCGAAATATCGAACCTCAGGTGTGGAGCAATGTAGCTTCCGCACTGACACAGGAGTATACCGTTCTGGAACGCTGTATTGGTGAAGAGATTGCATCTTCTCGCCTTGGTCAGCCAATCGACCTCGAAGTCGTGGCTGCCTCTGCTCGATTTGCAAATTTTGACGAAGTTGTGGATTCTGATCCGAAAGGATATGAATCTCAAATTGGAGTCGAGTTCGGAGGTCGTGACTTCTCTGGTGGCGAGCGACAACGCTTAGCACTAGCGAGAGTCCACTATCGTGGCACGCCAATCTTGATCCTCGATGAACCAGATGCAAAGCTCGATCCCGAGTCTGCGCAGAAGGTAATCGACAAGGTGTTCGCCCTCAAAGACATCACCGTCATCATGATCACTCACCATGTCTCGCGTGCTGAACGATGCGACAAAGTGATAGTGATGGGAAAAGGAGAAATAGCTGAGCAAGGAACCCATCAAGAACTCATTGCTCGAAACGGAATGTACGCTCAGATGCACGAAAAGGACAGAAAGCGACTTGGTTCAGAATCTTAAGATGTTATGTTCCATAGGTTTGGGATTTTGTATCCTAAATCAACCATAAACTTCAACCACCACGTTGCCCTCATAGGCACGTGGTTTTTTATTTCAAAATCCTCTTCCCCACCCCACACCCCTCATCATGCGCCCCGTCTAAATACCCAATACTCATTAAAAATTCATTCACTATTTCCCCACCAGTAAATTTAAAAGTCTGTTTAAATAATTTAATCCAAGCCGCTAGTGGTTGCGCCCGATGGCTCTCTAACCATTTTTCAAACGATCCATACTCCTGTTGTAAATCTAAAATTGTCTTAGCATTTTCTATCGCGGCATTAATTTTGAGCCGGTTTCTAATTATTCCCGCGTCAGCCATTAGTCGCACCCGATCTGCCTCACCGTAGCTCGCGACTTTTTTAATATTAAAATTATCATAAGCTTGCCGGAAATTTTGTTCTTTTTTTAAAATAGTTTCCCAACTTAAACCCGCTTGATTGATTTCCATAATCAAACGTCCAAAAAGCTCATTGTCGTCATGAAGTGGGAAACCATAAAAATTATCATGATAATTCTGATGCAATAGCTTCCGCTCCCCTTCCATTTTCTTTATCGCCTCGCAGTATGACATTTTAATAGATGTTTATGATTCTAAATTTTAACATAAAAACAAAATTCATAGATTACTATTTACACTCTTTATTTAATGTTGTAGTAATATATCCAGAGAAGTTGACCAATTTTCTGGTATGGGATCTTAAACGGAGAAACGAACATGAAAAAACGTATTACCAAAAAGATACTCAAGAGAGAAAACGCAATCAAGTACTCGGTTCGGACATCGAACCTGAGATTCCGTGAGGGGATTTTATATTTAGAAGCTCTCTACTTCACTATGCCCCTGCCGGTAGAGTTGCCTCAGAAAAGAAAGGTCACTACTTAATAGATACGATCACAGTCCCCGCAGGCTTCGCCTGCGGGGACTTTTTTCTACCAACAAAAAAACCAACCCCTTTAGAGGCTGGTTTTTTGTTGGGCTTTAAATACTTTTACTCAGTGTCAGTAGTGAAAGACAAGACTTCAGAGAACGTAGTATTGTCCGCACTGTCGGTACTAGAGACTTTAACGTAGTAATCAGTACCCACTTCTAAATCCACTAATTCAAAAACGTGGAAATAAGAACCAGAGGCGTTTTGCATAGTTGGAGCCACTGTAGTGTCGACAGAAGAAGTCGCGCTCACCCACACCTTGCTACTAGTTTTTTCAGAAGTGATCCAAATCACATTAGCTGAATCCGCTTGAACACTGAAAGTGTGAAAGAAATTAATTTTTGGTAGATCAACATCAACTTCAGATGTACTTAAAGCTCGGACTCGGCTTTCGTAAGAAGACTTCCCGTCGGCAGTTTCTAATTTAACTTGGAAATAATAAACTGTATCGTCTTCTAAGTTAGTTAGATTAACATTATGTTCATCATCTAAAGCCAAATTTACAACTGTGGCATTACTTAGACTGGAACTAGCAGAGTAAGTTAGAGCACCCTTAGTTTCGACATTAGTCTTGAAATAGATATTGGCTGAGGTTGTACTCGCACTAACTTTAAAATCACTGATTTTAATTTCTACTTCGCCGTCATCATCGTCATTATCATTATCTCGATCAAAAAACTTTAAAATACCTTGGGGCAACCACTTACCTTCTTCCACTCTTTTTTCTATACCAGGAGCTGTTCTAATGCCTTTTGGTAAGTTTTCATCATTTTTATAATCTAAATCGGAATCATCTTCAGTTGTCGTAGCGGTCTGACTGTCTGTAGTCTTTACCACCACAGAATTTTTATTTTCTACTTTTATTTTTTTATCTTTGACATCAGCTCGCACTTCTAGAGCATTGCCAAAGCCAATAGCTGACGCAGATTGAGGTAAAGCAATTATAGCCACTAAAGCTAAGGCACTTAAACTTAAGATTGGGATTAATTTGTTTTTATAAGATTTCATATAATTTTAATTATTTAATAATTAGTAATAGTTTCGCCCACACACTATATGATGACGAATAGTATTACCCACTCTTACATCTATAATCACATAAGAAACTCAAAATAGCCACCAGTCAAGGGTGAAAAAGCCCAAATAACCAGCCTGTTCCTAGTACTTGACTTTATTTAACACTATGCTATAATATAGGTAGATAGGTGCCTTTATGGGATAAAAGCACCTTTTGGGGAAGTCTTGAAATATAGAGGAGAAATGACCATGAAAACTACCAGAATGAGGCATCTGTTCACCATGGGCCTATTAGGTGCCATGATAGTCGTTTGTGGGGCAATGGGGTTCATCGAGCTGGTTTCGGCTTACCCTG
>Ga0208245_1001087_pt1 | contig 17975 bp, 14 predicted proteins | sample RifOxyC1_FD_184035 | JGI IMG/M metagenome (GOLD analysis project Ga0208245, IMG submission 184035) | Soil microbial communities from Rifle, Colorado - Rifle Oxygen_injection C1 (SPAdes) | ecosystem: Environmental > Terrestrial > Deep subsurface > Rock core/Sediment | place: Rifle, Colorado... | reverse complement strand
GGGCATAGCTGGGCCTTTCCTAGGGTTAAGAGTTTTGGACTTAGACACCTAAGATTCTGACCTAATTGGTCCTGCTATGCCTGTTGTGTTTTCAGGGGGGATTACCCACTACGAAGCGAGGAGATCCAAAATTGGCTGTACGGCAAAGAGTCCCTAGAAAGAGCGGCTCAGCTTTGGAAGCAATTGGGTCGCCCGGAGAAATACGGTGTGCCTCTCGTAAAACTCGCAGAGGAAACGATTGTTCCTTCCGACGAAGAGCGAAGTGACTACTTTCGTCCACGAGTTTTGAAAGTCATCGTTGAGTACGGACTATTGGAAGATCCAGCCAAATGGTGTGGCTTCGTTGAAACCTTCGCGGAGAAAGCCCAGGCCAGTCGCCACTATGACAAGGCACGCGATTACTGGGAGGAAGCCACCCGACTTGCCTCCTATTCCAAAAATCTAGAGAAAGAAAAAGCCTTCAAGGAGAGACTGACCGCCAGTTTTGTTGAAGAAGCGCGAAGCATGAGAGCCGACGGAGCGAGCGCCATGCTTCTATCCGACCGATACACCAAGGCCATCGAAGCGTGCCGCAGGCACGGCGGAAAAAGAGCATTGATAGATGAACTTCATCAAGAAATGAACGCAATTCACCAACGTCTACCTGCTGAAATGAAGAGAATCGAAACCTCAGTGGATGTTACGGATTTGGTCAAAGCGGCACGAGCTGCCGTCGAGGATTGCAGCCTTGAGGATGCGATTGCTCGAATCGCAGTCATGGCCATCCCACCTAGGAAAACTAGTTTACGTGCCGAAGTTGAAGAGGCATCAAAAAAGTTCGTGTTTATGAACCTATTGAGCGCAGTCTCCTACAACGACAAAGGCCGAGTGGTTGCGAGAACAGCGCCTGTCATTGCAAGTGACGAAGAAACCCGCGACGCCGGAACGCTCGCCCAAATGCTTATCCAATGCGTTCAGCACCAAGCAATGGTGGGTATCTCTCGGATAGAAGCGGCAAGAGAGACTTTGAGTCGGCGATGCCCATCCGATACCCCTCTTTTTGATGACTTGGTGACCATGAACCCTTTTGTACCGCAAGGGCGAGAGGACATTTTCGTTCGGGGACTCAAAGCGGGATTGCGAGGCGATCATCTAGTCTGCGCTCATTTACTGATTCCTCAAATCGAGAACTCTGTTCGTGTCAATATGGAACGCTCTGGACTTCTCGTCACTCGCCTGACCGACGAACAGACCCAAAAAGAGCATGACTTGAACACGCTTCTTTACAAAGACGAGACTGAAAAAGTCTTTGGCGAGGATCTTGTGTTTTCAATGCGTGCATTGCTGGTAGAGGAAGTCGGCGCGAACTTCAGGAACAAACTCTCGCACGGACTATTAGGTTCAGATCAGTTTCACGGCGGAATCGTAAACTATCTCTGGGCGCTTACCATACGGCTTTGCTGGCTGGGGAAACTCCTAGTGAAACGATCCGACGCCCCCTCCCACGCCTGAATCTTCAGATGACAGGGATCAACGTAGCTAACTAAAGCTTGTTGCTACCTGCCTAGCTCGGCGCTCAAAGGCAAAAACTGCGGCGGCCTTTCCTCTCTAATTCGGGCATTTGTGATTCGGTATTTGAAATAGTTCAGGATCTCCGGACGCCATTGGCTCTTTCCCGACATCAGATCACTGCCTTTCCTGAAGTTCCGAAACAACTGCCCTTGTTTGGAAGTAGCCACGATGATCACCGGCGCAAATTTTCCCTTTTTCCCCAAGCTGCTGCAGTTGGATGAGGTAGCTGGCTGTCATGCACTCGCCATTACTGGCCGCAGGTGCTCGCTTCGCCTCCTGATCTAAGATGATCCCCAGAAACTTATCCCTGGCCCAAATATATTGTGTTTCAGTCATGGGCCTAGTTGATGTCTTCACTCCCTTGCGTTTCATCTCCATCCGGTACTCATATCCCGCCTTCACCCTGGTCCGGAATATTTCAAGCGATGCCTCGCTTACATGCGGGTTCCATACAGGCTCTTTTACCGAAACCATAAGTTCGGTCTTGGCCCTGTCGGTCGCTTTTCCCGGCTGTTGTGCCGAACGAGCTAAAGCTGTGGTTGAGAAGTTCAAGCCGAGAACGATGATTACAGTTCCCACAATCCCGAAATTTGCGTTCATTTCTTTTCCCCTTGGAGATAACACTCCTTGAATCTGCCCTTGGTTTTCTCGCCTGTACAACCTAGAGCCTTCCGTATGTCTGAATTCGCGCCGTAGATACCGTTGATTCGAAGCGTGGACTCTGGATGCCCGTACTTTGTTGCTACAGGGTATTTGTAGAAGTTGTCCCCATATGCCAAGCAGAAGAACCCACCCACCCGCAATGCCGCTGCCTTGCGCTCTTTTTCTGGCAGAGTCATAATCATTCGGCCCATCACCTTTGAGGCAATCCAGTCGGATATCGCTTCGTCAGCCTGCAAATTTAACATATTAATCGAGTCCTGACTGGCTAGGCAATCCGTAAGCTTGGCGTAGACTTTTGTCAGATCGTACCCATTCATCTTGCTCACTTGGAAACCAATCTTATGACCAATTTCGTGTGCGAGAACGGCCATCGCCGCGTAGGGATCTTTCTCCATCAAAAGATTTAGGGTCGGCAAGAGATTCACCTTCTCCTCGACCTCAAGCACACCTTGCTTCATCGCCGGATTATAAAACGCGTTCATTTCCTTGAAGAATGATAGCGTTGGGTCCTGAAAAACTCCGAGGAACATCTCATTGAGTGGAAGCTTCTCAAAATCGAGCACCGGCAGCGGGAAGTCGTCTTCCTTTTTATACAGGTTCTTCGCGGGCGGCTCTAACCACGAGTAACCGAGTTTGGCCATACTTTCTTTCATCCGCGCAAGCTTGGGCGTGCCTTTCAGGCCAGGCTCATTACCCAACTCGTTTGAAATGAAGCTCATAATTCCCGAATGAACCCGTTTATAGACCGCGTCCATCCGAGCCTTTCTTTCTTTTCCGTATGTCGCAGCCAGAATCGATTCGATCGCGGGTTTTGATTTCGCGATATTCCCAAAGAACTTGCCGTATGCCTCATAATACCCATTCTGGGCTCGACCCTTATAGTCGCTGCAGACGTTGGACACTTCGGTTTGAAGAGGCGAAATTTCAGTTGAAAGGTCCTTCCTTGCTGGAGTTGCTGTTGTGGATGAGGTCTGGCTTGAAGAACTGTAGATCGTAAGCTGCGTATTCCACAGCTTTCGTTCTATTGCCTTCACCTTACCGTAGAAGTCATAATATTTTTCTACGAAGGCTTTCGCTGCAACCGTTGCAGCATCCCTATCCTTCACTCGATGCAATTGCACAGCTGCATCACGCATTTCATATAGATTCGGCTTCGCACACTCCTTCGGTACTTCAAGCTTGGCGATTTCTGGATTTATGATTTCTGTAGAGGCATTGCCAGTGTTGCCGACAGCAGCTTGTGCCGCTGCTTTGTCAGCGAGCTCATTCTCTTTGTCCTTGATGGTTTTCTTCTTCTCTTCGAGATTACGTGGAATCGAATCCGAACATACCTGCATGATGCTGCTTACTAACGCATTGGGGTCTTTCTCGTAGGACGCCATGACTCGCTTGTTGAAATCGGCCATTGATTCTTTGCCCCGCGAAAGAACCGCGCTGTAGATGGCATCGACTTTGTCCTGGGCGGCCTCGTATTCGGCTTTCTTGGTTTTGATCTCTTCCTCGATTTCAGAGATGCGCTTCGTATACTCGGCGATCTGTTGATCGTAGCCCTTTTGGCTGTTTTTATCCGTGGTCGCATCGCGCAGCTTTTGCATCGCCTCGCGCTGACCTTTGACAGATTCGAGAGTCGATTGGGCATTGGAAAGCTGATACTGCTTTGGCCAAATATCATTACGCAACTTGCTAACCGTAGCATCCTCTTCCGTACTGAGTTTTACGAGGCCGTAGCAATCTTTCGGAATATTGCTAAACCATTCGCTGAGGTCATTGGGGGTCTTTCCAGCGAGCAGTTTTTCTATCTGCTCGTCGGACAGATCGGATTTGGGTTCGTAGCCGTTCTTTCGCAGGAAGTCGAGATAGGCATCTTTAACGGAAGCCGACCCAAACTCTTTGAGCGCGGCCTCACGAGCCGCCTTAATTTTCTCATCGACCTGTTTTTCGAGCTTCACGTCGTCCTTGAAGCTGCCATCCTCATTCGTACACGACGCTTTGAACAGATCATCACAAGGATCGCTCGCCGCACAGACCGGGACGGCATTGCAACCGCTGGGGGATTGCAGAAGTTTTTCAACTTCCTGCTGTGCTCGAACAGTGACATCAACTACGTCTTTGGTTTGTTCGTCAGTTGCGTTCGCGACGGATAAGGAAGCAAAGCCGATTGCTAATACTGTCCCAAGGATTCCGAACTTGTATTTGTCCATAGCTGCTCACTTTTCGGAACAAAGACGAAATAGCTTAATAGATTTTAGGACTTAGGCAGACGGAAGGCCATCTAACCATGTAACTTTACGACTCAATGAACACTTTCACGACGGATCTGCCGTTCTACCTGGATTACGCATTACGGCAGGGCGGTGAGGTCCTTGAGCTGTGCTGCGGCACCGGACGCCTCACGATCCCCATGGCCAAAGCCGGAGTTAAAATCACGGGGCTCGACTTCACCCCTACGATGCTCGCGCGAGCCAAGGAAAAGGCCCAAGCGGCTGGCCTGAACATCCCGTTCATCCAGGGCGACATGAGAACGAAGCGCCTACGGAAGAAGTTCAAGATGATCTTCATTCCCTTCAACTCACTACTCAACACCTACACGATCGAGGATACCGAGAAAGTATTTGCAACCGTTCGCCGGCACCTTGCCCCCGGCGGCCCGTTCCTGTTCGATGTTTTTAACCCCAGCATCCATTTCATCGTTGATGCCGGACGAAAATCTGTGCGCGGAAAGTTCCGCTTCCAGCTTCCGGACGGGAGAAAGGTCGTTATTGATGAAAGCTGTCACTACGACCCGGCTTTTCAGATCAATCGAGCAACCTGGACCAGCCACCTCGACGGGAAAACGTATCGACAAAAACTCGACATGCGGTGTATCTACCCGCTCGAACTCGAAGCATTGCTTCGTTACAACGGCTTCAAAGTTGTGGATCGGTTCGGCGACTTCACTAAGCGTAAGTTCACATCTGCTTCACGAAAGCAGATTTACGTTTGCAAGTAGCATATGAACACGGGATGGCAGAAAACCTCCGAGCTGACTAAGGAAGCGCGGATGTGGCTCAACCAATTCCTGTCCGACTACCCTACCCTCAGGTTCTATTTCCATGCAGCGATTGAGGACCTAGGCAAAGGGGTCGACAACCGTCGTTATCTCATCGGCCAGCAGAAAATCGGGCTGATGAACCGGATCTTTTTTGACGACTCAACCATCTCTACCACCGCCGGCACATTATCGTCCGACGACACCCTGGTTGCCACGGGAGGAACCATCGCGATTTCCGAGCAGATGAAGGCCTGCCATATCGGAAATTTTTTAACCCCTCCTCAGCATCGCGGGAATGGATACGCAAGACGGGTCGCCGCAACGCTTTCCCGACACCTCTTCGGCTCCGGGATCACCAACATCATGCTCGGGACCACGCGGGATAACGTCGCAGCCAGACGTGTTTATGAAAGTCTCGGGTTCAAGACCATCGATCACCGGGTGCAGCTTGACTTAGCCCGAAGCACCTGAGCGTTATAGCCAAAACTCAAGGCCAGCATGGTAACCAATCCATGCTTCTTTTTCGGGATTGAAGCCGGGAAGATTAACTCTCCCGGTCGACTTAAAGACATGGTTAAACGTCGGCCCCGCCGTGACCGAGATCGCCCGGGTGATACGCCATCCCGGCATCAATCTTACCTGCGTCAGCCACGCTGGACTGTCAAAAGTACTGGTCTTATTCACGTAGCTGAATGCTCCCTCGATCCCGAAAAGTGCCCGATCCCAGCACCATTGGCCGCCAAAGCCCAAGCCGAACAGATGAAGCGTCTCTGAATCTGCTCCCCCCGCCCGACGACCGTATTGGGCGATGGAGTAAGCGTTTTCCGACCCATGGCGAAACTGCACCTGGTGAAACCCCTTCTCGCTAAAGCCATAACCCACGCGATACATGCCATTCTCGACCACATTCACCAGACCAATCGGAACTGAGCCAGTACCCCGACTCCGGTTGTAGATTCCGAACTGAACACCCTTCATCTCATCAGCCACATTCGCAATCCCGATTTGGAGGCCCTCGATTGTGTTGGCAAGATTGAGAGCACCGATTTGAGCGCCCTGCAGCCTTCCATTTGCGTAATTGCCAGCTCCAACCTGAGCACCAGAAAACTCACTCTGCGCCTCGTTGGCGCCTCCGACCTGCCAGCCGCGCCCCGCGGCTTGAACTCTGTTGAACGCCCCAATCTGACTTCCATCCATGCCGGTGCGTGAGAAGTTGGCGGCACCAATTTGGGCACCGACCACATTCTCGGCCACACTCAGGCCGCCGATCTGGGCTCCCACGAGGTCCGCTGAACGGTTATATCCACCTGCCTGCATTCCGGTGACCTTGGTCGCTAAATTATATCCAGCGGCGATTTGTGCGCCGGTCATCGGTCCCGAGTCAATCAGGTTGGCCCCTGGCGCGATCTGAGCTCCGACTACCGATCGACGGACGCGATTGAAGCCAAGCAGGGTGATCTGCGCCCCGGTCAGCTTCGCGGATCTCGCATTCAGCAGACTTAAATGGAAACTATTGGTCGTCCGATCTTGCTCGAAAATATTTGTACTCACGTCCGGCATCACTGAAAATTCGGCCGGAATGGAAACGAGATCCTCTGCAATATCATACTCCAGATCAGACGCATCACCGCGTACTGCATTCGCCTCGCCTTCCAGATTATGAAAGTCGGCTCCCACCAATTTCAGCGCATGATTCGGTCCGAGCTTCGCGGAAGTTCCCGCGATCTTGCCCCCCCGATAAGAGACCACACTATATTCGCCCGGCTCCAATCCAACAGACATCGGCTTCGGCGCATACTTATCGACTTCCGCAACCAACTTTTCATCCTTGTCACGAAAATAGAATCGGCCCAGTAGCTTGTCTTCGAGCACGATCCTGGAATTCGTATTCCGAATGTCGGTCATGACCAACTCTCCGCTCCCAGCCAACTCGATGCTGTAGGAGGGATGTTGCGGACCAGCCAGGGTCTTGGCGGTTCGAGCCAGGGTGTGATTAAATGCGTACTGATAGGCTTCGTTGAGTGTGACCTTACTGTCCGAATTCACATCAGCCGCCCCGCGGACCCCTGAGACCAGGTAATGAGTAAAAAAAGATCCCTTCACGCGATCAGACTCCTGTGCCGCCTCCCTGGCAGAGCTCGAAGTCAACACGACATAGCCCTTTAACTTAGAAAGAGAGTCATCCAAAAACGGAGGACGCTTGACACCCCCTTTTACCCGGGTCAACGAACCGGATGCACAGGAGTCCAGAACAACAACGCTGACATCCGCTGATATTCGGGTAATCTCCTTCTTGAGTTCGCGATACGTCACCCGTTCCCCGTCCAGCAATAATCCTTCGTCGTCCGAATGACCGGAGTAATAGAGGAACAACTCAGTCCGAGCATTTTTGGACTTGCCGCGCCCGACAATGTCCTCTACGTCCCGAAATCGGCTCAGAAACTCTTTCCTGCTCGGATTCAAAAGAACAACTGCGTTGCGGCCATCCAGACCTCCCAGTTCTTCCATCACCTTCGTGAATGCCCGAGCATCGGTGGCCGCGTACTTGAGAGACTGCCGGCCTGGACCTCCGTCATTTTTACCGACGACGAAGGCAAAGCGTCTGATGTTTTGATGCCCCCCTTCCATGTGACTGTCGTCGGCCCAACAAGATATGACCGTCGAAATCAGAACAATTCCAAAAAATACCAGCGCCAAGTTATCTTTCATTGCTCTCATACTATTTCCTCAACATCGTGACATACACATGAGCGTCTTGCTCATTTCCAACTGAACCCAGTCTTAGTTCCATTTCAAAACGTCCCGTACCCGCATTGAAGGTCCCGCGCTTTGCAGCCGCAACAACGTGTTCGACATTGAACGGCTTCTCTGAAGTCACAAGGACAAAGGCCTCATATTCCGGCGACTCATCCAGCTCAAAAGCACTCGGTAAGACCACCTCGCGTCCCATCTCCAATAGCGGAGCTTCGCCTACCTTCTCAGGAAAATGCAGAGTCACTTGCCTTCTGCCATCCACAGAGAGGACTGCACCGTACCTTTCACGATCAACTGAGTAACTCAGCTGAATCAGGTCATGGGCTTTAGCCAGCTCCCCGTTCGCCATTTTCTCCAACGCGCTTCCACGCTTGCGATAAATCTGCAGAGACGTACTCAACCCCTTGATCCGCTCGGCTCCCAAGGGAGCAGACTCCGGCTGCCCCTGCGACCTGGATGATCGCAACGATGGCAGCGCCAGTGCGACCAGAAGTACCATTGCAGGCGCTGGAGCCATGACCATGATTTTCCGCAGCCATCCTCTTGAACTCGGAACACGCGCCTGTGCGGAATCCAGCTTGTAGTGAATCCTTTTAGACATGAGAGCCGACGGGTACTTTTTCAGGATGATCTCATTGGATTCCCGCAAGGACTCGAGTCGCTTTTGAAGTTCCGGGGAGTTCAACAGCGCGTCCGAGATCTTCGCCATCGAATGTTCATCCAGCTCGCCCAACAAGTATTTCTCTAAGTCAAGTTCTGAGGGACTCATATTTCTTCCTCAAGTTTCTTTAAATCTGATCCAAACTTTCGGAGTCTCTTTCTGACTCCCGAAACGGAAAGTCTTGCCTCTTTCGCAATTTCCTCAAGCGTCATTCCGTCATGATGAAATGCAACCGCCATCCACGCCGTGGACTCAGAGCTCATCGAAAAAAGTTTTGAGATAAAGTTTCTCGCAACAATTTTCGACTCGAGTTCTTCATGATCGGCGATCTCAACCAAGACCTCCGGTAGTACCCTGTCCGCCGGCCGCCTCGCCTCTGCACGAATCATGTTGAGGCAAAGATTGGTGGCTATCCGATACAGCAAGCTCGAAGCCGCGACTTCGCCCCGGTCCCCTCGATAGGTAAGAAACTGGACAAAGGTGTCCTGCATCGCTTCAACAGCAAGAGCTTCGCTCCTTAACAACTTTTGACATCGTCGCAACACCATCGGTCCATACTTCTCGTAGGTGTCATCGAAGCTGTCGTTTAAGTCGGTCATTCCAGAACCCATTTTCATTTTATTGGGCGCGCCCCTTTTCCCTTTAAACACCGAACAGCTGGGAAAGTGTCACCGGGGATGAAGATTTTTCTCTACCGAACCAAATTGGTTCCAGTCCGTCAACGTCAACACGGCTGATTCTCTTACATTGTTGAGCTGTTACACGCAGCACAGGGTACCTGAAAATCTCGCCGCATTCGTGGAGAACCAGTTCCCATTCTTGGGCACAGTCAGTTCAGCCCTAAAGAGCACTGGCTCGGGAACGCGCGCAAAAATTTATATGCAAATCGGAATACTCAAAGTACTCTTTGAGAATGGCGAAAATCTTTCGTTCACTCCTGGTTCTCGCATTTTCCATCACTCTGGGCGCGTGCTCTTCGGTTCCACGGACCTATCAGCTCGAAGCCGGTGCGCGTTACGAGTCTTACAGCGAAAAACCCGCTGAAAGTCTCGCGACATCGTTGTCCCGAGAACTCGGGTCGCCCGTGATGATACTCTTCGGTGACCCGACTCACATCAAGAGCACGGCCGGAGGATTCCAGGTGGGAGTGACGGAAAAAGCCAAAAACCTGCTCACCCGGATCACCGTCTACAATCAGACCTTTGAGTCAGTCAATTACACCTTCCTGTATAAGGGAATACCCATTTCTGAAACCCTCAACCCGACCGCATGGGGCTTCGACGTCAGCATCGGCTACCAGCTTTGGTGGTTCCGTCCGCAGATGTCCTACAAATACGAATTCCTGAAAATGAACACCGTCGTGAACTCGCCGACGGGAGCCCTGACGATGGATATGTCTCAGAAGAACTTCTTCATCGGCGGGGGACTCGCCTTCGATGTCCCGCTATCCGATTCCGTCGCGCTCGTGACGCAAGCCGATTATCGCGTTCCGGTGAACGCGAATGGAGCGGAGATTTCATCGACGACGTTTCAGGCTGGAATACGAATGTTTAAGTGGAACCCTAAATAATCCGCCTTCTTCGCGAAGCGCTTTAGCTTTGCTGATCAGCCACTCGGATACGGCAGGCGCCATGCGCCTGTTGATTGAAAGTCCTCAGCACTGCCTCGAGCATTCGGTCAGGCGCGGGTTCTTTGATGAAAATACTAACCGGCTTCGGATACCAGGTCGACGGGATCCCCTCGAGGATGACCCCGCCTTCTGCATCCGTGAGCTCTAGCTGGCCGTCAAAAATTCGCGTCCCATCGCAAAATACCGAGAGCCATTGCCGACACTCGTCGCTCGAAGTCCGCTGGCCGACTTCGCACAAAACAGCCTCGGTCTGACACCGGAGAGGACGCTTTCCGGTACCCAGGAACTCACATTCGATTGTTATCCCGTTCATGCGGGAATCGGCTGCTAGGCTCGAGGTCCCGCCCGGGAAAGCTCCCGAAACGACGATAATAAATCCAGTTACGAACAACTTAAGATAGTTCATTTGAATTCCTCCATGGGACTGCCAGGGCGTTCTCAATCCACCCTTAAATTTTCGAAGCGCAAATCACCCAATACAACCGTCACATGCTGTCCCGGTTTGATGAAACGCCCCGGGTTGGCGAAAAATGTGAAATAGGTTTTTCCGGCTTTCAGCACCGCCGAAGTCTGCCGCAAAGCGCCGATTTTAGGCGAGGTGGGGACGTTCAGCCTCGCTCCGGTTCGCGGTTCGAGCAGATAAGTCCCCACTTTTCGATTGAGAAATTTTTTCGCGAGACGAGGACTGGTGATTCGATACCTCAGATCCAGCATATAACCCGCTGAAGTAGTCCTCAGGCTTTCGATCTCGAATCCGGGGTGTTTTCCAAAAAGCTCGAGGGACTGAACAGCAAAGACGGAGCAAATCGCGCCGAAGACTCCAACGACCAACACTAATCTCATCGTTCCAGGTTTCATGACTTTCAGCTTTTTCATGGCGCGGCACTGACCGCGAGGAATGCCAAAAATCCGCCTGGAAGGCCGGCACCCGTCGTTAACGCCATCATCCGATCATAGATCGCGTATTGTCCGGCGGAACGGAATTCAACCAGAGCATCCATCGTCTTGCCGGCGGGAAGAAGAAAAGAATAGCGTTCCCTGGGATAACGATAAGCGCGACCGTCTTCGGCGATGACTTTCATGAAGGCCCCCTGAAGTAAGGGGGCATGTGACTTCAGCCCGGCATTATAAAAGCGAACCAATACCTTTTCTCCCACGCTTCCCGCTGGTAACGGACTCGCAGCGCCCGAAAACGGTGACCCGTTGATGAGAAAATATTTTGGGGCATAATGAACGGTGCTCGTGACCGACTTGCCCGGACCATAGTCATCCAGAGCGACCGCGGAATGGAGCGCGGGGTCCAACTCGCTGTAAAATAGGACCACCTCGCGGTCGAAAATTTTACCGGCATAAGCCTCGCCGGTGCTGAAATTTTTCGTTAGACTGCCATAAAGCCCCATTTGCACCTGCAGCGCAGGATGAGTTCCGCTGTGGTAAAGATACGTTCCTGGTTTTACGTCATTCCAGCTGTAAGTACCTGGCGTGCCCGGAAAGCTTTCGTGGGTGAATGATCGCACTCGGCCATTCACATGACGTACCGGGTTCAATGCGGCCGTCAGACCGGGAATAATGATCGAAACCGGAACAGGAGCACCATTCAGGTTGGGAAGATGATTCTTCAGGTGGATCGTGAGATTTGGATCTCCGATCGGAATCTCAAGCGCTGGTCCAGGAACCGTGATCGTGCCGTCGTTGAGGGCGAGCGAAGTGTCCCGGGCAAAACCCCAAACCCGAATTACCTGACCGTCAGGCATGGCCAGGTTTGTCTCACCTGCCCTCAGATAGAAAACTGCGCCTTTCGCAGACTCGGGAACCGCAAAAGCCGCCATGAGCGCAACCACACACGAGACTTTCAAAACAGTATTCATTTCACCTTCTCCGTATTCCAAATTTCGACCTGATCACGGGATGCGAACCGCGGGCGGCTCGACAATCAGCATCGTCATCATTCCACCCGGGAAAATGTCGTTATTTACGATTTCCTTTTCGGTATGCGAGTGCCACATGAAGAAGAGGCCGCCGGATGCGTTCATTCCGCCGGTACCCGGAGGAAGATCGCCGAAGGCTCCCAGAAAGGGGCTGCCACTGTAATGATTCCCGAACATGAGGTTCTGCTTTTCCGGCAGCTGAACCGGCAGCGGCTTCCCATGATCGGGCGCATACTCGTTGGGTTGAAGCGGATCGCCAGGTCCGTGACCGTAGATATCCCACCCCAGTTTTTCGCCGGTCCAAGTGAAAAGGGCGTCGTACGTCGATCCCGGGACAACCGTCAGCGTGAAATCAGAGTACGACAGGTCCGGACCAGCGCCAGGGGCGCTCTCGAGAAGCCGGCCGTTTTCACCGATGATCCGCAGGTGATTGCCGTGCGGGTGAAAGGGATGTAAATCCCTGCCGCCGCCTATGACACGCGTGAGAATGATTTCGCCAGGGTGAAGCCTCGGCAGGCAGCCGTAGGGCTGGTGCGGAAGCCAAGGCGCGCCATCATCGGCCATGGTGTCGGGAGAGGTTCGGCCATTGAGAAACCACAAAACGGGAAAGTACCTGGACATGTCGACTTCCGACCGTCTCCCGAGTTCCACCAGTTCATGAATAGTGGGATCGATTTCGGATAACACAAACAGATACTCGCGATCAAAAGAGGTCTGCGGATGACTGTAAGCCCGGTTCGCGCCGCTCGACGGCCGCACGATGAGCGCTCCCGTCAACCCCATCTCCACCTGAAAATCAACGCGGGTACCGCTGTGATACATGTAGGTCCCCGGTTGGGAAGCAACAAACGTGTAGGTCACGACCGTAGCCCCATCGGGCGGAGCTTCCCGTGTAAGAAGCCCTGAATTCCCTCCGATCGCGAGAACCCCGTCCTGACCCGGAAAAATGATCGAAACAGGCTCGGACAACTCGTTCTTCAGACGCACCGTGATCAGGTCCCCTTCGTTCACGATCAGAGTCGGTCCGGGATACTGCATCAGGCCGTTCCCGACGGCATATCCCCACATGAGAATGCTGTCGCCATCACCGGTTGTAATGTGCCCTGCTCTGGCTACGAGATCGAACTCGGTCCCGGTTCTTCCCTGGATGGCCGCCTCACAAACACCGGCGTTCATCGATACAGCGAATAATGCAAAAACAACGATTGCCAAAGGTTTCATTGGATCACCACTTCCGTCATCATCCCGCCGAAGTCTTCGCCGTCGTTGCTCAGAAAATTCAGGTTACTCGTGTACAAGAAATAAGTTCCCGGCTGAAGGCTCGAACTATCCACGATCACATCGGCCGCCTCTCCGCCTCCGAGAGTGACGGAATTTGTCTCGTAGTAGAGGTCTTTTCCATCCGGCCCTCTCAGCAATCTTGCGCCGGTCCCCACGACTTTCATCGGAAGTCCGGATGACGTGAGGGTGAAAAAGGCGGTCACACTCAGGTTAGAAAGTCTGAGCAATATTTTTTGCCCGCGGACGGCACTGACCCGGCTATTCATTTTTTGGCCGAAACCACCCGTTTCCGAATTCGGAATCGGACTCGGGTTGATCGTATCGGGATAACCACGTCCGTTCAACATCGCGTACTTGTCTCGCATCATCGCGAACGGAAGGGGCTGAACCTGGAGACTCGCTTCATGAAATGCAGGATCGAATGAACTCATCTGGATGGGGAATTCAACGTCATATCGGGTCGAACCATCACCGTCATTGTAAACGTAACGGTCGCCCAGCGGGCCCGCACCGTCCGGATTACGATGAACATGAGCACCCAGGATCGTTCCGTCCGCCAAGTCATTCTGCTTCGGTTGGACATAAAGATTCCCGAGCATGCCCATCTGCATGTGTTCGGTGGCCTCGACGTGGCAGTGATACATGTACGTCCCTGGTTCTACGATATTGTAGTAATACGTGAAACTCGCGGCCATGACCGGAACCGCACTTGCGTCGGGAACACCGTCAAAAACGGCGGAAGCGTTTGGAAAACCGTGAAAATGAACCGAGTGCCCGTCAAACAAATCGGGCCGTCTCGTCATCCCGACGTTCGTCACCGTGAGATAGAATTCCTCACCCTCTTTCAAGGTGATCAACGGCGCGGGAAATTCAGCCGCCAACATCCCGGCCATCATGGCGTCCCCGACGGGGGTTCCTGTCAAATTCGCAAAGCTGAAAATGTACTGCAGCTTTCCGTCCGCCATGTTGGCGAAACCATCCCCAGCACTCAGATGCATGCACTTGATCTGGCGTCCGGAGATGGGCTGGTCAACAACAGCATCGCCATCCGTGTCACCCGGGCACTGCACCCGAATTTCGGCTTGAGCGAGAACAGCTCCAAGCAACAGCAATGCGGTCCATTTATGGGAGACTCTTCTTTCAGCCCGTAGCTTCATTGTTTTGCTCCGACGTTCTTTTTCGTGAATTCATCAGCCCCGATATCCGTGGCGCCAACAGAACCGAGCGACCCTCGGTCAATCAGTTCGGAAAGTCGCGTTAAGCGATAGTCACCGAACAGTACTCCTGTTGCGGGATTCCAGCGCGTCAAGGGACCGAAGCGGACATCGATGAAGTTACCGCCTTCATCCAAGGCCGGTGCGCTCTCGATCCCCGTCGTGACCTCTGGAATCACAAGCTGTCCACGGCCTCCATTGAAATATTCCGAAACAAACGCGGGCTGAGCGCTGATATTGCTGGAATGGTAACCGGCACGATCCGTGAGGTTGCAGTAACGCGGGTCCAATCGCGCGGGCTGGGCGGTACCGAGAACCGCGAGATCCGAAAACACTGGCGTGGCCGGCGCAGGCAAGAGCCCCCCGGTGCCCGCGTTCGCTGTTACATCCCAGTAAAACGAGCGATTGTGCCAGACGATACTGTTGTACAACGTCGGATTTGAAAACACCGCATACGGTCTGACCGTTGCGGAAGTTCCAAAGGCCGCGACGAGCGCGGGACTGTGAGCACGCGAAACGATCCCTGCAGGCTGGCTCACGGATTGGCTCGGCCCGTTTTTAAAAGCTTCTCCTGCCGTGGCCGTACTATCGTTATTCGTAATGGAGTTACTGGTAATGGAAACCCTCGCGCTGTCCTGCATGGAGATGCCGCCCCCGGCGAGACCGGCAACGTTGTTGACGATGAAATTGTTGTAGATCTCGATGTTGTACCAGAGATTGCGATCGTTCGGGCTTAACGCGACGTCGCGTCCGCTCGTGAAAGCCGTACGAATACCGCCTCCATCTCCGGCTCCAGCAAGGTTGCCTTGTATCAGATTCGAAAGGATTCCCACCGACCCGGACCCCGGAGTCAAACCGTTCACCGCCAGCGGAACACTCCCTTGGACGGCGATTCCGCCGCCCGAAACACCCACCCCTTGATTGAATGATTGATTGAAAATGATCCAGTTCCAGGAGATTTCACCCAGGTGGCTCAACCCGAGGTGACCGATTCCGCCGCCGTCTCCCATCGTGAAATTGCCGCAGATATAATTTGCGAAGATCAGATAATTGTTGCTGCCGTTGCAGACGGAGATTCCCCCGCCAGCTCCGCCGTTCCCGCCGTTTTGGGCGATATGATTATAGCGAATCCGAACGTGGTCGTTTTGCGCGCTGACATAACTCGGAGTTCCGGCTGCGTTCGTCGTTAAATAGGGATGTCCCAGCCGGATACCGCCTCCGTAGGTTCCATAATTCCCGATCACGCGGTTGTTGTTGATTTCGAGATAATGGGCGTAGCCGTTCACGAAAATGCCTCCGCCGTGACTCGCGCCGGTGATCGTGAAACCATCGATTCGCGCCGGACGGTTCGGTCCGAACCCGCCCTGGTTTGGCGCGACGTTTCTCGCCGCAACGAGAATCGCCGGTCCTTCTTCCGTATTGAACAAGGCCGGTTCGTTGTTGGCTGGATCAAAAGGACCCGCCGCTTGACCGGGCAGGAGATCAATGGCGCCGCGGGTAACGAGACCTTCTACTTTTTCCCTCCAGTGTCTGAGCTTCTCCGCCGGCGGGCTGATGGCGTTAATCATCGTGGAGCCCGCGCCCCAACCCTGAAGCCGGACCGGCTTCCACATCACGACCATCTCCTCGTAATTTCCCGGCGCGACCAGAATCAGATCTCCAGGTTGCGCGAGATCAATCGCATTCTGGATCGGAGTAGCCCCGGGAGCCGCTTCCGGTCGCACTCGATGAAGTCCCGGAACCGAGCCGATCGTGACGGTCACTCCGGTGATCGATGATTTGCCGTTGTCTCCGCGTTTCACATGCAGCTGGCCAGTGGGCGTGAACAGAGGGACTTCAGCCGTGATTGTCGTGTCATCCCAGCTGATAATCCGCAGAGTGCGGGTCCCGATCGTGACGGATCCTCTCACGGTCCCGAACCCGTAATCGCGTTGAATCGTTTTCGGCGTCCCAAGCGCCGGATCGAAAGCCGGGTTCGGAACCGCGACCTTGCCTTCAGAGACGATCGTAATCCGCTGTCCCGAACTCGACAAATAAGGCCCGCCCTGGGGTCCACTGACTGACCAGATCTTCGGTATCCCATTCTCGAATTCGCAATCGACCGGATATTGACCGGGTCCCGCGAACGCGGCGATCGGAACAACCGGGGTGTCCAGATAGGTCGTCGTTCCCGGCATGTACTGAAACGTGTAACAAAACTGGCTGTAGTTCCGTGTGAAGAAGGGATCAGTTATGAATTGCGGCTGATTTCCTCCCGGAACATAAGCGGGGTTCGGAATCGGCCCAGGGGAATTCAGGCAAGCCGTCAGCATATTCGGCGACGCTCCGCTTGGCATGGGAACATTCATCGTGAAAGTGGACGGAAGCATTGCATTATAGGAGCCCCATTCATCAGAGTAGACGCGGGTGATTTCCTTTCCGGTCCAATCACGAATGGAAACCGGAATGAAAGGGGGCGAATATTTTTCGCCGAAGCTTGGCGAATTGGGATCGAATTCGTTCGCCAAATCATCGACTATTTTTCCGACGACCTGCGCGGCAACAGGTACTTCCGTGAAAAGAAAGAAGTTAGCCCCGGCATTCTTTCCATCTGTTAAAAGAACCTGCTTGCGATCACAAAGCGGTCGGGTTTTTCCGGCAAATGGGGCAGCGACAGCCTGATTGGGGAATAGCGAAAGATGCGCCGGAACCGTGTGCTTCTCTCCCACACAGACCGGCGGCAACATCGCCGGATTCGGCTGATACTCTTCACCGAAATCAACGTTCTTATCCTGCTCCTTAATGTGCAGATAACCGCGCGGCGCGACCGCCTCGACAATATAGTTTCCAGCCGGGATATCATTGAACGCGTACCCGCCATCGAAAACGCCGTTGCGAACCTGGTTGAAGTTGCGCAAGCCGTCGTAGCAATCGGTCGCCATTCCATGTGAATAAAAAATATCGCCTTGGCATCCCGAAGGCGCGGCATCATCCCAGCTGTCCGTGTACGTTTTCTGAACTGCATCGCCAAGATCCAGGGCACCATTCGCGTTGCGATCTAGATCTTCAGTCTGCGGGAACGGGCGCCCCGCCACCGCGAACGGGTGATGATCAACATCAGCGAGAGTGACTGATCCATCACCGTTCAAATCATCGATGACCCCATCGGAATCGCTGTCGCGATACAAATTGACCTGAACTCTGGGAATACCTGGCTCCCATGGATCAGCCACCGCATAGCGGGGATCATTTTCGGCGCGCGTCGTGGCGTAATGGACGATTC
>Ga0208245_1001076_pt1 | contig 18111 bp, 15 predicted proteins | sample RifOxyC1_FD_184035 | JGI IMG/M metagenome (GOLD analysis project Ga0208245, IMG submission 184035) | Soil microbial communities from Rifle, Colorado - Rifle Oxygen_injection C1 (SPAdes) | ecosystem: Environmental > Terrestrial > Deep subsurface > Rock core/Sediment | place: Rifle, Colorado... | reverse complement strand
GATTGATTGCTTTAAAAATGAAATTGTTGAAGCTGTTGCAATTGGGGCAATAAAATATTCAGTTTTAAAGCAATCAATCGGTAACGATATTATTTATGACTTTGATAAATCAATTTCTTTTGAAGGAGATTCGGGTCCCTATTTACAATATGCATATACACGGGCAAATTCTGTTTTGGAAAAAGCAAAAAGGGAGGGCGTGAAGGCGTCGTTTAGAAAAACACCGAAAGAAATTACCCGGCTTGAAAAAACATTAAGTTATTTTCCGGAAGTAATTGAAAAATCCGGAAAAGAATATGAGCCCCATTTTTTAGTTTTGTATCTTACTGAATTAGCCGGTATATTTAACAACTATTATGCAAAGCATAAAATTGTTGATAAAAAAGACGAATATTCGCCGTATAGAGTTGCTTTAACCGCCGCATTTTTAAAAACCATGAAAAACGGGCTGTGGCTGTTGGGAATTAATACGCTTGAAAAAATGTGATGAAACTAAGAAATAAATATTACATAATGCGCCACGGCCAGGCAATTTCAAATGTAAAAAGGCTATGCTCAAGTTGGCCGGAAGAGTTTAATAACCCATTAACTACAATGGGAAAAAAAGCAGTTAAAGTGGCCGCAGAAACTCTCAAGGGCAAGAGCATAACCCTGATATTTCACTCGCCTCTAAAGAGAACAAAAATGTCTGCGGAGATCGTCGGAAAAATATTAAAGATAGCGCCCAAGCCGGACAAAAGATTAAGGGAGTTGCAATTTGGAATTTTTAACAACAAAGGGCTTGATGGAATGTGGAATGCCTTTAAAACAGAAGAAGAAAGAATTAATAAGGGGTCGGAAGGCGGAGAATCTTATAAAGAAATTTTAGATAGAATGATGGATTTTTTGAAAGAAACCGATGAAAAATATAAAGGAAGAAATATTTTGATAGTCAGCCACGAATGTCCTTTATTTTTATTGCAGGGAAAAGTTATGGGGTTTATGATAAGAGAAACTATTGAGCAATTTCCAACAGAAAAAAGAATTCACAAAGCGGAAATTAGAGAATTAAATCCATATACCAAAGGAGAAGAGGATGATGATTTATTGAGACGAATAAAAATAAGTCAAAAAGAATTTAAAGAGGGCAAGGGAAAAATTCTTCGATCTTTAGAAGATTTAATGTAATTTAAAAACGATAAAGATTCGGTTAATATATGTTAACCTGAAATAGTAATACAATTATAAAAGAATCCACAAAATTAAATTACAAATATGAGTGAAGGTAAAAAAGAACAACTTGAACCGCAAGAACCCGACCAACGCACTCCGCACATTGAGACGGGTGAACAACCGCAGGCAGAGATGCCAGAAAATTTTGTTGAGCCAGAAGGAAAATCGGGCAGGTGGGGCAAACCCGTAAAAGGAGAAGTTGAGATTGAGGGCAAAAAAGTTGAGGTATCTTACCGCGAAAAAGTTATTGAACTTCCAAAACACCGGCAAGAAGCAACCGGAATAAAACGCATCCGTCGCCGCGAACTTCTCCCGCCATTCCCCGAAGGATTATTTATATCTAACCATGAAAAGAATATAACAGATAAATATAAGCAAATATCATCTAATGTGCAAAATAGGGAGTATTATTTAAAGATAATAGATTATCCGTTTTGGAATGACGATTCTGAACAAGATGAGATATATAAATTTTTAACCGATGGACGATATCCGCAAGATGGGACGTGGTGTCATCTTATGAACAAAGGTGTCACGGAAGAAAAAGAAGCCCGCGTTTCTAAAAAAAATCGTGATTTTAAAAATGAGGGACTATATTTTCAGAAAATTTTTCCTAAGAATGCATCTGATGTTGAAGGTGGTACGGCGCATTTTTATGAAAAGACAAATGCAGAGTTGGTACAAACGGAAATATCTAGTGGTATTTTAGAAAATCAAATAGGAGTTTCAAGTCTTTTTTGTGGTACAAATAGGTCGTGGTTTGCAGGAGGCGGTATTTTAAACCCAGTCTTTGTTTTCGGAAACAGAAACAAACGATTTGTAGAGTATTTAGATTCTTTATCTGCAAATCCAGAAGTTGATAATATAATAGATAGGGGGGCGCCGCGCTATGTTCTTTCAGTTAAAAAGTCTCTTGATTCATTAAAAAATAGAACCAAAATAAAAACCGGTGCTGAGGTTATGATTCCAGCCATTCGTCACCCTGATATTAAGCCTCTTCGTTGGTGTCATGCAGAATTAGCGATAATCCCGACAAAAAGAAGTTTGAATGTTTTGTTTTTTGAAACAGGCGACGAGCCAGAACAAAAATAAACTGCAGTCCTGTAGTCCGAATCACAGGACTAAATGAAAATAATTATTGTTTACTCCTACGCGTCGGAGCACAGGAGCGTAAAAATTTTAAATAAAAAGTATGTTTAATTTTGCGGAAGAAGAAAATAAAATATTAGAGTTTTGGAAAGCAAACAAGATTTTTGAGAAATCTTTGGAAAAAATCCGTTCGACAGGCTCAGGGCAAGCTAAAAAGCGTAAAGCTTTTGTGTTTTATGATGGTCCGCCGTTTGCAACAGGAACTCCTCATTATGGGCATTTATTACAAAGCGTAATTAAAGATGCAATTCCCCGATACAAGACAATGAGGGGTTTTTATGTTGAAAGGCAATGGGGCTGGGATTGCCATGGGCTTCCAATTGAAAATATTGTTGAAAAAGAACTTGGTACAAAATCAAAAAAAGATATTGTAGTAATGGGGGTAAAGAAGTTTAACGACCTGTGCAGGGAAAGAATTTTTACTTTTATGCATGAATGGGAAATAATGATACCCAGGTTTGGGCGCTGGGCTGATATGGCGCATCCATACCGCACAATGGATTTTGAGTATATGCAATCAGAATGGTGGGCATTTAAAGAATTATATAAAAAGGGGCTTATTTACGAAGATTACAGGTCGCTTCATATTTGCCCAAGATGCGAGACAACCTTAAGCCAGGGAGAAGTTGCCGAAGGGTATAAAGATATAAAAGATTTATCGGCTACTTTAAAATTTAAAGTAAAGGGAACGCCCCACTTTGCTGAAGCTTCGCGGGGCATGCAAGAAAATACTTATTTTCTTGCATGGACAACAACTCCGTGGACTTTGCCTGGAAACGTTGCTTTGGCTGTGGGAGAAAAGATAAAATATGTTTTGGTTGAATTTGAAAATAAAAATTATATTTTAGCTGAAGAAAGAATAAATGATGTTTTTAGAGATAAAGAATATAAAATAATAAGAGAATATTTGGGCAGGGATTTGGTAGGGTCAGAATACGAACCGTTGTTTGATGTTTATGCAAAAGATGAAAATTTGAAAAATGTAAAAAATGGCTGGAAGGTTTATGTTGCCGATTTCGTTATAGAAGACGGTACGGGTATTGTGCATATTGCTCCGGCATTTGGAGCAGATGATATGGCGTTTGGCAAACAAAAAAATCTTCCATTTGTGCAGCATGTAAAAATGGACGGCACATTTAAGGAAGAGATGGGAGAGTTAGCTGGTTTGGATTTAAAACCTCGTGCTGACGAAAAACCAGAATCAGTTCGCAAGGCCGATATAGAGATGCTGAGGGTTCTTGGTGATAAAGTTTTTTCTAAAAATTCACCGCTTCATAGCTATCCTCACTGTTGGAGGTGCGACACCGCATTGTTAAATTATGCTACAAGTTCGTGGTTCGTTGCAGTTGAAAAAATAAAACCCTTATTATTGAAAACTGCAAAAAAAATAAACTGGTCTCCTGCGCACATAAAAGAAGGAAGATTTGGGCAGTGGCTTTTGGGCGCGCGCGATTGGTCTATTTCCCGCCAGCGTTTTTGGGCAAACACAATTCCTGTGTGGAGATGCGACAAATGTAAAAAAGAGTTTGTGTTCGCGTCTGCTGATGAACTGGAAAAAACCAGCGGAGTAAAAGTTAATGATTTGCATAAAGATGTTGTTGACCAAGTAACTTTTGACTGCAAATGCGGAGGCAAAATGAAACGCGTACCCGATGTTTTAGATACCTGGTTTGATTCAGGATCTGTGCCTTTTGCCACAAAAAGGCCAATACCGGCGGATTTTATTGGAGAAGCGCAAGACCAGACAAGGGCGTGGTTTTATTACCAGCACGTGCTGGCAGGCGCGTTATTTGGAAAGGAAGCGTTTAAGAATTGTATAGTAACAGGAATTGTTCTGGCCGAAGACGGAAAAAAAATGTCTAAAAAATTAAAAAACTATCCCGACCCTACAGAAATGATGGAAAAATATGGCGCAGATGCAATGCGTTTTTATATGTTGAACTCTCCTGTAGTGCAGGCTGACAATCTCTCGTTTTCTGAAAAAGGTGTTGATGAGATTGCAAAAAAAAATATTAGCAGACTGTATAATGTTCTGTCATTTTACGAACTTTATAAAGACGATACTTTAGTAAACAGCAAAAGTAAAAATATTCTTGACCGTTGGATTATTGCCCGCCTCGGAGAATTAATTGCAACTTCAACTGAAGGTTATGAAAATTATAAAGTGGATGTTGCGGTCCGCCCGCTTACTGATTTTATAGATGATTTTTCTGTTTGGTATTTAAGGAGAAGCAGAGATAGATTTAAAGAACAGGATGGCGATAAAAAAGACGCTTTGGCCACTTTAAGATATGTTTTGCATACTATTTCACGGGTTATGGCCCCCTCAATGCCATTTTTTGCTGAATATATTTTCCAAAAAACTCGTGAAATTGATGAACCGGAAAGCGTGCATTTGGCAAGCTGGCCCGACTTAGTGAAAAAACCATTATTTGGATCGGATATTTTAACAAAAATGTCTGAAACGCGTTCAATAGTAAATTTGGCGCTGGCGGAAAGAATTGCGCTGGGAATAAAGGTAAAACAGCCACTCTCTTTACTTAAAATACGAAATTCGAAATCCGAAATCCGAAACGATGATGAGTTGCTGAATTTAATAAAAGACGAAGTTAATGTAAAAGAAATTATTTTTACTGATAAAATTGGAAAAGAGGTTGAGCTTGATGCAAATATAACAGAAGAGCTGCGGGAGGAAGGAATACTAAGGGAAGTAATCAGGGCAGTGCAGGCCGAAAGAAAAGCCCAAAAATTAATTCCGCAGGATAAAATTTCTGTGCGGATTTTGGCTCCGGAAAAAGAAAAGCTAATAATAGAAAAGAATAAAGAATTTTTACTGAAAGAATTTAGGACAACAGATATTTTAGTGAAAAGCGGAGAAACCCTTTTAATAAAAATAGATAAAAAATAATGATTGATATATCTATATTTAAAAATATAGATTTTGTAAATGCCGATAACTTGCTGTTTTTGGCTATTTTTTTAATTCTAGTGATTATTGTTTTTGCGATTGTTTTGTTTATTTTTGCCAAAATTATAAAAGTGATCAGGGGGATATTGAAGATGGAGCCGAAAAGTGTTTTAAACGAAAATCAGAACCAACCAGAAAATTTTTTAAAAGAAGAGCAGAAAATTATAGGGTTACCAAAACAAAGGATAATGGGGGGAGATTTTATTAAAAGTTCAAATTCTGCCGAAGAAAAAATAGAAGCAAAAATTGATGTAAAAAAAGCGGAGGAGGCAAGAGAAAAAGCAAAAATATCAGAACAGCTTAATAAGTTTAAAGGTGATAACTCCCCGAAACAAGGAGACACCTTGGCTTCAAAAATGCCGTCGAGGGAGAAGTTCGGGCGGTTCGAAAGAATAAACATCTTAAAAAAGAAATAACCCTAAACAGATGACCACAAAACACAGAACAAGAGGATTTGTTTTTAAAAAAACCGACGTAGCGGAAGCCGACAGAATCTTTTCTGTTGTTACGGAAGATTTTGGCAGGCTGGAAATACGTGGAAAAGCAATAAGAAAAATAAACTCAAAATTAAGAGCGGGCGTAGATTTATTCTGTTTTTCGGAAATTGAATTTATCCAGGGTAAAAACAACAAAACTCTTACAGATTCAGCAAAAATTGATAAATTTGGCAATAAGGGCAAGGATATGGAAAAAGTAAAAATTGCCTGCCAAATTTCCGATGCTTTAGATAATTTTATTAAAGGGCAGGAAAAAGATGAAAGCATTTGGAATCTGCTGATTGAGACGTTTGAAAAGCTGAATAACAGCAGTATAAAGCCCAAAAAATTAAATATGATTTACTATTATTTTCTTTGGAATTTTTATTCCTTGTTAGGATATCGGCCCGAGGTTCAAAAATGCATTGCCTGTAAAAACAAACTGAATCCGTGCGCTGTTTATTTTTCAAACAAAGAGGGAGGGGTTATATGCGCCAATTGCGCAAAACACGGCAACGGTTCGCAAAAAATAAATTCAGATATTGTTAAAGTTTTAAGACTGATTTTGAAAAAAGACTGGCAGACTATAAGTAGGCTAAAAACTGAGCCGCCTTTGGCCGATATGTTAAAAGAGACTTCAGCGCATTACGGCCTTTATCTTTTATCCAGCCACTCTTTTAAGAGCGGTTTGAGAAACCCTGCAGGAGTGGTAGAATAAAGTAAAATTAATTAAATTTTTTATATGGTTAATTTAGAAGATAAAAAGTTATCCAAAAACAAGGTTTATTTATTTGATTATGATGCCGAAAATTTAGAGGAAAGGGCAGTATCAGACATTAATGAATGCATACCCTATAAAGCAACCAAAACCGTGACATGGATAGATATTGACCAAGTACCCCCAATATCTTTTTTGAACGAGCTTCAATTAGGATTTGACTTGCATCCCGTAGTGGTGGAGGATATTTTAAACATTAACCAGAGGCCTAAAGTTGAGGAACTTTCAGACTATATCTTTTTGGCTCTCAAAATGTTTAGTTTTGACAAAAAAACAAACAAAGCTGTTCCGGAACAAGTAAGCATTATATTGGCCGATAACTTTGTTATCACGTTTCAGCAGGGCGTAAAGGGGGACAATTTTGAAAATATAAGAAAATTATTGCGCCAAAATAAATCGCGTGTTCGGTCTTTTGGCACAGATTACCTGTGTTATGAACTTGTAAACTCTATAATTTCAAATTATTTTAATGTATTGGAAGAGTTTAGCAGTTATATCGAAAAATTAGAAAAAGAAATGATCCAAAAACCCACACCCCTTACACTAAACAAGATATATCATTTTAAACGTCAAATTTTAGAGTTAAGAAAATCGGTTTGGCCATTAAGGGAAACAATTCATATATTAGAGAGAAGCGAATCTAAATTAATAAAAGATTCTACAAAAATATATCTTCGCGACATTTATGAAAGCCTTATTCAAATAGTTGACGTGATTGAAACTTACAGAGACATTCTGACGGGGATGTTAGATGTTTATCTTTCCAGCATAAGCAACAAAACAAATTCTGTTATGAAGGTTTTAACAATTATCACTACAATTTTTATGCCAATATCATTTTTAGCCGGATTTTTTGGCATGAACTTTAAATATTTGCCGGGTATGGAATCTCTATTTGCGCCGCTATACATTTTTTTATTAATGGTGATAATATTTTTAACAATGCTGGTATTTTTTAAAATAAAAAAATGGATTTAATTTTATAGAAAAAATAATTAAATGATAAAAAATAAAAATATATGAATATTTTTAGAAACAGGTTTGTTAATATAGCAATTTTAGTTTTAGTTGCGCTGGTTTTGAGATTTTATTTTGAAGAATTTTTAGGCGAAGAAAATGCCACTTGGATAAGGGTAACAAGCATTATTGTTATTCTGGGCGTTGGGGCGGTTTTTGTTTTGCGGGGCATAGCTAATATAATAGAGGAAACAACGGAGATTTTGAGCGAAAGGACAAAAATTGCCAGTGGACTTTTGCAGTCATTGGGAACAGCTTTCCCGGATATGATATTGGGAATAGTGGCAGCCATTATGAGCTTGAGGCTGGTAAGCTCAGACTATGCTTTGGCCATAAATTTTGCCATAATAGCCGCGGCAACCACTTTTGGTTCTAATATTTATAATATTGGCCACGCCGCCTGGTGCGTTTTTAGGCAAAATATTTCAAATAAAAAAGAAAAGCCTGTGTTAATGATGCCGGGAATAAAAGGGCTGGGAACCGTTATTCCAATGAAAGACCACACAACAAAGCCGTCTTTGATGGAAATAGACGAATCTGTGGATATTTTGAATGTTTTAACAATTTTAACAGCAGTGGTGGCAATTTCAATGGTGGTTTTTGGGCAAGTGGCAAATCCGCCCGAAAATGTTTCAGGAGATTTATATCAATTGGTAAAACCGGCAGGTTTTGTTATTTTGGCCTTATGTATTCTAACGATGTATATTTTTAGAAAAACAAAAAGGCAGCATATTTTGGTCCAAGAGATTGCGAAGGAAGAAAGGTATTACGCAAAAAAATCAACTTTTGCAATATTGTTTATTTTAGCCCTATCGGGAGCAGCTATTTTGTTCGCGGCCGAAAGCATGGTTTCGGCTGTTCAGGTTTTTTGCGATATTACCGGAATGCCGTTTGTGATAGCAGGAGTTTTGGCTGGAGTTATTGGATGCATGGGGGAAATGATTGTGGTGCACAATTTTACGATAAACCCAAAGGGCAGAATTGGAGATGCTTTAGTTGGAGTGGGGATGGATAATATTGTAACAACAATGGGCGCTTCTATTGTGGCAGTAATGGGCGGAATATTTTTGGGAGGAAATGCCTTAATTTTAATTTTTGTCATAATTCTTGCCTTAAACACTGTTTTAATATGGCAAATATCAAAAATGAAAAACTATTTTCTTTTACACTAAAATGACAAAGAAAACATTTTTAATTATATTTGGGTCAATATTGGCAATTTCTGTTGCTTTTTGGTTTTGGAGGGAAAGCATGTTTTCAAAAGAAATTTTAAGAGTAGATATTTTAGGGACAGATGCGGCCAAAGTCGGCGAGGAAATAGAATATACCGTTAAATACAAAAATAACGGAAATTTTGTTTTGGAAAACCCAAAACTTATTTTTGTAATGCCCGATAATTCACTCACCGAAGACGGTAAAACAATAATCACACAAGATTTAAAAGATATTTATCCTGGAGACGAGGAGCTTGTTAAAATAAAAACCAGGCTTTTGGGAAAAGAAGGGGATTTGAAAACCGCAAAAGCTTCTATTTCATATACTCCAAAAAATTTAACAGCAAAATACGAGTCAAAAACAACTTTTACCACCAAAATTGACAAGGTTCCGATTACTCTGGATTTTGATATTCCTTCAAAAATTGAAAAAGGGAAAGATTTACAATATTCCATAAATTATTTTTCAAATATAGACTATCCTTTGGAAAATTTAAGCCTGAAAATTGACCAGACCGACGGGTTTAGTTTTACTTCCTCTGACCCGTCGTCCTTAGACCATGCAGAGTGGAAGCTTAAAACTTTAAACAAGGCGCAAGGCGGAAGAATAACTATTAAGGGAAGCATAAACGCTGACACAAATAAGACCTTAACTTTTTCAGCAAATCTTGGCATGTGGCAAAACGGGAATTTTATTGTAATTAAGCAGGCAACACAGGACGTGCAGATTATACAACCGTTGTTGTTTATTTCCCAGCAAGTAAATAATTCTTCAAGCTACATTGCTTCTGCCGGAGAAATATTACACTACCAAATTTCTTTTACAAACATTGGGTCTGATTCTTTTGATAATTTATTTGCTATTGTAAGATTAGACGGGCAGGCTCTGGACATGTCCACAATACAGGCGCAGGGCGGGCAGGTTCAGCCTAACGACAATATGATTGTTTTTGATTCAAATTCGGCTCCTCAATTAAGGCGATTGGAAAAACAGCAATCCGCGCAGATAAGTTTTGACGTAAGAGTAAAAAATAATTGGATGCCTAATTCTTCTGATCCCGCCAGCTCAACAATTACAGACGAGATAAATGTTTCACAAATTGTGCAAAAATTCAGCATAAAAGTAAATTCAGGATTAGTTATATCCCAATCGGGGTATTATCAGTCTTCGGAAATTCCAAATTCAGGATTGACTCCGCCAAAAGTCGGGCAGGCGACAACCTATACAATAACATGGAATATCAAAAATTATTCCAGCGACGAAAAAAACGTTAAAGTAAAGGCAACTATTCCCCAAGGAGTCAGCCTAACGGGCAGAATTCGACCCGAAGATGAATATCCTAATTTCTCTTTTGATTCAGTCAGCCGGGAAATTGTTTGGTCGGTGGGCGATATTTTATCTGGTACAGGAGTCAATGGCGACCCGGTTTCCCTTTCTTTTCAGATATCCTTAACTCCAACTCAAAGTCAGAAAGGCTCAATTGCCCAGCTGATCGGCCAAGCGCAAATTTCGGGGGAAAACCAGTTTACAAACACAACTATCACGGCCACGGATTCTGCTGTAACCACCGCCTTGCCCGATGACTTTTCGCACTCTGGCGGAGGAATCGTGCAATAAAACATTTTTATGTTTGACAATTTTTTCTGCTGATATATTATAAACAAATCTGTAACTTGAAATAATAAACACCGTATACGCAAAGGAGAAGCACCTTGGAAGTTTTAATTAAAAAAATCCAGAATGCGGTGAGAGATGTCTGCATCGGCAGCAAATTTTATCGGCACACCATTTGGCCACATGCATTGGGCGTGGCAAAATCTGCAAAGGATTTTGCAGAAACGCTGGGGGCAGACCTGTTTGTTGCGCAAGTCGGCGGATTGCTTCACGACATTGGAGCGGCGAAGTTCGGCAAAGATGACCATCATATTACCGGAGTTCAGCTGGCCTCGCCGATTCTTTTGCAATGCGCCTGCCCGTTGGAGTTTATCGGCGTAATTTTGTCCTGCATTTATTCTCACAGGGGAAGCCAAAACATACCGTTTCAAACACAAGAGGCAATGTGTGTGGCGGCGGCTGATGCCAAAGATCATTTTGACTACGTTGATGAATTGTGGCTGAGCCATATGAGAGATCTAAATACGCCGACGTTGTTCATTTTTCAGGAGCTTTCGGACAAGCTGGAAAGGGATTGGAAAAAAACCGATCCCCAAATCAAAGTAATGCTTGACGGCATTTACGACAGGGCCAAGCAAAGGCTCGTCGGAATTGCCGATGGGTGCATAAAACCTCGAGAGAGGTTTTATGAGTAGCCATTTGGTCGTACCAGTGGCTTTTTTTATTGCATTGAATTTATTTTTTAAAAAAGTTAAAATTAAAAAATGGAAAAAATTAAATTTGATAATAATATTTTAATTATAGGATATGGAGCGGTATCGCAGTGTACGCTTCCTGTTATTTTGGAGCATATAGATGTTCCGAGAAACAAAATTACTATAATAGACATTGAAGATAAATCAGAAAAATTAAAACCGTTTACGGATACGGGTATTAAATTTTTTCAGGAAAAAATAACTCCGGAAAATTTAGGTTTTGTTTTGCAAAAATATGTCCCGCCCAAGCGGGATCCCGCCCAAGGCGGGACAGGTCCCAATGGCATGGTTATTGATTTAGCTTGGAATATTGGGGCTTGCGATATTTTAAAATGGTGCCATGACCACAATACTTTATATGCTAATACTTCCGTTGAACTTTGGGATCCCGACGCGCCAAAAAAGATTTTTGAGAAAACTCTTTATTGGAGGCAGATGAAACTAAGAGATATGGCAAAAAAATGGTCAAAAGATTCTGTAACAGCCGTTGTAGACCACGGAGCAAATCCAGGGTTAATTTCACACTTTGTAAAACAAGGACTGTTGGATATTGCGGGAAAAGTTTTGACCGCCAAAAAAGATACAGCAAAAAATTTAGAAAAAATTAAAGAATATAAAAATAATAAAGACTTTGCACGCTTGGCGCAAATTCTTGGAGTAAAAGTAATTCATTGTTCAGAAAGAGATACCCAAATAACCAACAGGCCAAAAGAAGTTGATGAGTTTGTGAATACATGGAGCATTGAAGGGTTTCGTGAAGAGGGGGTAGCTCCTTCTGAAATGGGCTGGGGAACGCATGAAAAAAAACTACCGGATTTGGCTTTTAAGGCTCCTTTTGGCCCCAAAAACCAGATTTTTTTAGCAAGGATGGGAATTAATACATGGGTAAGATCTTGGGTTCCTGAAGTTGGCGAAATTGAGGGAATGATTGTGCGGCACGGAGAAGCTTTTGGGATTTCGGACAGGCTTACGGTTTGGAATGGCCAAAAAGCAGTTTACCGGCCAACAGTACACTATGCTTATATGCCCTGTCACGAAGCGCTTTCTTCTTTGGTTGAATTAAAAGCCAGAAGATATCAAATTCAGCCAAAATTAAGGATAATGACAGATGAAATAACCTGCGGAAAAGATATTCTTGGAGCTTTGTTAATGGGGCATAAATATAATTCCTGGTGGACAGGAACATCTTTAAGTATTGAGCAGGCAAGGAAAATCGCTCCCGGCCAAAATGCAACAACTTTGCAAGTGGCTGCCGGTATTATTTCTGCAGTAAGATATATGATTGAAAACCCCAAGAAAGGAATTTGTTTGCCAGACGATTTACCACACGACTTTGTTTTAAATATTGCAAAGCCTTATTTGGGAGATTTTATTTCAACTGCGTCAGACTGGACTCCGTGCAAGAACAGAAAAATATTTTTTCCGGAAAATAAAGAATGCAAGGCAGACAAAAGTACCTGGGAATTCGCCAACTTTTTACCCTTGCCGTAAAAATTAGTTGAATTTATGGGCTTAAAAGGTTAAGATAAAAAAATCTTAACCTTTTATTTTATGGCAAAAAAAGAAGAAAATAATGCAGAATTAATGAATAAAGTTATATCTTTATGCAAAAGAAGGGGTTTTATGTTTCCCGGCTCTGAAATATACGGAGGATTGGCAAACTCATTTGATTATGGTCCTTTGGGAGTTGAATTAAAAAACAATATTAAAAATCTTTGGTGGAAAAAATTCGTCCAGCAGCGCGACGACATGGTGGGAATTGACGCTGCTTTAATTATGAATTCTAAGGTATGGGAAGCTTCGGGGCACCTCAAAAATTTTTCAGATCCCTTGGTTGAATGCAAAAAATGCCACCATAGGTTCAGAGAGGATTTGCTGGAAGGCAAGGAAAAATGCCCGGACTGCAAGGGCGAGTTAATGCCGGCAAAACAATTTAACTTGATGCTCAAAACTTTTTTGGGTCCGGTTGAAACCGATGATAGTGTAGTTTATTTTAGGCCCGAGACCGCGCAGGCAATGTTTGTTGATTTTAAAAATGTTTTGGATACAACCAGAAGAAAATTACCCTTTGGAATAGCGCAAATTGGAAAAGCTTTTAGAAATGAAATTACTCCCGGAAATTTTATTTTTAGAACCCGAGAATTTGAGCAAATGGAAATAGAATATTTTATTGGAGAAAAAGAATGGGAGAAAACTTTTGAAATGTGGAGGAAAGAAATGTGGAGCTGGATAACAGACGATTTGGGACTAAACGAAAAACATGTGCACGAAAATGACATCGCAGAATTGGAGAGGGCTTTTTATTCAAAAAAAACAATTGATTTTGAATTTGATTATCCGTTTGATAGAAAAGAGCTTTATGGCTTGGCTTATCGCACAGATTATGACTTAAAAAAACACTTTAATGAGGCTCCGTATGAAGATTTGGAAACCAAAGAAAAATTTTATCCACACGTAATTGAGCCATCGTTTGGGGTGGATAGGTCGGTTTTGGCAGTTCTTTTGGATGCCTATACTGAAGAAGATGATAGAGTTGTTTTGAAGTTAAAACCAAAATTGGCGCCGTATAAAGTGGCGGTGTTTCCACTTTTGAAAAATAAGCCGGAATTGGTAAAAAAGGCCAGAGAAGTTTATAATATATTGAAAAAAGAATTCAATGTTGCGTTTGATGACAGGGGTAATATTGGCAAACGTTATTACAGTCAGGACGAAATTGGCACTCCGTTTTGCGTAACAATAGATTTTGATACTCTGGAAAAAGACGATATAACAATAAGAGACAGGGACACAATGAAACAAGAAAGAATAAAAATTTCTGGTTTGGTAAATTTTTTAAATGAAAAAATCAATTAAGAAAATAGTGGCAATTGTTCCTGCGCTGAATGAAGAGGCGAGTGTTGGGAATGTTTTGGAGGTTCTTTTGAAATCAAAATATTTTGATGAAGTCATCTTGGTGGATGACGGATCAGCTGATAAAACCGCAGAAATAGGAAAAAGCATGGGGGCAGGGGTTATAAAATTACCCGAAAATAGAGGCAAGGGAAATGCCATGCTCCTTGGCGCAAAATCAACTGATGCTGAGATAGTAGTTTTTTTTGACGCTGATTTAGTAGGCTTGTCCCCTGAACATATTTCTTTATTGGTAGAGCCCATGTTGTCGGAAGATATTGAAATGTGTGTTGGCATAAGAGAACGCGCTATTGATACTGCAAAACTGGGACCCTTGATGGCACTTGGCGGAGAAAGGGCGATAAGGAGAGTGCTGTTGGAAAAAATTCCTGAAAAGATGATGCAAGGTTATGCCGTTGAAACATCGATAAACTATTATTTTTTAAAAAATAAATTACGGGTAAAATATGTACATTTAAAAGGATTGTCCATAATTACTAAGGAAAAAAAGTGGGGATTTTTAAGAGGTTTTTGTAATCGCGTTGGAATGGTTTGGCAAATAATAAAAATAAGAATTATTTTAAAACTATACAAAAATGAATTTACCGACGTATAAAAAAACAACTTTACCGAGCGGACTAAAAATTATTACCGTTCCCATGGAGCTCGCAAATAGCGTTACGGTTTTGATTTTGGTGGGCACGGGGTCAAAACACGAGACAAAAGACATAAATGGAATTTCTCATTTTTTGGAACACATGTTTTTCAAGGGGACGGAAAAACGACCGGATACGTTGAGTATTTCAGAAGTTTTAGACAGCGTGGGGGGAGAATACAACGCCTATACCTCAAAGGAAGTAACAGGATTTTGGGCAAAAGTTGATAAAAAGCATGCCGATATTGCTCTAGATTGGATAACGGATATATTTTTGAAATCTAAATTTGACGCAAAAGAAATTGAAAGAGAAAAAGGAGTAATAATTGAGGAGATAAATATGTACCTTGATACCCCCGTAGCTTATATTGGAGACCTTTGGGAGGAACTGCTTTATGGAGACCAGCCTGCAGGATGGAAGGTTATTGGAGAGAAAGAAAATATTTTAAGTTTCAATAGGAAAAAAATTGTTGATTATTATCAAAAGCACTATTCTTCGTCAAATATTATAGTTTGCGTTGCAGGGGCGATAAATGAAGATGAAATTAACAAAAAGATAGAAGATTATTTTATAAATAAAAAAATTAGCCCCACGGAAAACAAATTAAAAGTAAAAGAATCACAAGAGGAGCCGGGCGTTTTGATATATAATAAAAAAACAGACCAGACGCAGGTTTGTTTGGGCGTAAGGGCCTATAGTTTGTTTGATAAAAAGAGGTATGCGGCAAGGCTTTTAGCGGTAATTTTGGGCGGTAATATGAGCTCAAGACTTTTTATAAAAGTCCGAGAAAGAAACGGGATGGCCTATTCAATCCACACATCAACCGACAACGCAACAGACTCCGGGTATCTGGTTACACAGGCGGGAATAGACCACAAAAATTTGGAAAAAGTTATAGAGCTGATTTTGGAGGAATACAGAGATTTAAAAAATAAAGCAGTTTCAGAAAAAGAGCTTCAAAAGGCAAAAGACTATGTAAAAGGGTCAATGTCTTTGTCTTTGGACTCGTCCGAAGCGCAAGCGTCTTTTTATGGTATGCAGGAGCTGCTGGAGCATAAAATTTTAACGGCCGAAGATAAGTTTAAAAAGCTTGACGAAGTTTCTGTTAAAGACATTAAGGCCGTGGCAGAAGATATATTTGCGAAAGAAAAACTTAATTTGGCGATAATTGGCCCCATAGAAGATTCAAAAAAAGAACAATTAAAAAAAATATTAAAAATATAAGCATTACATATGTCCGAGCAAACATTAGACATCTCATGGGAAGCCATATTTAAAGTATTCTTGGCGATATTTATTTTTTATATTATTTATTTGGTGCGGGATATCGCCCTTTGGTTTTTCTTTGCCTTGGCCATCTCGGTTTTGCTGGAGCCGGCAATTATTTTTTTAAAAAAGCTTTGGATGCCAAAGTTTATAGCCATTTTGGTTGTTTATCTGTCTATATTTGGAATTTTGGGAGTTTTGATTTATCTGACCGCCCCTATTTTTATCTCCGAATTAAAACAGCTTTCACAATACTTGCCCGATTATTTGGGGCAGATAAGCCCCATTCTTCAACAAATGGGAATTGACACAGCTCAGATTTTTAGCGATTTTACAGGGTTTTTAATAGGGGGGCTGGAACAAAGCTCCAAAGGCGTTATAAACGCTGTTATGGCGTTTTTTGGGGGGCTGACATCAACAGCCTTTATTTTAACAATAGCGTTTTTTCTTTCGCTGGAAGACAAGGGCCCGGAAAAATTTTTAACGCTTATTTTGCCCAAAAAATACGAAGAAAGCATTATAACGCTTTTTGAAAGAGCGCAAAAAAAGGTTGCAGGCTGGTTTGGGGCGCGCATTTTGGCATGCATTTTTGTGGGAATATCTTCTTTTATTGTTTTTTATATTTTTGGAATAAAATATGCGTTTATTTTGGCGCTCATTTCAGCCATTATGAACTTTATTCCTTATATCGGGCCGTGGATAACTTTTGTTTTGTTGATTGTATTTATTGCCGTTTCAACCGGATCCTGGATTATAATGGCATATGTTTTGCTTTTAATTCTAGGGATACAGGAAATTGAAAATAAGCTTCTAACGCCAATATTAATGAAAAAAATGGCGGATTTTCCGCCAGTCTTGGTTTTGATATCCTTGCTTGTGGGAGCTAAAATTTTCGGATTTTTGGGCACAATTTTTGCTGTGCCGGTTTTTGGCATTATTTATGAATTTTTGAAAGAATTTTTAGAAAAGAGGCGCGAGGAATTAAATTAGGAATAAAAAAACTGTGGAGATTATAACTATTGCCTGATAAGAAATTCTCCAAAAAACGGAGATTTTTTTGTATTTTAAAAAGTGGACTTGCTTGCGGTGAAAAAAGTCGTGCCTGTTTAGGATTTTATTTGGCATTAAATAACTTAGAACCGTAAGGCCATCGGGTAAAATAGCAAAAAAAGCGCAGGCATAATTTATTAGATAATTTTTTGAAAGGAAAAATATTAAAATCAAGCCTGCTAAAAAATCTAGAAATATTTTTATAAAATCCAGAATAGACTTTCGCCACAACCCGCCTTTAATGTTTTTGATGGAATATTCAATGTGGGGAAATAAATCCAAAAAGTAATGGCTTAAAAAAGCTAAAATAATCGCTAAAAACAAGCCTGACGTCTTTTGCCCGATTAATGCTCCTACAAGCATATGGACCAGTAAAATCATGGAAATTTATGAAAAAAGTGATAAAATGATTTAATTATCTAATTATGGCAGAAAAATTCTATATAACAACAAGTATACCTTACACAAATGCGGCTCCGCATATAGGTTTTGCGCTGGAAATTATACAAGCAGACGCATTGGCGCGGTATTCAAGAAAAAAAGGACTGGACGTGTTTTTTTTAACAGGAACAGACGAACACGGATTAAAAACTCTGCGCGCCGCTGAAGCGTTGGGAAAAGAAACAATGGAGTTTGCCAATGAGGTTTCGGACAAGTTTAAAGAACTGGCAAAGGTTTTAAATATTTCTAACGACGATTTTATAAGGACAACGGAGGAAAAAAGGCACAAGGAGGCGGTCTACAAGCTCTGGGAAATATACAAAGAAAAAGGCGATATTTACAAAAAGAAATATAAGGGTTTTTATTGCGCAGGCTGTGAAGCTTTTAAGACCCAAAAGGAATTGATTAACGGAAAATGCACAATACACCAAAAACGCGTTGAGGAAATAGAAGAAGAAAATTATTTTTTTAAACTTTCTAAATATCTGCCTGAAATCAAAAAGATCATTGAAACGGATAAAATAAAAATTATCCCCGAGTCTAAAAAAAACGAAATTTTGGGGATGATAGAACAGGGTATGGAGGATGTTAGTTTTTCAAGGGCAAAAGAAAAATATTGGAGCTG
>Ga0208245_1001070_pt1 | contig 18148 bp, 6 predicted proteins | sample RifOxyC1_FD_184035 | JGI IMG/M metagenome (GOLD analysis project Ga0208245, IMG submission 184035) | Soil microbial communities from Rifle, Colorado - Rifle Oxygen_injection C1 (SPAdes) | ecosystem: Environmental > Terrestrial > Deep subsurface > Rock core/Sediment | place: Rifle, Colorado... | reverse complement strand
GCTGCCTCCGCTGCCCCCCGCTGAACCGCCGCCAGGAGTAGTTGCTGCCGGAGTAGAAGGACAATCAGCAGAGCAAGTCGCGGTTGTCTCTCCAATGCCTGCGTCGCAAGTCCCGTCGCCGCAATAATAAGTCAAAGTTGTTTCAACGCCGTTAGAATCAATCAACAAAGCGCTGTATAAAGTCGCAGTTCCCAAAGTTGTAACGTCAAACAAATCCCCGCTCCCGGAAACTCCCGTTTGAGTGTTGTCCAGTTTAGATTCATAAACGTAAAAATAATCCCCCCGAAGATTAGTTCCGCTTGAAGTTCCTGCTCCCAAAAATCCGTCAAATGCCGCTCCTGTCGGTGTTCCACCAGAATAAGTCATTTTAATTTCATAAGCGTACAAATCACTTGCGTCTGTAATGCTCGCGCTGTTGCTGGAAACAGAAACATCGGCAGCCCAAACATTTGCAAGACTAAATAAAAATAAAACCACAATTAACACCTTCTTTTTACATTTCATATATCTAACAGAAAATCATTAAATATAAATCTTGCCCTCGTTAATTTGTATCTGCTCACCACCATACGCTTCTATCATTCAATCTCCTTTACCAACTCCCAAATATACTTTCCATTTTTCTCCCCCTTTAATCCAATAACTGCTGTCTTGCATTTATACTGCTCAGAAAAAAACTTTAAACTTCGATTGTCTGCGTTCTGAAAATTACTTTTTACTTCAATAGCGTATAATTCCTTATTTTTTACTATAAAATCAACTTCTTGCTTGTTCGTAGTTCTCCAGAAATTTATTTTTTTATTTAGTTTTACTAATTCAAGAAAAACAAATGTTTCAAGTGCATTGCCATGAATCACTTTAGGAAATTCTTTCAGCCATAACAAATGCATCATTCCAGTATCTAAAAAGAAAATCTTGGGATTCTTAGACAATTCACTCCTCAAATTCTTGTGGTAAGGATTTATTCTCTTTATTATGAATGTATTTTCAAGCAAATCTAAATATTCCGTAATTGTTTCGCGATTTATTTTTAGAGTGTTTGACAGTTCCAAAACATTAAGCAGTTGTCCGGATTGCGAAGCCAATATCTCAAGAAGTTTATTGAATGAGGAAATATTCCTTATATTGCCTATGTCTCGAATGTCTTTTCTTACATAATTTGAAATTATTTGCGAAAGATAAATCTGTTTCTTTTCTTCTGAGCTTTCTAAAACAATCTTTGGATAACCCCCAAACCGCACATATTCTTCAGCCATCTCGATCAATTCGTTATTCATCGCGGAAGTATTTTCCTTCGATAACTTATAATTTTTATTTTTAAATATTAGAAACTCTTCAAAACTTAAAGGATAAACTTCAAAATTAACAGTTCTCCCGACGAGGGATTCTTTAAACTTTTTTCTTATCTCAAACGTTGAAGAGCCAGAAACAATTACTTTTATCTGGGAATAGTGATCATGCATAATTTTGAGAAATTTCGTAGGGTCATCCATGTATTGTATCTCGTCAATAATCAAAAAAATTTTCTGTTTTTCATCTGCTCCCTTTTCAATAATATATTTTGAAACACTTTCAGCTCCTTGATTGCATAAGTCCAATAAATTTGGTATCTCTAAGTCCATGTAAAATACATTTTTTTTAATATGATGCTCAATTAAATATCTCAATAAAGAAGTCTTGCCAACCTGTCTTGCGCCATAAATTACAATTATCTCTTTTGATTTCAGAAAATTCATTATCTCGTCGACAACTCTTCTTTTGAACAGTTTTTCTTCCATTTTTAATTATGTTATTAGTATACTAAACTATGCATATTATTAAGTATATAAATCCTTCGCCTGTTCGATTCTCTTACACCAATCTCCAATACGCTTTCTTTATCTCGCAATTCCCCGTCGGCGTAAGACATCCATTCGGACAACTCTCCAGCAGTCAAATCAAAAAGTTTATATACTTAAACATAATTACTTGAATCAAAGTAAATACTTTGAGAATCTAAAATGCCAAAAATGACCGTATCAGTTCCTGATGAAGTCCTGGCTAAATTCAAGAAAGAATTTCCAGAGATAAATGTTGCGGAAATAGTTCGGGCTGGAATAATAAAAAAACTCAAAGAACTTGAAAGATTAGAAGAATTAAAAGAAAAAGGAAAAATATAATGGCAAGCGTAACATTTGCAGTTGATGAAGAAGTTAAAAAAAGACTCTCTAAATTTCTCTGGGTAAACTGGTCTGTTTTAGCAAGAGAAGAATTAACTAAACGAGCTAAGAAAATTGAAGCATTAGAAAAATTATCCCTGCTGTTAACAGACAGCGAGATGACAGAAGAGTTATCTTTGAAAATGGACGAAGAATCCAAAGAAAGAATATATAAACGAATTAAGTCTCGTTTCAAATAAATGAAAATAGTATTAGACACGAGCATTGCATATTTTTTATTCAGTAAAGATTCATTCATTAGAAAGTTCATAGTTGAAAACAAACTTTCCTTATTTTCCGTAGACGAACTTCTTGAAGAATTATCAAGAGAGTCGGCTAAAATCTGCAAAATAACAAATCGCTCTTTCGAGGAAGTTTCAGAAATGTTGGATTTATTTCCATTAATAATTAATTTCAAACCTGTTAAAAAAGAATTTTTCGAGAAAGCCGAGTCATTAATTTCGCATAAAAACGATGCTCCCTTTCTTGCACTAGCGCTCGAATTAAATATTCCGATTTGGTCTAATGACAAGCATTTCAAAGAGCAATCATTAACCAGAGTATTTACAACAGAAGAATTAAAAAAATATTTTTCAGAAAAATCTTTATCAGAAGAATAATCCCTCTCCTCGCACCCTTTCTCGTCGTAATTTCTTTCTCTTACGCCAATCTCCAATACGCTTTCTTTATCTCGCAATTTCCCATCGGCAGAGATTCAGAAATAAATTCGTATGCGCCAACATCCCCGCCATTAACTCTTAAATTATTGTCAGCATCAATCGGTACAATCAAAGGATTAATTCTATTCAATAAAACAGAAGTTGAATTTGGATTTCCATATTCATCAATTCCAGGGTCTCCAGTTGTATTGCCAGTTCCAGGCCATTCGCTATAATACTGGCGATAATTATCTATATAATGGTTATCCGCCCAACCCAAGACATCAACTCCAGGCGCGCGACTTAATCCTCCGTTATCGTCTCCTAACGGTGCATTTAGTTCAACATTATCAAAAAGATTTCCTTTGACTGAAAAGTTTACAATATTCAGGGGTGCTTTATCTCCACCACCAAACTCAGAGAAAGGATCATTCCAAAAATTAAAATCAGCATTATAGGTATTATGCCACATAAGCATATGGTTTGTTGAAATATACCAAGCATTTTCAGCTCCATAAGCATCCGGAGTTAAAAGGGTATGAAAATTAACTAATGCCATTCCTTCTGCAGGAGGATTTACTTTCCCTAAAACAGAACCCCCATCGTGACTTCTTGCAAAAATTCCCTGATAACTGCTATTGATACAATCAAAATTATATACTATAGAATTATGCGGAACTGGAATTCCAAACCACTGCCAGCAATCTGCATGATTACACGTTTGTTCAACACAAGTTCCATCTCTGGGATCAATATTTTTTGCCAGAGCATTTACAACAAATGGCGTCCTAACAAAAACATCATCTCCTAAACCTTCCAAATAAACATTTCTTGCCATCTCACTGTTATACACTGCTTTTGATAGACCAATAAAAGATGAACTAGTATACCACTGCCGAATTGATTGGTCAATTGGATGAGACTCCTCTATAAATTTATTATAGCCAGTTAAATTGCAGTTGTCCACCCAAATATCATACCAATCGTGGTAAAGAGTAGCAGAAGCGAAAACATTTCCATTAACATTTTTTATTGTAATCCCTTCAACCTTATTGAATCTAGTTTGAACTATTCCTTTGGTCCACCCATAACCTTGCAATATCGTGTTCTCTCTGTTTCCTCCAATCTCTTTATTAGAAGTTATAGTTACCCACTCATTTTCACCTTGAATGAAACCATTTACTCCCCCGCTACTTTGATTGTGTATCCCTGGATTTAATATAACAATTCCTCCATCAGCATTATTTCCATAGCCATTGCTGCTTCTCCACTGCCTAATTGTATCAATCGCCTTGCCTATTGTTGCAAAGTTTTTGGTATTATTATTTACTCCTGAAATTCCCCAAGAATCGCTCCCTTCGTTAGGTGCTACCCAAATTTTTGGTTGTGGCAAATTTCCGGTTGGATTTACATTAATAGTTAACGGATCTATCCCAATCCCTCCACCAATAATAAAATGGTCTCCATTTTTTGGTTCATATAAAAATGTTTGCGGACCATTTCCCCAGCTTACTGCATATGGAAAATTTATTGTCTTTGTGGTCTCGTTATAATCTCGTATAAGTTTTCTGACACCTGTCCACCAAGGCCTGCCATTTTGGTAAAATATAATATATTGCTGCCAGATATTTGCAGGAAAACCATTTTGACTAGTAACATTACAAACATAATTCCAACGAACCGTAATATTATCTGTCCAACAATTTAAAGCATATCCTTCTTGCCCAAAAGTTCCCTCAACTATCCAATTTTTATCCCTCACTCCCCCATCCCTCCCGTAAACAACCGCCTCGACATTAATAACTCCGTCAGAAGAAAACTCCGAAGCAGACAAAGGCACCCAATATTCCCAAACACCTGTCTGCGGATTCAAGCTCATCTCCGTCGCTGTCTTCATTCCGCCAGAATATCCCTGTCCTGAAATTATAAATTCAACTCTGTCAATTCCCTCCTTAGAAAACGCAACAACTCCTAAATTCAAAGTCTCTCCAGCATTAATTCTCTGATACGGCACAACATCCCAGCGAGCAATTGGCGTCAAGCCGATAGCACTCACAAAACTCCCAAGACAAATCAAAAACAAAACTCCAAAAATAACTAGCACACTCTTTTTCATTACATCCCCAACGAACCCAAATTAATAAATCTTCTTATCATCCAATTTCTTCAATAAAATATTTCCTCTTCTCAAATCTTCTTATCGTCCAATTTATTTTTATTGTTAAATCTTCCGTCAAAAAAGTACTGTAAACTTACAGAGATATGCGTAAAATATCTGCAACAGGATAATCATGTAATCGAAATAAAAAATACCGACGATAAACGAATCCAAGATAATTATCTGCGATACGCCGTCACACAACATTAAAACAAGATTTACCAAGTCCATTTAACTGAATAGCGCCCGTCAAAAATTCAAAAACAACCTTTTATAGATTCTTCCCCTCTTATCAACATATCTAACAATAATTGTATTCGGATTATTTACAATGTCAACCAAAACTCTATAATCACAGACTCTTATTTTAAATCCATATTGTTCATCTTTCAAAACTTCTATTCCCTGCCCAGTCTCTCCAACATATCTCATCTTCTTAATTATTCTTTCAGAAATTTCCTTAGGTAATTTTCTCAATTGCTCTTCAGCTTTTGGATCATATCTCACCTCATATTTCATTATAAGAATTCTTGTTCAATTTGTTCTTGAGTTTTGAATTTTCTGTAATCTCTTTTTCTCGATTCAGACACAGCTTCTTTTACATTCTCTTCCAATTCAAGATTTCCCTCTTCGAGCATTCTCTTTATGTATTCCATTTCTTTCTTCAGAATAATCAAAGTTTTATTGACGTCGTTTAATGTTGCATTTTCCATATTTCCTAAAGAAGACTCTCCTTTTTATAATTTTCTATCGCGTCTCATATTCAAACCCAATCCTCGCAATATCCGCAACATTTATCTTATTGTCCTTGTTGATATCATAAGCAGAAACAAAGCTCGAATCAGTTGAGACATTATTGTATAGGCTCCTGACAAAAGTCACGTCAGTCCCGTTTACTAATCCTTCATTAGTAACATCAACATCCAAAGTCGCCTTGTTCAAATTCTTGTTGTAAACATAACTTCCCGCAATTCCAGAAGTTGAATTCGCTGAAGTTCCAGCAGTCAAATCTACAGACGCCCCGCCAAGAGTAAAGTTCCGGATTAGTCCAAAGTAATTCAATTGCAAAATTCCTCCATTCCCGCCGCTTCCAGAAATAGTTGAATACCCTCCGCGCCCAACAAACACCGCCGAAGTCGTATTAAACAAATCAATAACAGTGATATTCAAAACACCCGCGTTCCCTCCCAAAGAACCAGAGATATTAGAACCGTTCTTCCCAGAAAAGTCAATTCTATTTCCAGTCAAGAAAGTCAAATCCGAACGAGTCGCGTTAGTAGTAATATTCAAAGCCAAATTATTTCCTAAAGTATAAATCCTCGACGAGATAGTCATATTTCTAAACTGGCACAGCGAGTTGCTGCAAAGAGAACTATAAAGTGTGCAGTTGGAAGTTATCGAACAAGCCCCATTCTCAACACAACCAGCCCCCAAACAAGAACCAACTATCTTAACATTCAAAGTAGTTGTATAATTCTTATTTCCAGAACTATCATTAGCAGTCGCATTGTATTTGTAATCTCCTGCAGGCAAGCCAGTCCAATTAACAGCCCGCGTCCCGTCGGTAAACATAGTTGAATTAACCAGCCCATTCGAGTTATTATATAAATTAAACACAACACTCTGGAAATTCGCATCAGAGGCAGAAACATTAACATAAAGTCCGCTCGCATTATTTACAACTTCATAATCATTCTCTGTCCCCACTCCGTAGCTCAAGTTCGGCGCAGTCGTATCAGCCACAGCTGTAGATATATTAACTATTCTCTCCTCCGTCGAATTAACATTCCCAGCCAAGTCAACAGCATAAGATTTGAATGTGTGTTCTCCTTCAGTTAAAGAAGTAAAGTTATTGTAATATTTCGAAGCAGATGCATTGTATAATGCAGATATTTCAGAAGCCGACAAGCTTCTGTTGAAAATCATTACTTCGTCGATTGTGCCGTTGAAATAATATCTATTCAAATAAGTATCTCCTCCAATTGAGTTATATTTCGGAAAGTCTGAACCAGAATCTGTGCTAATTTTACCAAACAAAGTATCTGTCTCTGTCTTATTTAAGACGCCGTTTAGATATATTTTAGCGGCAGTGCCATTCCAAGTTCCAACCACGTGATACCAAGTATTATTTAAAACTACATTAGTAAATGGTCTTAAGAATTTGCTCTTGTTACTAATAACAAAACCAAAACCACAATATTCACCAGCTATCAAGTTATAGTCTGTACCAGCAGCGTTACCATTAACTCTTGACCTCGCAAAAATACCTTGGATTGCGCACACATCAACTGTTTTTACCCAAGCCGCAACAGTCAAATTTCCAGATATATTCAAAGAGCCACTATCAGTTATATCGACTCCATTAACATTATCATCAACTCCATTAAGATAAATTCCACCGCCGAATTTGCCTGCTGTTGTTAAATATTCATTTGTACTGGCAATTGTTCCATTATTGTTGTTTCCAGACCAGTCATAAACTTTTGTTGAATTTTCTCCAGGCCCATTATTGTCAAGTCTATACCAACTAACAAGAGAATTATCAAAATTCGTAGCAACATAATGTTCTTCGTTTTCATCAGAAGAAGAAACATTAACTACAATTGAAGTAGCAAACTGATTCGAACCCGATGCAGGAGTATCTCCAACAAATGAAATTAGGGGATAACTCAAGTCAACAGTCAAAGTATAATTACTACCAACGCCAGTCGTCTCATTCTGCGAAGTAATCGTATTAGCAACAACATCAAACACTTCCCAGAACCAAGTATAAACTCCTTCAACCATCGAAACAACAACAGAAACAGTTGTAGCCAAAGGCGCTCCAACTATAGAAACGAAAGTACTATTGTAAAGCCCGCTAGCGTTGTAAATGTAAAGTGTTGCGTTACTCAATCCGCTCCCAACGTCAGTTAAGTTAGCAGTAAAGTTAACAGTAGCGTTAGCACTAAACGTAGCGTTAGCAGGAGAAATAGAAGTAATATTCGGAGCAGTAATATCAGATAGTCCAACATCCCACCAAACATTCCCAGACATATTCAATGAATCATTTGTATAATTCGCATACCCTTCAGCAGAAACATTCACAATATAAGGCGAGTAATAAATCGTCGTCGAAGCATTTCGAGTATATTCAAGTAAAGTCTGCCGGGAAATCAACCCGCCAGCACCAGTCAATTCATTAAACTTCCAAGCCCCGCTCGAATTCCACAAACTAACATTCGCGTTCTCGATTGGAGCATGCGAATACAAATCAGTAACATTCACATCCAAATACCAGTGCATGTTCAAAGTCCCCACCCCCCCAGTAATCCAAGTTGTATTTATCGAAGTCCCGTCGGTGCGGGTAACATTAGTCAGATTCCACGTTCCAGAATTTGATGATGCCGTGACGTAAATTTCATAATTCGGTGCATTGATGACAGAATCTGCAACAGTCATGTTAGTTCCACCCTGATAAATATAAATGCCGTATGAATTATTTGAAATCAAAGTTGAATTAATTATTGTTAAGTTATCAAGACTTCTTCTTACATACATCGCATAATATGAAGTAGAATTAAAAATCGTGTTTGTTATGTAGGTGTTGTCAGAAGTCTGGTCTATCCCGATAGCCTCCACGCTCGAACCCGTCGTGGTTATGTCGTTTCCATCCAAAAAGTTGCCTTTGCTTAATTGTATGTATAATCCTCTCCCTCCGACTGATGTTATAGAATTATTAATAATCCTGTTATTATTTTCAGCAACATTAGGGTTTGATATCTGAAAAGCCCCTGCTTCATTTGTTGATGCAATCAAATTATTACTAACTGTATTATTATTCGCACCACCAAAAAAGTATAGAGCAATCCCTGTCGTGCCATTGAAGAAATTGTTGTCAATAACAGAATTGCTAGTCCCAAATAAATTCAACCCGTCATACGAGAAATTAGAATTCCTTATGGTTATGTTATTACAGTTGCCAAAAATAACCTGTCCATATTGTGTAAAGTCAATGCCGTCAAAAATCAAGTCATTACAATTGTAAGTATAATTTATCGGCTTTCCCTCAGCAAGGTTGTCGGCAGTAATAGTATTGTTATAAGAATTAAATCCTCCCCATGATGCACTTCCAGAAACCACTATCGATTGATATTTTGAAGTATTTATCTGATTGGAAGAAAAATTAGAATTAGCAGCATAGTACATCCGAATACCATAACCGCTTCCCTGATTATTTGTAATAATATTGCCAATTACAGAACTATTTTGTGAAGTTAAACTAACACCAGACAAATATACTCCTGCAAAAAAACCACCCAAAGGATTTAGAGTATTATACTCTACTTGGTTATTATGCGAGTCATGTATATATACACAATTCCCCGTAGTTGCATTGATAGTATTATTTTGAACAAGATTATTGTTAGCTCTCGTATATAAGTAAACACCAGTACCAGTTAAACCAATTGTGATTATAGTATTATTTTGAACCCGCCCATTTTGCGCGCCTGAATAATAAATAGCATATTTATTAGAGGTAGTAGCTGTCCCTTCTTTAATCACGCAGTTCTTTACTATCGTAAAGTTTTGATTCGAATAAACACCATATCCTAATGTGCCGTTGCTTGAATAGTTAATCGTCTTTCCCGCGCAGTCCAATGTAACATTCTCCGCAACTACATTAAAACACGTCCCCGTCGTATTCACGTCCGCAGTCAAAACATAAGTCGTATTCGACTCGTTCAACTCCCCGCACGAACTTATCGACGTGCCGACAGTTGTTGTACTCAAACTAAATGTAACAGAACTCGAATTAACATTATTAGCACTATCATTACAATAAACTTTCCAAGTATTCGAACCCTCAGTTGAATTCAACCCACTCCAATTAACTCCCGCACTCTGAGTAGTAGAATTCCAAACTCCGCTATCATTCGACCACCAGCATCTCTGTATATTCGTCTCCGTCAAAGTATAATTCAACTCCGTCACATTAGCACTATAAGTCGTATTCAAAGGATAAGTAATATTCACAACAGGCAAAGTAATATCGACAGTAACAGTATAATTCTCCCCCGCGCCTGTAGTTTCATTCTGTGAAGTAATAAAGTTATTAGCAATATCGAACACTTCCCAGAACCAAGTATAAACTCCTTCAACCATCGAAACAACAACCGAGACAGTTGTAGCGAGTGGCGCTCCAACAATTGAAACAAAAGTACTATTGTAAAGCCCACTAGCATTGTAAATGTACAAAGTAGCATTTGATAACCCACTTCCCACATCAGTCAATCCAGCAGTAAAGTTAACAGATTGATTAGCACTAAATGTTGCGTTAGCCGGCGTAATAGAAGTAATATTCGGAGCACTCGACTCAGTCAGCATAAACACATCCTTATACTGATTCATTAACAACGAAATATTCTCGCTCTTATTCCCGTTCCTGTAACCAAACGCAGAAACATTAACAGAGTAAGGCACACGATACATCCTCGACCCATTATTAACATACTCAGTTATCGTCGTCATATTCGTCCATCCAGTTGAATTCGTCGTCAAATTCTCAAATTCAATTCCGCCACTAACGTTGTAAGCAGTTATATTTGCCCAAGAAATATTATTCCCAACAGTGTCATTAACGAAAGCTCTGTAATACCATTTCCTTATTAACTCAGAACCAGCAAGAACAGTTTCATTTGTCCCCGCTGTTCTATATGAACAATTAATAAATGTGTTATTTGTACTGTTAGTAGTCGTATACAAAACATCTCCGCTAATTCCAGTTATATTAACGCAATCTTGAATTATCGTATGATTTGCGTCTCTAAATGCAATTCCTCGGCTGTTAGTTGAAGTTCCTATTGCTGTCTGCTTGTTTAGTACATTACCCTGAGATAAATAAAGATAAATTCCGTAACCTGAGTTGCTTGTTCCTGTGTTTGAAGTTAAATTATTGTTCGAAGATGCCCTAAGATAAATTCCGTAACTTGAAGTGCTTGTTCCCGTGTTTGAAGTTAAATTATTGTTCGAAGATGCAGAAAGATAAATTCCCTGACCTGAAGTGCTTGTTCCTGTGTTGTTTGTTAAAATATTATTGTTTGAAGCCGAATAAATAAAAATTCCAACATTTGAAGTGCTTGTTCCTGTGTTTGAAGTTAAATTGTTGTTTGAAGACGAATAAATAAAAATTCCGTGATATGAAGTGCTTGTTCCTGTGTTTGATGTTAAAGTATTGTTGCTTGAAGATTCATCAAGAGAAATTCCCTGACTTGAATTGCTTGTTGCTGTGTTATTTGTTAAAATATTGTTCAAAGAAGAAGTAAGATAAATTCCACTACTTGCATTCCCATAAACACTTACATTATTATTTAATAAAGTTCCGTTCGAAGAACTTGATCCATTAAAGAAAATTCCATGTCTACCTTGATTTGGAGAAATTGCCGCAGTTTCATTTCCGTCGGTAATAACGCAATTCTTGACAGTTGAATATCCCTTTGTTGCATAAACTCCATACTCTGAATCCAACCCACCCTGTGAATAATTAATATTATATCCATTGCAATCCAGAGTAACATTATTAGCAGAAATTATGAAGCACGTCCCCGAAGAATTAACATCCTGAATTAAAGTGTAAGTCGTATTCGCTTCGCCAAGAGTCCCGCAGGAATTACTCCCATTAACAGCTCCGGCAGTACTCAAACTAAATGTAACAGAACTCGAATTAGCATTATTAGCAGAATCATTGCAATAAACTTTCCAAGTATTCGAACCCTCCGTAGCATTCAACCCACTCCAATTAACTCCCGCACTCTGAGTAGTAGAATTCCACGCCCCGCTATCATTCGACCACCAACATCTTTGCACATAAGTATCAGCAATAGTATAATTCAATTCAGTAACATTAGCAGTGTAAGTCGTATTCAGAGGATAAGTAATATTCACAACAGGCAAAGTCACGTCAACAGTAACAGTATAATTCCCCCCCGCCCCCGTCGTCTCATTCTGAGAAGTAATTGTATTAGCGACAACATCAAACACTTCCCAGAACCAAGTATAAACTCCTTCAATCATATAAACAACAACCGAAACAGTCGTTGCTAATGGAGCTCCAATTACATTTACGAAAGTAGAATTATATAATCCACTCGCATTGTAAATATACAAAGTCGCATTCGATAATCCCGAACCAATATCAGTTAATCCAGCACTAAAGTTAACACTCGCATTAGAAGTAAATGTCTCATTCGCAGGAGTTATAGCTGTAATATTCGGAGCAGTGTAATCAATCGTCACAGTTCTCAATTCAGTTGCATTGACATTCCCGCCCAAATCAACAGCATACGACTTGAACGTGTGTTCCCCTTCAGCTAAAGAAGTGAAATTATTGTAATATTTAGTTGCAGTTGCATTATACAACGCAGATATTTCCCCAGCACTTAACGACCTGTTGAAAATCATTACTTCGTCTATTGAACCATTGAAAGGACCTGTAGATTCATCAGAATGTGTCCCAATAGTTAGAAGGGTTGCTCCAGAATCAATAGTTTGAATGCCCGAAGTATTTGCTGGGCTATTTGCATCTTCTAAGCCATTAATATATAAATGCAAACCGTTAATGCTATTATTAGCATATGTAAAACAAACATGGATCCATTTATCCTTTACGGATGAACCAGTTGCGCTTTCGATATACGTGCTAGCATTAACTCCATCAAAAAAAAGTTTATACATATCTGTTCGTCCGGTACCGCTACCAAAATCATCCCTAACAAATAAAAATCCATTACTCGGGCTAGAGCTATATTTAGATGCAATATAATCATCATTAGTTATTGAAGTAGAATATACCCAAGCACATCCGCTTAATTCTGTAGCTACATCAATCTCATTAATATCTTGGGTAATAATTCTGTCATCCACCCCATCAAACTCAAATCCTCTCCCAAATCTCCCCGCCCCCGTCTGGACAGCCCCGCCCATCTTCGTTCCATTATTCACTCCCATATAATCCACCACATCCCCACTCGAATTCAAATCATCCATTCTCCACCACCCCACCAAAGAGTTATCAAAATTCGTAACAACAAAATGCTCCCCTTTCTCGTCGGCAGAAGAAACATTAACTACGACAGAAGTCGCTGTCTGGTTAAATCCAGAATTAGGCGTCTCCCCGACAAATGAAATATTCGGAATAATTGTATCGACAAATAAATTATTCTTGGCAGAAGAAACAACATTCCCTCCCATGTCCTGCGCGTACGCCTTCACAGTGTGCTTCCCGTCAGACAAAGAAGTCATGTTCGTAACTAAATATTTTGCAGACGAATTAGCATAAAGCGCGGCAATCTCCTCCGCAGATAACGAGCGATTGAATATCATTACGTCGTCGATGGAGCCGTTGAAATAATAATCCTCCCCCCCATCTCTGCTTCCAATAATAAGGTCGCGTGTACTAGGATTAATTAATCCGGTTTTAGGGCCATATGTTCCAAGCAAAACGCCATCCCAGTATGAACCAATAGTGCTGCCATTATAGGTGCCTGCAAAAAAATGCCATCCACCATCACTATAATTTACATATTGATTATTATATGATGCAATATTTGTAACAATACCCACTTGTGTTCTATTACCACTATTAAATCCTAAACTAAATGCCCCATCATTATCTCCAAGTAACTTACGAACAACAAATGAAACTTGGTCTGCTTTTTTTGTTTTTACCCAAACAACCATTGTAATTGACGAAGCATTATCAGATGCGTTAAAAGCACCAATCTTAACATAATCCCCATCCCCATCAAAACTAAATCCTTTCCCAAATTTCCCTGCTGTCGTAGAGATTGCATTAATCCTCGTTCCATTATTCCTCCCCAGATAATCCACAACATCCCCCGAAGAATTAACGTCATCCATTCTCCACCAAGAAACCAGAGAACCATCCCAGTCAACGAACGTCGATACATTCGTAGAACTATCTGTGCCGGTAACATTCACGACGACAGAACTAGAATTGTAATTGGATTCATTGACAGGCGCGTTCAACGCCACAGTCGGCGAAACACTATCGACGGCAAACGCACTCGACGACGAAACAACATTCCCCGCGACGTCAGACGTGTAAGCCCTGTAACTGTGCGCCCCCTCAGACAAATTAGAATTGAACTGCATTCTAGTCGCGTTGTACAATGCTTTTATTTCCTCCGAAGATAACGAACGATTGAAAATCATTACTTCGTCGATGGAGCCGTTCCAATTCTCATCATTTGTCATCACCGTCTTACCTATGCTGATTCTATTATCAATATAGATATTCGGAGGAGTTATCGTAACATTATTTAAATTGCCATTTATATAAAGGGAAGCTGTACCGTTTGTGATATTCGACGCATAAGTCAAAACATAGTTGCACCATGACAGATAACAACCATTATCTGAAACAGACGCATAATTATTTACCCCACCCAATTCAAAATAGAAACGGTCAGTGTCTCCAAAGTCTCGATAAGTTAAAGAAAAGCCCGAAACAGCACCCAAAGTTAATGTTGCAGAAATACCTAATGAATTGTATATTTGATTATTTTTAACATACACCCAAGAGGATATAGAAAAATTACTGCCAGTAACAACATTGGAGTCTGTGCGAATTACTTTCTCCGTGGTAGGGTAGTTGCCAGACCCATCAAATCCCATCCCCTTCCCCATCTTCCCATTCGAAACCTGGACAGCCCCACCACTCTTCGTTCCATTATTCCTCCCCATATAATCCACCACGTCCCCCGACGAATTCAAATCATCCATTCTCCACCAACTAACAAGAGAATTATCAAGATTAGGAACAACAAACCCACTCCCATCCTCAGAAGAAGAAACATTAAACAATACCGAAGCATTCCCGTAAGTCGCGTTCAGAGGCGAAGTCAAATTAATCGACGGATAAACAGTATCAACAGAGAAGAAATTCAACGAACTCGTTCTCAAGTTGTTCACAGTATCATTACAAGAGAAAGTTACATTGTGCGTCCCGTCAGTCAATGCAGCGTAAGTATAATTGAACCAAGTATCATTCAAGCGAGTCATCGAAACATTCGCAGTCTCATTCAACGAGAACCCGCACCAAGAAGAATTCTCCGAAAGCGAAACAGTGAAATTAACAGTCGCGTTGTTCAAGTTCGAATTATTCAAAGGCGAAACAGTCAAGACCGGCCCTGTCGCGTCGTAACTCACGCTCCTCAAAGAAGTCGAATTCACATTCCCCGCCATATCCTGAACATACGCTTTCATCGTATGCGTCCCCTCAGTTAAAGAAGTAAAGTTCTTCTCCAAATATTTGATTGAAGTATTTGCATAAAGCGCTTGTATCTCCGTCGCCGACAACGAACGATTGAATATCATTACGTCGTCGATGGAGCCGTTGATATCATTATAATTAAGATTGGCGTATCTACCTATTTTAAGATTGTAACCATTGGAAATAGTTGTAATCGGTTCATTGACAATTATAGAAATTGCAGGAGTAGTTCCATTTACATATATTTTCATACCCGTAGCATTTCCAGTTCCGTTATACACTGCAACAATATGATACCAAGGTCCGATAGATGTTACTCCTGCAGTTGTTCTAGATGCTAAAGCGGAAGTCCATTCTGTTGTCACAAGTTCAAAACTAACTCTCCTTGAACTATCCACTCTCAGTTCCCAATAAGAATTCACTGCATCACCTTTTCTTAATAAGTTTTCACCCCATGAGCTGCTAATATCATCAAACTTTACCCACATTGACAAAGTGAAACTACTACTATTCGTGAAATTTATAGTTTCGCTACTTGGCACAGAGACATAATCCCCATCCCCATCAAACTCAAATCCCTTCCCAATCTTCCCATTCGAAACCTGCGCAGCATCACCGACGACAGAACCATTATTCGAATTCCCTGACCAAACAACCAACTCCCCACGACGCACAAGAACAATATCATTCGGCACATCAACATCATAAATCTTATTATTATAAGGAACCTTAGTAATTGATTTAACTTTAATTTCTTCTCCGTTTCCGTCTAAAAATACTAAATTATCCGCTTTAATTTTTCCATTATTAATATCACTATAAACCTCTTTAACTCCCCCAAGATTAAAGCCCTCTACCGAAAGTTTTTTATAATCCTTCTCTTTAAGTTCCTCCATGGCAGAAATATTAGTTAGAATACCTAAAGACTGGGAAATTGAAATAGAAGAGTCTGGTAATCTCTCATTATTAATTAAATTATTATTAAGAAGAGAATTACAGGAAAGAGCAAGACTTCGTTCTATTGTTTCTAAATCGCAATTAACCGAAGAAGACGTCAAAGAATTGTCAGACAAAATTGACAAGGCATTATCTAAAAGATTTCTGCAGTCAATTAAGGAGTAATCAGTTATGTTAGTAGTAGTTGATGCTAACAGATTGATTTCAGCGTTGTTATCTAAAGGAACAGTCTTTGAAGTTTTTCTGTTAAATAAGTCATTAAGAACAATAGAATTCATCGCCCCAGAATATTTATTTACCGAAGTTGGAAGGAATTTAGGAGAGATAGTAGCAAAAACTAAATTATCTTCAGAAGAATTTTCAAAAGTCTTTGAAATAATGAAAGAGCAGATAGAACTAATTCCATTTGAAGATTTCAATAAATTCGCTGACGAAGCTAAACAGTCTTCCCCGCACGACAAGGACTTGCAGTACTTTGCATTGGCAATTTCCCGTAGCTGCGGATTATGGTCTGATGAATCATTTAGGCAGCAAACCAGAGTAGAAATATTTTCAACTGGAAGACTATTAAGATTTCTCAAAGACGAGGAATAGTCAAGTTCGTTCTTGAAGTAAATCTTATGCTCCTCACTAACAACCAGCTCCCCTTCCTCTGTCTCAATCCTATACATCTCACCATTTGTATTATCATAAATCTGTCTCTCCGTCGGCAATTGTAATTCTTTCTCTCCTGTTTCCTGATTTAGCGTCATAACTCTTTCATCATCATTCAGTTCAGCAAAATACTTCCACTCTTTTGCAAAATATTTTTTAGAAATTGCGGATGCGCCCCAGCCGGGATTTGAACCCGGAAGTTCGCGAGAACCCAGTTTTTGAGACTGGTGTCTTACCATTAGAGCTACTGGGGCTTCATCCGCTGAGTTATTAAAATTCGAAAAGTTTATATAGATGTTGCTGCTACCATTACTATCTTTCGCGAGGATATGTCTTACCATTGGGGCTACATTAGCCTCTTTATTTTCTTTATCACTAATTATTTCTTCTTCATTAACAATTTCCCCGTCGTTATCATAATACTCAACAACATATTCTCCGCTGTTAATTTCTTCTTCACTTAATCCATCGCAATCAACCTCTTGCAAAGTCAAAATCTCCGTCTCATTATCGTAGCACCCCATATAATCCACCACATCCCCTGAAGAATTAACGTCATCCATTCTCCACCAACTCACCAAAGAACCATCCCAGTCGACGAAAGTAGAAATATTCGTCCCAATCCCCGCCGAACCGTCAGCAGAAACATTCACATAAATCGAATTCCCCGCACTCGTCGAACCATCCGAAGGAGTCGGAGCAACAAACGAAATATTCGGAGTACTAACGTCAACAGTCAAAGTATAATTCCCCTCCCCAGTAGAAGTATCTGTCCTTACGAATTGATTCGCCCAATCCCAAACTTCAAAGAACCAAGTATAAACTCCTTCAATCATTAAAACCGGAATACCGACGACAGTACTGAAAACACCCTGCGCATAATCCCAAGTCGTCTGGTTATACAATCCCGTCGTATTGTAAATGCTCAAAGTAACATTCCTAATTCCGCTGACAGAAGTCACGTTCGCAGTGAAGTTTACCGTCGCATTTCCTGTAAATGTATCATTAAGTGGAGAAATAATTGTAACATTCGGAGTGCATTGCGTCAAGAAAATCGCATTTGGATTAGTTGTCATCCCAACAAATGAAGAATCGCAATTCGTGAAATTAAATGTGATTGTTCCATTCGATGTTCCAGCAGCAGATTGATTTATCGCGGAGGCATTTATTATTCCAGATAACGTCAGCAAAGGTGCAGTAATATTTATTCTCTGTCCCCAATCCTCGCTTGAACCAGAATAAATATTAC
>Ga0208245_1001069_pt1 | contig 18150 bp, 21 predicted proteins | sample RifOxyC1_FD_184035 | JGI IMG/M metagenome (GOLD analysis project Ga0208245, IMG submission 184035) | Soil microbial communities from Rifle, Colorado - Rifle Oxygen_injection C1 (SPAdes) | ecosystem: Environmental > Terrestrial > Deep subsurface > Rock core/Sediment | place: Rifle, Colorado... | reverse complement strand
TTACTCGATCCTCACACATGGTCATTGTGCCAATTATGCCGACCCTCTTTACATACTCTTTAGTCAACAAAAAAACGGCGTTTTATGCCGTTTGGACCGTAGTTATCAACAAGGGGCTTGAGAGGGGCTAAGATTTTTTGAAAATTATGCCCGGATTTATTCGGTAGCCGTAATCCTGATAGCCGTCGATGAAATCAATTACTCGCAGTTTTTTCTCAATCTCTTTTCTTATTTTATAAACCGCACCCTCTACGGATTTTCTGGTTGATAATCCGGACAGTTCGATCAATTCTGCTGTCGGTATGTAACTCTTTTTTCCGAGCATTGCCAAAATCAATTTGCCTCGTCCGTTTTTTATTTCTATACGGTGATAATGTTTTGCTTTTGGTTCACGATATATTACACCATCAGCCGTGATAAATATTTCCATTCGCCCTTTTTTCTTATTCTTTTCTTTTTCAGATTTTATTTCATCTCGCCAGTATTTGACTACTTCCTCGGCAATCTTTTTTCTCTCGTCTTGATTTCGCTTTTTGTATTCAGCATTTTCCTTGAGCAGGGATTCCACTTTTATTTTAAGCAAAGAGTTTTCCGATTCTGATTCAATGAGTCTGATATTTAATTCCTTGATTGTATTTTGAGCAACAGTAAGCGGATCAAGCCCCGCATTAACAAAGGCGTGTTCAACGGCTCTTTTGGTAGCGTCAATAGAAAATCTCATCGTAGTGCCGAAACCCACGGTTTTTCTGATATTGAATTTATATGTGGCGGTCTTTGAGACCTTTTTCATAGTCATAGTCATTTTTGTTTGCCCATTCACTATTTTTTGGCAATATTTAGTGAATGAGACCAATTTTACCCTCTCCATTCACTAATTTTACTACTCAATGATTTATCGCTCGACATTTTTCGCATTGGTAGTACTTTTTGCCTTGGACCGAATGAAAATATCTAAATGTTTGATTGCCACAATCCCAACAACCGTCCACAGGCGTGTAGGTTTTGCATCTCGGCCGATTGATCAGCTTTGGCCTATCGAGTTTTTCCATTTTGGAGTATTTCGTGTCCATACGGGTATTATGACAAAATTGCGTAATTTTGACAATACAAATCATAAAGAGTAAAATGGTATTAAGGTCTAAAAGTTAAATAATATTTTATGAATGACATTGAAAAACTTTTTACAATAACCGAAATCGCCAAAATATTAAGAGTACATACCCGGACCGTAAACCGTTATATTGAATCCGGCCGGCTTAAGGCATCCAAACTTGGCACCTGGCGAATTCGGCAGTCTGATCTGAATGCTTTTTTGGATGAGTCGAGCAATATTACAAAATCAAAATCTAAAACTAAAAAATAACTATATGGAAGATAAAGAAATTGTAAAATTATTTTTAGAGATGCAAGAATGGCAATCTTTTGAATGCAAAAGAGCCGCCATTGATCCCTCCAAACTATTAGAAACAGCCATAGCTTTTGCGAATACCGAAGGTGGTTTTATTGTAATTGGATTGGAAGATCCTGCAAAGGCTCAGGGTGAAAAAAGATTAATTGGTATAAGCGAAAAACCTGACAATGTTTCTGACTTTTTAAGACTTATTGATAAGGAGATAGATCCACCATTAATGCTTTGGAGTAAATTCGAGTTAGACATTATCAATGTGTCTGGACAAGCTGATAAGTTAATGGTTATTAATATTAAAAAAGGAGATGATGTTCATTCCTTAAAAAGAGGAGATACTTTTGTAAGAAAAGGACGCCAAAATACAAAAATTGGATCAACAGAAATAATGCGTCTTAAGTATGAAAAAGGTTCTATAAAATTTGAGAATGAAAAATCTGGGGTTTATGAATTAGACGATCTTGATAACGAATTATTAAATCAATATAAAAAAGATACATCAAGTGAAGGTGTTGATAATTGGCAATTTTTAAAAGATAACGGCTTAGCATTACAACAGTCTGGCAAATATGAATTAACAAAAGCAGGGGCTCTGTTGTTTAGTAAAAATCCATCCGTTTTGTTAAAAAATAAATGTGGAATAAAGATTTCTCATTATTACGGAACGAGCCCATCTTTCTCTGGGAAGCCAAATTTTGTATCACGACCCTTTACTATTGAAGGCCCTCTCTTGAAGCAAATTGAAAAAGCAGTGGCTTATTTTAGAGAAGAAATTGTAAAAAAATCACCTCCTAAGTTATCAGGTGCATCATTTAATCCAACTTTTATGGTTCCAGAATGGGCTTACCAAGAAGCAATAACAAATGCTGTCATTCATCGTAATTATTTTGTGCAAGATGATATTCAAGTGCGTTTATTTGATGATCGTGTAGAAATTGAGAGTCCTGGTACATATCCTGGTCATATTACAACTACAAATATACGATCAGAAAGATTTGCTCGTAATCCAATTATTTTGAGAACACTCAATCGTTTTCAATCGGCACCTAATCTTGATATTGGCGAAGGAGTTGATCGTATGTATAAAGTAATGAAAGAACAAAATCTTTATGAACCGTTATTCGTGCCACCGACAATAAGACCAAATTCTGTTTTGCTTGTTCTATTAAACCTACAAAGGATTGAATATTGGGATACCGTAAGTAAATACCTTGATAATAATTACCGAATTAACAATAAACAAGCTCGAGATATTACCGGAATTACCGATACTATAAAGATGTCTCGATATTTTAAAGTTTGGACAGATAAGGGGTTATTGCAAAAAATAGACAGCGGTTTTAAAGGGTTAGTTTATTACAAGAAAGTCGGCGTTGATATCCCTAAAAAAGTAGATACCGCATTTGCAGGGGGTGTTGAAAATGGCAAAAAACATGATCAATCTATCCTCTAAAAATGGGCAAAAAGTGCCATATGCCATTTGCCGGCCGGCCAGAAAATGACAAATTTAACAAATTTACAAATTATGCAAAAAGAAGCCAAAGCTCGAATCAAAATAAATAACATACTCCAAGAATCCGGCTGGCGATTTTTCGATGATGAAAAAGGTTCGGCAAATATTGTTTTAGAGAATAACGTAAAACTTACCAAGAAAGCCGTTGACGAATTAGGCAATGACTTTGATAAAACCAAAAACGGCTTTATTGATTTTCTTTTGCTGGACGACAAAGGTTTTCCTTATGTAGTTCTTGAAGCTAAGTCTGAAGATAAAGATCCGTTAGATGGTAAAGAACAAGCTCGTCATTATGCCCAATCGCAAAATGTTCGCTTTGTTATTTTGTCTAATGGCAACATGCATTATTTTTGGGATTTGGAACGAGGTAATCCAACAATCATTACTGTTTTTCCAACAGATGAATCGCTCAAACATTTTGAAGCATTTAAACCAGACACTACAAAATTAGTAGATGAGAAAATTTCCGATGACTATATTGCTTTAACTCAGAATCCAGCCTATATGCGAGATCCTCGTTGGACTGACGAGAATTTAAAGCAAGAAATGGTTAAAGAGTACGATCTCAAATTTTTAAGACCATATCAGCTTAAAGCTATTGAGGCTTTACAAGACTGGGCTAAGGCTGGCAAAGATCGCTATTTGTTTGAAATGGCTACTGGAACCGGTAAAACTCTGACTTGTGCTGGCGTAATCAAATTATTTTTAAAGACCGGTAACGCTAAAAGAGTTTTGTTTTTAGTTGATCGTATTGAGCTCGAAGATCAGGCCGCTAAAAATCTTAAGAAATGGCTGGCCAATGATTTTACTACTGTTATCTACAAAGAAAACCGTGACGACTGGCGAAAGGCCGAGATTGTCGTTTCTACCGTACAGAGTTTGTCGGCCGGCAATAAATATCAGAAACTTTTTACTCCCACAGACTTTGATTTGATAATTTCTGACGAAGCCCATCGTTCTATTGGTGGTAATAGTCGAGCAGTCTTTGAATATTTTGTTGGTTACAAGCTCGGTTTAACCGCTACTCCCAAGAATTATCTCAAAGGAATTGATCCGGCCAAGCTTGGCGACCGTGATCCTCGAGCATGGGAACGCCGTCAGCTCTTTGATACTTATAAAACCTTTGGTTGCGAAACTGGTGAGCCAACATTCCGCTATAGTTTGCTCGATGGTGTAAAAGACGGTTATCTAATCAATCCGATTGTTGCCGATGCTCGAACGGAAATCACCACTCAACTTTTGTCCGATGAAGGATATTCAATGCTTATCGATACCGAAGAAGGTAAAGAGGAACAAACTTTTTATCAGGCTGATTTTGAAAAGAAGTTTTTCTCGGATAAGACTAATGCGATTTTTTGCGAAACCTTTCTTAAAAATGCTTTGCTTGACCCAATAAGCAAAGAGGTTGGCAAAGGTATTATCTTTTGTGTCAGCCAAAAACACGCTGGCAAAGTTACTCAGCTTTTAAATCAATTGGCTGATCAACATTGGCCGGGCAAATATAATTCTGATTTTGCTGTCCAAGTTACTTCCAATATTCCGGATGCCCAAACCTTCACTACCAGCTTTGCTAATAATAATCTTAACGGTTATACCAAGTGGCTTGATGGTTATAAGTCCAGCAAGACCAGAGTTTGCGTGACTGTCGGTATGATGACCACCGGTTATGATTGTCAGGATATTCTCAATCTTTGTTTAATGAGGCCGATTTTCTCACCGACTGATTTTATTCAGATCAAAGGCCGTGGTACTCGCAAATACACCTTCACTAACCAAACTCAAGAAAATGGCGAGACAGAAACCACCAAAGAAGCCAAGGATAAGTTTAAACTGTTTGATTTCTTTGCTAACTGTGAATATTTCGAAGAGAAGTACGATTATGATGAGATTCTCAAACTGCCTCATATTATGACTGGCCCCGGCGGAGACGGACCGGAACCAATAAATATTGATGAGGTCATCAGTGCTATTCCTGATCCGCTCAAAACTTTTCAAGAGCAAGCTATCGGACCGCAAGGAATGAAAGTTGATCGCAAACTGTTTGATAAATTCGAGGAAGCGATTAAAGCCGACTCGTTCATCAAAGAAAAATACGAGCAGGGCGACATTCAAGCAGTTGAGGATTATGTGAAGACAGAAATCTTTGATAAACCGCAGGATTATTTCAGCTTGGATAAACTCCGCAAGTCGGTCAAAGTTGATCGCCGTCTTTCCTTGAGAGAAATTATCGATAAAATCTTTGGTCGTTTAGATAACTTCAAAAATAAAGACGAACTGCTCGATGAAGAATATGACAAATTCGTGTCTATCTATAAACCGGAAAGCAAATATGCTATGCCGATCAAAAACTATATCAAGGCTTATATTACGGACGGAGAAATCCGTGACATTATTGAAAGTGGAGAATACCCTCGCTTAGCTACCAATGCCAAGTTAACATTACAAGACTTAAGAGAGCTTAACGGCTGGATCAAGGTCGTTCCGGAATATGTTAAGGATTATGTTTCTCTTAATACATTCATGAATTAAAAAATATGCTCAATCAAGACACCAAGCAAAAAATAAAGAACGCTCGAGATATTCTGGTCGGCAAAGTGCCTGATCCGAAGGCTCAAGTTGAGCAGATTACTTTCGCCCTCATCTATAAGTTTATGGATGATATGGATAAGCAATCGCAGGAACTTCCGGGCGGTAAAGCTCAATTTTTCACCAATGGCTACGAGAAATATGCTTGGTCAAAGATTCTTGATCCAAAGCTTGGTGGTCATGAAAGATTGGAATTGTATGCTGAAGCTATAACCAGAATGTCCGAGAATAAGCATATTCCGCAATTGTTTCGAGATGTGTTCAAAGACGCTTTTCTCCCATACCGCAGTCCGGAAACTCTTAGCTTATTTTTGAAAGAAATAAACGGTTTTAGTTATGATCACAGCGAAGATCTCGGTGATTCTTTTGAGTACCTGCTTTCGGTTCTTGGTTCTCAGGGCGATGCCGGGCAATTTCGCACACCTCGTCACATTATTGATTTTATCGTTGAAGTTGTCGATCCTAAAAAAGACGAGTCTGTTTTGGACCCAGCTTGTGGTACGGCCGGTTTCTTAATCTCGGCTTATAAGCATATTCTCAAAGAGCATAAAAACAAACCTCTCAATCCAGACGAAAAAAGTAAACTGATGAAAAACTTGGTCGGCTACGATATTTCGCCAGATATGGTTCGGCTTTCAAAAGTGAATATGTATTTACACGGTTTCGCCGAGCCAAAAATCTACGAATACGACACGCTTTCTAGCGAGGAGAAATGGGACGAGACATATGACGTAATAATGGCCAATCCGCCATTTATGACTCCAAAAGGCGGAATCAGACCGCACAAACGATTTAGCGTTCAGGCCAATCGAGCCGAAGTGCTTTTCGTTGATTACATCAAAGAACATTTAAGACCGAACGGCCGAGCTGGTATTATCGTGCCAGAGGGCATCATCTTTAAATCAGACGGGGCGTACAAGCAATTAAGAAAAATTCTAATTGAAGATGGATTGTATGCAGTATTATCCTTACCGTCCGGTATTTTTAATCCATACTCTAATGTAAAAACAAGCATTTTATTTTTCAATGAGACACTCGCAAAGAAAACAGATGAAATTCTTTTCGTTAAAGTTTTAAATGATGGTTATGATCTCGGTTCTCAACGCCGACCACGACCAGATTTGCCAAACGATCTGTTTGATAAGGGTGGTGCGCTTGATGTCTTGCGAGCATACAAAAATTCAATTGAAACTGGTAGCAAAAATAATCTTATTAAAGAAAATAGTCTTTTTGCATGGGTAGTAAAAAAAGAAAAGATTGCAGAAAGTGGAGACTATAGATTATCAGGTGATTTTTATCAGGAAGATGGTAAAAAGAAAAATCAGAAATGGCCAATGGTTGAATTGGGTGAAGTCTTTGATTACGAACAGCCAACAAAATATATTGTCGATTCGGTTAATTATAGTGATGAGTATACAACGCCGGTGCTAACTGCAGGGAAAACCTTTATTTTGGGATATACCAACGAAACAGAAGGAATTTTTAAATCTGATCTGCCAGTCATAATTTTTGATGATTTTACAACGGCCATCAAATTTGTTGATTTTCCGTTTAAAGTAAAATCATCGGCGATGAAAATCTTACGTGCAGATAAAACAAAAGCAGATATCAAGTTTCTGTTTTATTCAATGCAAAAGATTTCTTTTCCAGTTAATGAGCATAAGCGTTATTGGATTTCGGAATATTCAAAAATAAGAATCCCGCTTCCGCCACTTAATATACAAAAACAGATACTTAAAGAAATTGAGGGTAAGCAGGCTATTATTGAAAACGCCAAAGAGCTTATCTCGAAAGTAGAGAGAGAGAGAGCAGATTCTGGACAAATTTTTGAAAGGTTAAAGTGTGATTGGGTTGAGCTTGGAGAGGTATGTGACACCACTTCTGGAGGAACACCATTAAAAAGTAAGCTAGAATATTACGAAAATGGGAATATACCTTGGTTGAAAAGCGGTGAGGTTGATCAAGGGTTGGTGTACAAGTCAGAAGAGATGATAACAGAAAAAGGACTGAAAAATTCATCAGCCAAAATGTTTCCTAGTGATACCATCTTGGTTGCAATGTATGGTGCAACCGCCGGCAAGGTTGGCTTGTTGAAATTCGAAGCGTCTACCAATCAGGCGATTTGCGGAATATTACCTAACGATAAATTTATCCCAGAATTTCTTTATTTTTACCTTAGATCACAAACACAAAAGATGATCGGTTTAAGCAGTGGAGGTGCTCAGCCAAATATATCGCAAAATATTATCCGAAAGTTAAAAATTCCAACACCACCAAAGGATATACAACAAAAAATCATAAGCATGCTCTCGAAAGAGCAAGTAGCGATAGAAGCCAACGAGCAATTGATTGAAGTGGTCAATGACCAAATTAATGAAATAATGGCTGAAGTTTAAGAAGAATAAAATTGTATCAAGTTTATAATAAAACCTCTGTTTTTCAGGGGTTTTATTATATGTGTATAACTATTAGTTTAACTAGCTTGACTTATATTATGACCTTTGCTATACTCCCAAATGAGGATGATTCATCCTCTACGCTCATTGACAGTATAAAGAAGAGAGATTACCCAATAAGTTAAAGCCAGACTCTCACGGGTTTTATAACCCAAATTGAAAAGAGGTTTCGGCCTCTTACTTCTCGGATAGAGAAGGCATTATGCCCCGGACAAGTATTTGTTTTGCTTGTAAATCAGGAAAGTGTTCAGCATATATTGTGAACGATTAAACATCGTATACAATGCAAGCTATTCACTATACTGTTTAGCAGTTTATTATTTCGCTTATTTCAGCAAATAGTAATTAATAAATAATTTTCTGGATAAGGCAATAATAATTTATGTAATTCCTACATAGGTTATTTAACGGTTCTGCTACTTTTAGTAGTTGCAGGCCAATGTACTGCCAAAGAGCCGAGAGTCAGATATTGGCTTGCAATGAACAAGGTTGTGGAATCGTTAAATACCGTTTACGGATGAATTACAAACTTAACGATCAAATTCAATAATATGAATAAACAACATAGTTCGAAAAATAAGAAAGATAGGGTAATCGCCCTGCTCATTACCTTTAACCGAATGACTCACAAGGTCTTAAGGTTAAAAATTAAAGATAAGCAGGCTCTCGGCCTGCTTGCTGAAGCCATGCAAATTAATAAGCAAATGTTGTCTTTAATCAAAGATAATAAAATCAGCTTAGAATTTGTGAGGCAGATATTCGCTATAATTTCCGTTTTTGTGAAAGAAATAGTCAGCAAGTGGCTCTTCCGTTACAATTTAACGCCAGCAATGGCATGAAAAATATTATGTTATCTATCGGACAATTGATAAAAATTGGCCGGATCAATAAGGATTTAAGCCAAGAGGATGTCGCCTCTGAGTTAAAGGTGACAAAGAATTATATTTCTCTGGTTGAAAACAATAAGAAAGATCCGAGCATAAACTTTTTAAGAGGGGTTTCAAAATTACTTGATATACCCGTCATTCTTTTGATATGGGAAAAAATGGATTTGCCGAAAGGTAAAACTGATTCCGAGAAAAAGATTACTTCTCAGCTAGAAAAAATGCTCGGCGATGCCCAGCAGTTATTTGCTCAAAGAGCACTAGGTGTAAAAAAATGAAAAAGAGGCAATTCTTAAAAATAAACACTGTTAAAGAACTTAGCTATCAGTTAGGCCTCCCCGAGGCTTTTTTAATAAGCACCGCAGATAAAATTGATAATTGCTACAGGAAATTTACAGATAAAGACAAGAAGGGTAAAGAACGAACGTTTTATATAGCTAACGATAACCTTAAAAAAGTCCATCAAAAAATTAATAAACTACTAGACACATTAGACTATCCGATTAATATTCAGGGCGGAATTGCGGGGAGATCGATTGTTACTAACGCCTCTATTCATGTTGGTAAAAAATATGTAGCGAATTACGATATTAAAAACTTCTTTCCAAGCGTAAATTATAAAATAGTTTATAGATCATTTGAAAAACAAAAATGTACGCCAGAAGTTTGTCGAATGTTGACTCGATTTACTACTGCGGACGGATGTCTACCGCAAGGATTTGCTACTAGCCCAAAAGTGTCCGGCTTGGTTTTGTACAGTTCAAATTTTAGAATTGAAACACTACTTAAGCCTTATGATTTAGCTCATACATTCTGGATCGATGACTTAACGGTATCTGGTAATCGTCCTATAAAGAAATTTCAAAAGTTGTTTTACAAAATTTTCAAACAAGAAGGATTTTCTTTACATGATGATCCCAAAAAAGCGAGGATTACCGATTCGCAACATAGGCAGACATGTACAGGTTTAATTATCAATCAGGAGTTGAATCCTGAGAAGGGATTAAAAGATAAAGTTCGAAAAGAGTTATTTTTGTGCAAAAAATTTGGTGTTAACAATTTTTTGAAAGAACATAATTCGCCATTTGATAAAGATAGATATTTAAGAAAATTGGCTGGCAATATAAGTTTTTTGTGTAGTGTTAATAAGAAAAACTTTATTTTTAAAGAACAGTTAAAATTAATCAAATAGATATGTCTGAATACTATAACCCAAATAGAGATGCCTCGTGGAATTACGGAGGAAAAAACTGGAAACTAAGTCGTTCAAAGATCGATCTGTTTTTAGAGTGCCCAAGATGTTTTTATATGGATAATAAACTCGGCGTGAAGCGAGTGCCCGGATTTCCTTTTTCTATAAACAGTGCAGTGGACTATCTTCTTAAGCAAGAGTTTGATTCTTATCGTGTAAAAAATGAACAACATCCCTTGCAAAAGGAATATGGCATAGATGCACGGCCGATGTCTCACGCCGAGCTTGATGAATGGAGGAGAAACTTTGGCGGTGTTAGATATCTACACGAGCCAACAGGATTTTTGGTAACCGGTGCGATTGATGATTTATGGATAAACGGAAAAGACGAATATATTGTCGTTGATTATAAAGCGACAGCAAAGGACGAAGCCGTGAAAGCTTTAGACAAAGAATGGCAAGACGGCTACAAACGCCAAATGGAAGTCTATCAGTGGCTATTACGGCAGAATGGGTTAAAAGTTTCTGATATCGGATACTTTGTTTATTGCACTGGCAAAATGGACCGGCAGGCTTTTGATAAGCGAATTGATTTTGATGTAAATTTGATAGAGTACAAAGGCAATGATTCGTGGGTAGAAAAAACGCTATTTGAAATAAAGAAGTGTTTGGATAGCGATGTAATACCACAATCCGGTATTGATTGCGATCATTGTGCTTATTGGAATTCTCGCAGACAATTTGAGAAATAAATTATGCAAATTGAATCAAAACAACAAATTTTAGAACGCCGAAAAGAGATAGAACAGGAGCTCGTGGAAATGCTCAAAGAAACTGAGAGCGATTTTACTCTGGATCATGTCCGGGATGCTATTTATAACGAGGAGGACAACGACGACATGATGAAAGTTGTGGCTATGTTCGATCGTGGCAGAGATGCTTCGGAGTTAAGCAATGTTCTTGAACTCGTAACTGACGCTTGGAATTACTTTCCGCACAAAGTCCTCGGTGGTATTTCTCCGGCCGAGCAAATACTTAAGCATAGTGATTAATATGGCAAAAGGAGTTAAAAAAGAAATCAAGCCAAGAACACTTCCCAAAGGAATGACCCTTGAGCAGATGGAAGAAGCTTTTAGCGACCGCCTGGCCAATCTCATTGTCATGCTTTTAGATCACCAACACGAACAGAAATTAAAAGCTAAGGCTGAGGAAGACGCAAAAGTTGAAAATGAGCCATTCAAATAATTTTTATGATCAAGGTTCAAGGATTAGAAGATTATTGTTTAAAGGAGATACAGGCTGTCGTCTTATCGCATATTGATCATTTAAGAGAACGTTTTCATTTTGAAGATTTAGATTTTTCGATTAAATCTATTGTCCCATTTGGAAGTAGAGTTACTGGTCTTTCAAGCAAGAAATCAGATCTGGATGTAAAAATTGAATATACCGGAAAGGCACGAGAAGACGATTTGTTTAATGCCCTAAATGACAAAAAAACAAGTCTTATGATTGAAAATATAAGAGTTGATTTTTATCCAGAAAAACATAAAACAGTTAGTCTAGAATCTTAAACTCCCGCATTTCTTTTTGAGCCTGTTCCATATCCTCGAGCATTTTGAGATATATTGCTCGAGTTTTCTTTGACTTCGTATTATTCTCGACAAAACGAATATCGTCATCATCCACGAATCCGGCCAGCGAGATATAAGCACCGGCCAAGAGTCTGATTCGTTCCTTTATTGCGTGTTTGATTTTGGCTTTTGGTTCCGGAAGTGAAGATAACGGATTAAATGATCCGCGTCGATATGGCATTCTTATGTTTTTGGCGGTCGCAAGGATCGCCTCAATGTCATCATCCTCCATAGCAAGCAACAACATACGCTTGCCCGGGGAACAAGTCCAGCGGAGTCATATTTGCTTAACTTTTCCGAAGTTAAGCAAATCGTTTTAAAGTCTCGAAATTCGTTCACAATCGTTTTCGGTTTCCTAATTGGTGCAAATCTCTTACTCCGGTCGAACCGCTCGCCACACGGGCAAACACGGGGCAAGAATGGGTTATAAATTCTCGTACTTGGCCAGCAATCCTTTCATTTGGTCTAAAACTACCGTCGGATATTTGTACTCGGTCGCATAGTCAAAATGTCGAAAGTCGTTGAGAAGGGCGAGCTGAGATATCAGGGTGGGTTATCCCCACCGTCTATTGCTTTTTTCTACTAGCCGTATATACTCTGATTACTAACACCACCACCTCTGCCTTCATAGGCAGGGGTGGTTTTGTTATGCTAAAATCTAACAAAATGAGTAGCCCAAGCAAAAAAGAACGGGTAGCCGTATATATTGACGGGGGAAATACCTACCGAAGGTTGAAGGATATGAACATTCCAGAAAAGTCCACCAGATTTGACTTCTCTGCTTTGGTCAAACATTTAGCTGGCGACAGGGAGCTTATATCAAAAAGATATTATGTAGGAGTGGTAAAGAACTTTGATGAGTCGGAAAAGGGAGATAAGATGGTCAAAGGCCAGCAGAGTTTCCTTAATGGTTTAACCGAACAAGGTTTCGAGATTAAGTTTGGCCGAATAATGTATGATGGTGGTGCTATTAGAGAGAAGGGTGTGGATGTAAAATTGTCAGTTGATTTAGTGGTCGGTGCCGTAGACAATATCTATGATACGGCAATCGTGATTAGTTCGGATACCGACCTTATCCCCGCAATTAAATATATACGGAAAGCAAAGAAAAAAGTCGTAGAGTATATTGGTTTTGGGACAAAAGACAGTGACGACCGCCGCCGTCAACCATCACTGGGAATGATAAAAGAGTCATCGGTAACTAGAATATTTTCTCAAACTGATTTGGTTCAATTTCAACAAGTCAAAGAACCCAAAGCCTAATTGTCGCTGGATAATCGGTCTAACATCCCGCCCCAGGCGGAGCCCACGATTTTAGCTTTTGTTGGCAACCCATTTTTTGATACCTTATTGAGGGTTAGAACTCCTTCTGGACTTTTGCCTCTTATTGTGGCAGGAATGAGGGGGAAATAGGACCTAAGAATTCACAGCAAAGGAGGTTTATTGTATGCCAAGTATGGGTGCTTGTGTTGCCGCCAGTTCCTTTCAGAATCTTCTTAAGGCGGGTAAGGAAATACCTTGGGAAGAAATTGTCCGCCTGGACAACATCATTGGTGGAGAAATCCGGCTGGAAGAAAGGGAATTTTGTTACCAAGGGATCATTTCCGAAATTACCCTGGAAAATGGTGTTGTTTCCATAATGTGTCCGTGGGTCTTGCGGACGCCTATGGATGATGACGGCGATCCAATTGGCGATTTTTCCATTGATGGATGGGAAGTTGCTGAGAATCCCAGACTCCCGATTACTATTCACGTGCCTAAAACCAGGTACCAAGATAGCGAAGAAATTATGTACCACACGGCTAATCAAAGCTATCCAGCTGGCAATTGGGTAGCTCGGGCCTCTGATTATCGGCTTTCTTTCTTCGCTGGAGCAGGTACTATCTTTCTTATGGGAGATACGGGTCGCTATGCTGGGGTAGCAAGAAATCTTGCTTCGAAATTTGGTTTGTCTACTCAGTAGCCAATCAAATTTGAGTCAAGTTAGTCGCCTGCCTTTAGGGGTATGGCGACTTTTTATACCAAACAGGTTTCCTGTCTGCCGACAGGCAGGTAACATCCCGCGCTAGGCGGAGCTTGACTTTTTCTTAATATATAATATTATAGTGTAGTCGTTCTATGTTGGAACGATTCCCATGAGTAGTGGGATAACTGGTCTTTGAACAAACAAGGAGATTTAGTCATGAGTAGTGACGCGTTCGAAAGGATTTTCAAGTTGTGGATTTCTCTCTGGGAATTGGTACTCAATGAGAAGAGATCCCTTGAGGTGGTCTGTACGACGCTCCAGAAGCTCGTTTTCGAGTTTAAGGGGTATCCCAAGTTCAAAAATTGGCAGGCTATCTGCAATCTTGGAGAGAAAGAACCAGGTATGATGATGGTTTTGGCCACACTTGATATTGAAGAAAACGATGACTTGGCCAAACAGATCATCGCCACTTTTCCTGAGTACTTTTGCTCCGAGAAAACGAATTTCCCAATACCTTGGACGGCACTTGTGCAAAAAGCCAAGGTGAAGGGCGATAGGGATGGATGTGTGGCAATCCGCCCCGTAATCTACGACGCAGTTTACTTTTTTGGTATTCCTCACGAGGGGTTTGTCTTTGAGGTTTCTGATGTAGACCGTCTTCGTCTTCCTGCTTTGCCCGTGGATTTTCCTAGGAATGGTCTTAGGGAATGGGATCTCAAGACCGTACTGCGATGGAGAGGAAAAGATTTTGTCATTGTTGATATCGACGACGATGAAGTCTGGGTTGCTCCTGCAGAATGTTTTGATCTGAATATCTGATATCTTTTTTGTGTGTCTCAATCTTACCGCCCTGTATTTATGGGGCGGTTTTTCTTTTACCCCTAGACTTTTGGCCTGTATTGTGGCAGGAATGAGAGGGAAATAGGACTTACAATTAGATAAAGGAGGCGCTTAAAATGGATGACCGCAGTCCGGATTTCTGGGTTTTACTCCAACGATTTCTGGCTGAAGCCAATCGGCACGGGTATGCTGCTGGAGAGAGTAAGAACTGGATTAAAGAACCTGATGGTTCCACAACCATCGACTATGAATTTGGATTCTGGCGATACCACGATAATTTCTTCGGCGGTGAGTCATACGGTGGTCGAGAGGTAGTCTTCTACGAAGGCAAGGCGGTCTGGATGATGGTTTATTATGGTTGGGTAGAAGTAGGACAAGATGCTAGCTTGATTTATCGTTTCCTACGAGAAGCCTTGCTGAAACAGAATGATGAGAACTTGCCGTTGCGCGGACCAAAGTCATATACCAATCTTGATTTTGTTTATCGTTGTGACTGGTCCAAAGGGTCTACTCTTTGTTGTTTCAGCGGTCACGAACAAATCTTCAACAGAGAGTTTGGGCTTTTATACCGGGCTCATTTCGAAGGGGGTTTGGTAGATCGTTCGGTTGCAATCTAGCCGCCCACCGAAAGCCGCTTGGCTTTGGTCAGGCGGTTTTTCTTTTTTCGATAATTGGTTAGAATGGAGATAGAAAGGAGGTGGTCGGGATGAAGACTTTCAAACCGGTGCCGGAGGATCATGTCTGCGTTTCAAGTATTGAATTTGGTCGGTATTTCGCCGGTAACCTGGTTACTCTGGACCGCCGGGTTTTAATGGCCAAAGTCGGTGTGTGTAAGGAATGCCGAAGCAAGTGGAAGCAACTGGCTTCGGCCTTGATTAAAACCGGCCGATAACCGTCCCGAGCGCAGTCGAGGGGCGGTTTTCTTTCACTTGTTTTGCTTGATTTGATTTTGGAGTATAATTTAAAGGTCAGAGTTTATTAGCAATTTTAATCAAAAACTTATGAATGAGGATAATAATGTGAATAATGCTGATAATCGCGTCCTTCAAGGGATTTTGGCTTACATCGGAATTTTGGTAGTAATCCCTTATTTAATGGCCAAAAATGACCCATTCGTTAAATTCCACATCAAGCAGGGTTTGGTCCTCTTGATGATTGAGATTGTGATTTGGGCGGTGGGGATGACCGTTTGGATGATGTTGCCGCTCATCTATCTCCTCAATTTGGCGGTGATTGTCCTCTCCATTATCGGGATTGTGAATGTGGTTAATAAGCAAGAGAAGGAGTTGCCCCTCGTTGGCCAGTTGGCCAAGCACTTCAAAATCTAAGTCATTTTGACTTTAAGCGGTTTGTGTGGCAGAATAGCCAGTGATGATTAAAACTAAAATGGGTGAACGCCCGGCGGTTAAATATGATGTGATTGTGATTGGTGGCGGGCCAAGCGGCCTGATGGCCGCCGGCACCGCCGCCCGGAACGGTCACAAAGTTTTGTTGTTAGAGAAGAATGCCGACCTGGGCCGCAAGCTCAAGATTACCGGCGGCGGGCGATGTAATATCACCAACGCCACTTTTGATACCCGAACGCTTTTGGCCAAATTTGGCCCGGCGGCCGAATTTTTGCATTCGCCCTTTTCCCAATTTGGCGTCCAGAGCACCTTCGATTTTTTTGCCGCCCACGGCCTGCCGCTGGTGGTCGAGGCGCGCGAGCGCGCCTTCCCGCGGACCCAAAAAGCGGCCGATGTGGTTAAAGTGATGACCAATTATATTCGTCACCCTAAAGTTAATGTTATCAAAAACAATCCGGTGAAGAAGTTGCTCGCCGGGAAGGGGAGCCATCGCATTAAAGCGGTGGAGACGGCGAGGGGAGTGTACCTGGCCGATAATTACATTATCGCCACCGGTGGCAGTTCTCGCCCCGAGACCGGTTCAACCGGCGACGGCTTTGGCTGGCTTAAGACGCTCGGCCACGCGGTTCGTCGGCCGTCGCCCAACATCGTGCCGCTTCGGGTCAAGGACCGCTGGGTCAAGGCGCTCGCCGGCACCTCGCTCTCGTTTATGAAGATTACTTTTTTTGTTAACGAGCGGAAGGCCTTCGCCTTAACCGGCAAAATTTTGTTTACCCACTTCGGCCTCTCCGGGCCACTCATTTTAAACAGCGCTTATCGAGTAGCCGATTTGCTCCATGAGGGAGCGGTGACGGCGCGGATTGATTGCTACCCCGACACCGACCTTGGTTCGCTCGAGAAAAGGATTTTAAAAATCTTCGATCAGCATAAAAACAAAGCGTTTAAAAATATTGCCGCTGAGCTCACGCCGGCCGGCCTCGGCCAAACGCTAGTTGAGGCCGGGTTGGTGGCAGACCCGGCGGTTAAGGTCCATAGCGTCTCGCGCGATGAGCGTAAGCGAATCGCGCATTGGCTCAAGGCTCTGCCGCTTGAGGTGACGGGCTTGATGGGGATGGATCGGGCGGTGGTCTCTGACGGCGGCGTGCCACTCGCGGAGGTGGAGACCAAAACGATGAAGTCTAAGTTGTATGATAATCTCTATTTGACCGGCGACATTTTGCATATCAATCGGCCCTCGGGCGGCTACTCCCTGCAATTATGCTGGACCACCGGCTTTGTGGCCGGGCAGTTGGGATAAGTCGGGGTTGCCATCTGTCGCTAATTTGTTAGGCTTAAGCTATTAGTCACTAAAATAAGCAAAAAATAATTATGAAAAATACAATCATTGCCGTAGTGGCGATAATCGTGTTGGGCGCCGGCGCTTGGTATCTTATCTCCTCGGGTAATTTGTTGCCCAGTGGCGATAAGGCGGACGACTTAAGCGGTCCGGTGGCGGTAGTTAATGGGGAAGAGATTGCCGGGGCTGATTTTGTGGCCATTCGGGAACAAATCGCTTCCGGTCAAGGGGCGGAATTTTCGGCCTTAGACATTGAAGCCCAAGCGGCGGTTGAAGAGCAAGCGCTTGATACTTTGATCTCTCAAGTGTTGTTGCGTCAAGCGGTGGTAGCTGCCAATGTTACCGTTCCGGCCGAAGAGGTGGAGGCGCAAATCGAGGCAATTAAGAGCCAATTTGGCGGCGATGAGGCGGCTTTGGCGGCCCAAGGTTTAGTGGTGAGCGAATTAACCGAGCAAATTAAGCTCGACTTGGCCACTCAAACTTACCTTAATCAAGAACTTAATTTGGAGGCCTTAACCGCCAGTGAGGCGGAGGTGGCGGCCGCTTACGAGCAAATGACCGTTGGCGCAACGAGCGAGGAGGAAGTCCCGGCTTTGGCCGAAGTGAGCGACCAAGTGGAGGCCTTTGTTATCCAACAAAAACAGCAAGAGCTAGTCCTTGGTTTAATTGAGCGATTGCGCCAAACCGCCGAAATCGAAATCTTAATCTAGTTCAAACCAGTTTTGGGTGAAAATGAAAACCCTAATTGCGGTATCCGCCGCAATTAGGGTTTTGGTAATACAAGGAGGGATTATTCGCTTGGTAGCACCGCCACTTGTTTGGCTGTTTGGGGGATTCTCTTCAGAATTTCCCAAATTTTGTTGGTGGCGTCATTGAGTGCCACCTGACCAGCTTGGTCGAGGGCCGAGGCTTGGTACTCGGCTTGGCTACTTTCAATCCCCAGACCATGCTTAAGCTCGGTGGCGCTTTGGGTGGAAAAAGTACCCTGACACGTC
>Ga0208245_1001065_pt1 | contig 18176 bp, 30 predicted proteins | sample RifOxyC1_FD_184035 | JGI IMG/M metagenome (GOLD analysis project Ga0208245, IMG submission 184035) | Soil microbial communities from Rifle, Colorado - Rifle Oxygen_injection C1 (SPAdes) | ecosystem: Environmental > Terrestrial > Deep subsurface > Rock core/Sediment | place: Rifle, Colorado... | reverse complement strand
ATGACCGATATTTTTCATCCAGATCATAATTACGAGAGTCTTTTAGAAGCTTTCAGGGTTATGTGCCAAGCAACACGACACACCTTCATGTTGCTTACAAAACGGCCTGAGCGGGCTGTTGATTGTGTTAAGTCTGCCGAATCTTGGGTTGATTTGCGGCCAGCAGCCTTTTGGCCAATCTCGCGCATATGGTTTGGCATCACAGCGGAAAACCAGCAACGCCTTGACGAGCGTGGACCCTGGCTCCTTCAAATCCCAGCGGCGGTCAGATTCATTTCTTTCGAGCCCTTGCTCGGGCCTGTTATGATACCACCCGAAGTGCTGGAAGGCATCCATTGGGTAATTGTGGGTGGAGAAAACGGCCCGGGAGCGAGGCCGATGCGCCCCGAGTGGGTTAGGAGTTTGCGCTATCAGTGTCAGGAAGCGGGGATACCTTTCTGGTTTAAGCACTGGGGAAGCTATTGGAAACGGCACGAACTGTATTATCCAGGAAATCGTCGGTATTACCAACGTTTTGGGCTCTTATGTGATTACCCTCGCCTTCTCGACAACCGCGAGTGGAGTGAACTACCTATGGAGGGAAATAATGTCTGAAATGTTCGATTTTGAAGATGGTCGCGGCCCCGTACCCGCGCATCAACACGCAAATGGTGGAGGATGGGTAGCGGATACAGTTATTATTCCCGCTGAAATTTATATCGGAAGAACAGCTCGAATCTCCGGCGGGGAAATCTACGGCGGGGCTCGAATCTACGGCGGGGTAATCTCCGGCGGGGTAATCAAGGCAACACCGATACAAATTCAAGGGACCCGTGATTTTCTGATTAGTCTACCCAACAATATTATCGTCGTTGGTTGTGAGAGACATACTATTAAAGAGTGGCTTGAAAAGGGTCCCGAAATCGGAGCAGCGCACAGCTATTCAGAGGCCCAGATCGTCGAATACATGGCGTACATCCGCCTGATCGCGGACCACGTAAAAAGACGGAGCGAGATACCGGAGGGTGGAGAATGAGTGAGCATGGTCTTGATTGGGTCATCGCTGAACAAAACATGAATGCCGACAAGCGGGATAGGTTGGCACTCACTGACGATGAAATCACAATTCTCAGGTACGTGGAACTTTGCACAAGGCCATTTGACATGAGTGATCCCGATAAGGAACCAGCCTATTGCGCTCGGAAGTCAGCCCATAGAAAAGGGCTAATAGCCTTTGATCGTGGCGCAATCCTTACTGACGCGGGCAGAGAAGCCCTTAGGGTATCGAAATGACCCACCCCCGCCAAATTCACAATGAGCTTGTTTTGTTAGGCCTTCGATGGCTTAGGCGGCGTTCCAGTATTGCTTTTTCTGGTCTCGCTACGGTTGCATGGGAAATTCCCGATGCAATAGGATGGCAACGAGGTACATCTACTATCATTGAATGCAAGGTAAGCAGATCCGATTTTCTCGCTGATGCCAAAAAGCCATTCCGCTGTAACCCAGAATTGGGTATGGGCCGATTGCGATATTATCTCTGTCCGGCAGAAGTTATCCATGTTGACGACCTGCCCGAGAAGTGGGGCCTATTGTGGATCAAGGGTAGTCGGGTGTTTAAACAACATGGGGCTGAAGCGTTTTTGGAAATAGCTCTCCATTCCGAAATCCAATTCCTCGTATCAGTATTACGGCGGGTGCAACTTAACCTCGGAACAAATGAACTTGCTGAGATGCTGAAAAGCCCGCCAATGCCGAAAATCGTGGAGCAGCCATGACCCTCGCCCGCCAAATCTTGATTGCCCTGGCGCTTGCGCTGCTGTTATGGACGTGGTTCGTGGCATACAACGAGCCTGATCCTTCTTCCCTTGGGACTTATATCTTTAACTCCCGCGAAAGGGGAACCCACTAATGAGCCACGCATGTTTTGCTGAAGCCCTTGCCTCAGCGGAAGTTCATTATAAAATGGACGTAATGAAACACACATGGGGACATTTGGCCCGCAAAAGAAATAAGCGTTATTTCGGTCATATCACCTTTGCTGTCGGCTGTTTTGGTAGTGATCGCTTTAACCCCATGCCGCTCGAATGCAGTCTCATAGCGAAGGATGGTGAAGAGCTTGATAGTTCCCCTTGGTTTTATGATTCTATGATTGATTTTCTCCAATCTCTTGGGAAAGAAAATCAGGAGGGAACGGTTTGGCGATTTGAAGGTAATTTTCATAATTATCACTTTGATGGGATCATAGCACAGGCTGAGCTTAACTTCGATGTATAGGGGTCAAGTATATAATTCCCCTTCCTTTCCCCCGCAGCCAGTTCATACCGACTGGCAGTGGCCGCGGGGTGAGAACCTTACCGCGGAGTTGCAACGCCAGGCTATCGAGATCGAGACCGCGAGGGCGTTTTTCAACAAAAGAACAAGGAGCCCATTTAATGAAAACCGATGAATACGTGGACATCAAACAGACAGTCATAGAAATGGGTTATGGTCACGAGATCAAATGGGCTGAAGACCTTCAAGAGTGTAATGCGCCCTATACATTCTGGCTTGAGTACACTTGGGTTGTGGTCAATAGCGGAATGAAAAACCAGATCGCTCGCACAATCTTTGAACGTATTCTCAAAGCTCATGAGACAGGTAGAGATATCGCTGAGGTTTTCGGACATAAGGGCAAAGTCCATGCCATCAAAGAAGCCTGTGTCTCACGGGAACGGCTTTTCGATCAGTATCGAGTGAGTCAAGATAAGCTGACCTTTCTTGGAAAATTACCGTGGATAGGTCCCATCACGAAATATCATCTGGCTAAAAACCTCGGCATGGATATTGCAAAGCCCGACCGCCATTTGATCCGATTAGCAGAGTATTACGGAACCACGGTACAGGGTCTCTGTGAGAGTCTTTCCCAGGCTACCGGGGATCGTATTGCAATAGTAGACCTTGTGCTCTGGCGAGCATGTAATCTCGGAATAATTAACAGCCGAGAAATGAAGGAGAATGAAGGAGTTTTTCCGGACACGGAGGGACCCGTTTAAATGAATTTCGGCTCGCTGTGTTCAGGTATTGGCGGTCTGGATCTCGGCCTTGAGTGGGCCGGAATGAAATGTAAATGGCAGGTGGAGAAAGTTGACTATCGACGAAAAATCCTTGAACTGCGATTCCCCGACGCTGAACGATTCAGCCTCCTCGAAGAGTGCGGAAAGCACAACCTCGCACCAGTTGACCTTATTTGCGCCGGATTCCCGTGCCAGCCGTTCAGTGTTGCCGGGAAGCAGCGAGGCGCGGCAGATGACCGTTACCTCTGGCCGGAAGTGCGCCACATTGTTGAAGAACTCCGACCCGCTTGGTTCCTTGGCGAGAATGTTCCTGGAATCGTCCGAATGGCGCTCGACACGGTGCTTTCTGACCTGGAAGTACTCGGCTACTCCACAAGGACGTTTGTTGTTCCGGCTTGTGCCGTCGAAGCCCCGCATATCAGAAGCCGAGTCTGGATTGTGGCCTACGCCGCGAGCAATCTACGGGGAACATCCGGGAATGTCGGACCCAAAACACCTGACGGGGGCGGTGCAGATAATCCCGACGCCACGGAGCCATTGTCGAGACATGGGAACTCTGATGATGTCTCGATATTCTGGGACCGATCGCAAGTCGGGCAAACCGGAAGCACAATACGACCCTACAATCGGTGGTCAGTTGAACCCGACGTGGGTCGAGTGGCTAATGGGGTTCCCAATCGGGTACACCGCCTCAGCGGTCTTGGAGATGCCGTTGTGCCCCAACTCGGAGAAATCTTCGGACGATTCATCATGCAGTTTGAACGGACCCGTTTAGGAGGATGAGATGAAGCGCATCAGTATTATCTTTATCGCCCTTCTAGTATTGGCCTTGACCGTGGCGGATTTCAATAAACTTATTTATAACCAATACTTCTACATCGAGGAACTACAAAAGTCCCGAGCAAATACCATCCAGATCAACCAGGCCATTGAAGGGTTGGGGATGCTCCAAAGTATCAAACAGAGGCTAAAAGACTATGAAAGGACACGCCCATGATTAAAAAACACCTTTTCCGCAGATTCGAGTGCCATTCTAGCAAAAGGAGCCTACCCGATGACGAGTAAAGATGTTGTGAGGAAATTAACGTACCACAAGAGTCGGAGCAATTTTACTGTTATCTATTTACCAGACGATGTGGTCGATTTTACCATCGCCGCAATCCACGAGCGGGACGAACTGCGCACCAAACTCGAAGCCGAGAAGCAGCGCAACCGGGAATGGGAGAAGGTGTGGGATAAACTGTACGATGCCGCAAAATGGGGGCCATCAACCCCTGCTCAGTTTCGTGCCGAAATAACACGCCTCGATCCCCGCAACCGCAAACCCGTGCAGCGGGAGAAGATCGGGCAGGAGTGGTGACAAATGACGATCAAGGAAATTGTTAAAAGCTTCTTAACTGATAACGACTTCGACGGGCTATACAATCCTGGGGAATGTGCATGTCTTAAAGATGATTTATTCCCATGTGGAGAGCCCTCGGAATGGTGTGAGGCCGGTTATAAAGCGCCCTGCGATTGCGGCGACCACGACTGGCATGTTCAACTGGAAAGACCCCTCCTGGAGGAATCATGATCTGGTATTGCTGGAAATGCGGTCATCAAGCGCAGGGAGATGAATCTATGCCCGACTTAATCCTGGCCTGTTCTGTTTGTGGGACCCTGATGCACGACGAAGCCGACACCGAAAGAGCGGCAATCATCGAGGAGGCTTGCGGGTACAGCAGGGAAGAGGCGGAGGAAAGAGCAAATGAAAAACTCAACCAAGATGCCTAAATGCCACAATTGTGGCGGTTCTTTGCAGAAGCATACCTATTTAGGCAAACCCTGTCTACGCTGTAAAGCGTGTAAGTCCATGTTCAAAATCAAGCGCCGGAACTCAATCATCGGGGTTTAACCGCATGTCTACCCTTGTAATTTGCCGGGAGGATAAAGAAGGGTATGGCCGTTACTCGGCGAAAATATGGGGATATGGCTTACAACTTGTCGCCGAGGAATCCGGTATTTCGTTGAGGAGGGTGCTCCGGCAATTACAGGAATCGTGCGAAAGCGACGCATCTAAATTCAAAGCGGCAGCTAATTGCATTGAATCTGCAAGGAAAAGCTCGTTCGGTAGTTAACGATATGAATCCTCTTTTTAACAACTGACTGAACACGCAGGGCTGCTCCTACTCGGAAGTCGGAGACTTCGGCAATGGAAAGTTTCACACGGATCGACAACGAAATATTTGACGCCGGTTTACCCTGGCAGGCGCGCTTCCTCTGGATGGTTGTGAGATCGTTCGAGCATCCGCAAAAAGGATGCTTCGCCAGCGTCAAGACCATCGCGGATCGAGCGGGCTGGCAGGTTCGGAATGTCCGGCGGGTCTGGGGCATCCTGGTATCTACAGGATATGGCGAAGAGGAAACTTATCGTGGCCGCTGCTCGGTCAGACGTGTAAAATTTCCTGACACCCCGGTCATTTCATGCACGGGTGCATCAAATACCCCTGGCGATCCATGCACCCCTGCACAGAATGACCGGGGTGAGTGTCACTCACCCCTGGCGATCCATGCACCCGCCCCTGGCGATCCATGCACCCGTACAAGTACTATTAAAAATAATACAGAGAAGAAAGAAGAACACCCCCCTTCCCCCCTCAAGGGGGAATCGGTGTCGAGTAAACCTCCCAAACCGACGAGGACCCCAAAAGGCAAAAACACAAGGGAGTCCGTTGAAATAGCGATTGACGCGATTGACATTGAGTCATTCCGAAAGAAATATCCGTATCTGGATATTGACAAAGAACTTCGGGACTTTAAGACTCACTTTTTGGACAAGAACGACAAAGCCACCGGCAAACCCAACTGGATCAAATGGTCGGATTGGAACAAGGCGTTTCACAATTGGTGCAATTCACCGTGGAAAAAGACACAGACAACTGAACCGGAGTGGATGAAATGACAGACCTATCTACGAACACACCACAAATCATAGACGGTGTTTTGATTTGCCCTGCATGTGGCCATGAATATACACACCACCGATCGGTGAATATTTATCATCGTCAACATGAAGACGGGGACACGATAATCACAAGAGTAAGCGGAGCACGGGTTTTGACAGAGATTGGAGCAAGAGAGAATCCAAGTCGTCGGCGTGATGCGATTGGTATCGTATTTAATTGTGAGGGTTGCGAATGTATATCAGAGTTGGCTGTCGTGCAACACAAAGGGCAAACGTTTTTGCGATGGCATAGAGTGGAGAAAAACAGTGACTGAATCCGAACTCAAACCCCTATTCGTCGGTATGGTAGAGTTGTGGGTCAAGCCGCAATATTGGGACGCTTACGGGGCTGTCATGCGGCAATGGGCGAAGGAATTTCAAAATATGTCCCTTGAGTCATTCACCGCCTGTGTGCAGCATGTCCGTAAAACCTGGACACCGCAAGGCAGTGAAGGATTCCCCACACCGGCCCGCATCTGGGAAGCCCAGGCCGCCATCTCGCAGGAAATCGCAAAGGCCGAACCCGAGGATTCGGGTCTCGAATCCGACCCCAAATTCCAGGAGTATGAACGGCTGCTTGAGGAAGTCCGACGACTGCCGGCCAGCGAGTATAATGCCTTGAAATCAACAGCAGAGTTGAGGCTGAAGGCCAAACTACCGAGGGATAAGACCATCGCGGACATCTGTGCACGTGCCCTCTTGCCAGGGGAGCTTGTCCGAGCTTACTGTGAACAGCAGGGCATCGAGTGTCCGATATGAGAGACAGAATAAACACCATAATTCACGGTGATTGTTTAGAGATCATAAAGGATTTCCCCGACAACTCCGTGGATTTCATATTTACCGACCCACCCTACGGACACAACAACAACAACGGGGATTTGATAAGTCGGCGGGAAGCTGCTCTTGGTAAGAGTGATTACCAACCCGACCGAGACAATATCCCGATTCTTAATGACGGCATCGAGGAGAATGAACTTTTCAAGGATTGCCTCCCCGAATTTCTTCGTATCCTCAAGCCGGGTTCGTGCTGCTGCTGCTGCTGCTGCTGCTGCTGCTGCTGCTGCGGCGGCGGTCCCGATCCCCAATTCGCAAGATGGTCGCTGTGGATGGATGAAGTATTCGCATTCAAACAAATGGTGGTGTGGGACAAAGGACCTATCGGAATGGGCTGGCACTATCGCCGGTCTTATGAAACGGTCCTTGTCGGTCAGAAGCCAGGGGCGGCTTGTGCGTGGTACGATAAGACCTCCCGAATCGAGAATATCATCCGAACCATTCCAAAGATCATTCCACAAACCAACCAACACCCAACAGAGAAGCCGGTGCGTCTACCAGCTCATTTCATCAAACTACACTCACAGCCTGGAGACCTTGTTTTTGATCCTTTCTGTGGTTCGGGCTCAACACTCCTCGCGGCAAAACGTAACGGTCGGAACTTCATCGGCATTGAACTTGATCCGAAATGGGTTACCCACGCCAACGAACGGCTTGCAAACGAAACCCTTGAACTACCCCTCTGGGACACAACCGACGATAACCCCAAGGACATTAACAGATTAGACACTGGGAAACTCCACAAAGGGATGTTCGACTAAAGGAGGATGACATGGAAAAGAAATTCTGTGAGGATTGCCCGTGCTTAGGGCCTATAGGGCCTTTGGGCACCAGAGACGCCAAATGGTGTGCCTATCGGGACATGTTTTTGAAAGCACAGGCTCTCTTCCCTACCCCACCCCCCAAATCCAAGTGGGACCGGATTAGGGAGGCAATCGAGATACAAGGGTCAACAAACTGGACTACGATGGGAGAAATGGTCAAGGAAAATTTGCTTGAATTCATTGACCATCTCGAAAAAGAGGAGAAAGACCAGAAATGACCACGAACATGGAACTGAAAGAATTCCGGTGCAGAGACTGCGTGTGTAAAGGAAAACGTTGGTGGGATGACCACATAGGATATACTCCTCTCTCAAGTTTGGCACCAGGCCGGCTAGAAGACTGGAAACGATATCCACCAACAGAAAGAATGGAACGGGATATCTGTCGCCGAGCAAGCCCCTCTACCGGACGTATATCATCAGGCAATGCAGGCGGATGGGAAGGTCGTGAAATCGACCTCGACACCGACTGGTGTTACGAAGGATTTGAAATCACGAAAGGATTCAGAAAATGATATCCCAAAAAGAACTTGAAAACCTATTTTATAACCTCCAAAAAGCTGGGGCACCACTTGAAGCTGTGTTGCTGACTGACGTGGGGATTATAAAAGAGAAACCCCTCAAAATAAACCACCACACCATCCCTGTGGTCGAATCCAACGTCATGCCCAAAGACTGCATCATCATGGCCACCGGGGACCAGAAACACCGCATCGAGCAATACCTCAAAGATAATGAACAATGGCAGAAAATTATTGATAACTCAAAAAAAAGCTGAAAAGGCAGGTGATATACGAAAATGGCTTTAGGGGAGGTAATATATATACAAATCGAGGGCACCCCGTTCCGCCCCTCCCCCGGGGGTGGGTGGGCACTTGGGCGCGTCCGTGTGCCCTGGCGAGCCGGCACGAATCACCACACAAACCATCAAATGTCGCAAAAGAGCCCAAACACGACATCGAAATGTCGTGAAAGTGGCAGGTAAGGAATACTATGGACAGGGTTGCAAGATCCTGATATTAAGCAGATGTTAATAAACTAAGTGAGACTTAACTATGGCAGATCCACACACAGACACACCGGAAGACCGAAGGCCGAACATCAAGCTCGTGCCTCATGGCACCGTTCCAACGATCGGACATCACCTCAAATTAATGAAGGGCTCAGTGGACACGAAGCTCTATACGTTGGCCGCTCACTGGCATGAGACGTTGCGTGTTGGTCAGTTGCACACTGAAGAGGAGTTTGCTTTTGCCTGGGATTGTTGGCGAGCTGCGTTGAAGTTGCAGGGGACTATCTCAGAGTATCGAGACCAGTTGAAGCTAGAGGCTGACGGTCTCAAGGCGCGCTATTCGCAGTGGCGCTCTGAGCAGGCTACGTGGTTAGCGAATAGCATCCAGGGTGCGTTTGCCACGGTGGCCGCGACACTGGAAGAGAATCAGGAACGCAAGATCAGTGAGGTATGGCCGAAGATCAAGCCCGTGTTCGAGCAAGTAATTTCGGGTAAGCGCTCGAAATAGCCTGAACCTTGCAAGATGCAATGCGTAGGATCGACGTGGCGGCGTTTTTCAGGGTGGGGTAATGGTGTAGTGGCGGGGTGTTTTGGGGGAGTGTTTTTTCGTAGGCTGTATCTGAGGTGACTTCCGGCGTAGGGTCCGATGTCCGGTTCAGGAAGCTATACAGATACCCCAGCTCGGAAAACGCTGTCAAGGGGAAAATAATCACCTCGGAAATAATTCGATCTTTTTCAGGAGCGTTAGACGTGGCTAATTGAATGACGGGGGCGTAGATGTGACAATTTGCGGCTCACTGTCCACATCATTTACACTACAATACCTTGTCATATTAGTATGATATGTTTGCTGTCTACGACGTTGACACTTTCCTTCATTTTACCATCAGGTTTTCTTATATCCATATTGAGCGATATCAATCATTTACCGTTTTATACAACTTGGCATGGACTGTGCAATGGTAAGTGGTGACCGCCCGTGAGCTACCACGAGCGGCCTAATCCACAGTCGATGATAGGAGCATCGAGCCATGAACACACCGAATCTAACCCACCAGAAGAATGAAGTCAACCCCTACGAAACGTGGACCCAGGACCAATTAGAAGCCGAGTTGGATCGCAGGACAGCAGAAATAACGGGGCAAGAGTTGGCCACCGTTTTGCGCGCCTGCAGTGCTCAGTGCGGCGTTGTACCTCGACAGAAAATCATCACCGCGCTAATTGAAGACGATCTCATTATCACGAACAACGCTCTTCTCGATGAGCTGGTTGTGGCCGATGGGGGTGCGGAATGATTACACACGAAACAAGCCTTTCTAAGCTTGACAATCACGATTGGCAGATTTTGTCGCACCGATGGGCACGTGGCATAGATTGGTGCGTCGAGAAGATTGGCAGGAAATGGGCAGTGCAAGCGTGTTTTGGTAACTTCCCTTTATTCAAAACTAAAACCGCAGCCTATAACACTGTATCTGCCTTAATACTTGCCGAAAGCAGACACAGGAATGCACTGCTTGGATAACTCGAAAGAAAGGAAAAATACAACATGACGCCCACACAATTGCAAACCTTATCCGATGCACTTTACAGCGCAGGCGTTTGCATTGCTACACATCCAGGCGATTGGTCCCTCGACAGGAGAGAAGCGTGGATCTATGGGATTATTCTCGGATGGGGTGACCGATTACGGTTTGGATGGAGTAACCGCGCACAATCGCGGCTCCGTGATTATCGGCATGCGGTTGAGTCCCTACAGAAAGAATTTCCCCCTTATAAAGGCCCAACTAATGAGTAAAGTCACCTGAATAGACGTAGGGGTTGGCTGCAACCAGACCGCCCCGATTCACCGTCAGTCACGGGAGGACCGTCTATTTGGATTGAAGAAAAACCTGACACCATGAGAAAGTGAGGGATTATGAACAATACGATCAAGATCCATTGTGCAGGCATCAACTGCCATTCCGAGATCGAATTGACGTTGCCTGATGGATGGCAGGGGACGGCATATTCTGAGGAGGACATCTGGTGCCCGCAAATTGATTGCCAATTGCAGAAACAATTTTTCGATGCTGTGTGTCCCGGCTGTGTTGCTGGTCCAGTGTCCTCAACGTGTCCCCTGTACCGTTTATTCGCCTATTCCGAAACACGGGCGATTGAACAGACTCACTATGAGGTACTCCAATCGGGGCGATGTCCATCCCGAGTTAATGGCACAAGCGTGGTTAGCATCGGACCATCGGGGATTAACATGTGTCGCATAGACATCTCCTCGCGTCCCTCGGCAGATGCAGGGCGCGCTGTTGCGACAGCAATTATGAACTATTGTATCGAGTATCCAGTCCCATAACCATCCCCCCGCCTGCGCTCGCGGGGGCTTACAGGAGGAAGGCTGCTGGCGTTTGTTCAGCGCGGCGTGCGTGAAATTGATGGGCGCCACATCGGCATAATGAGATTGTTACCCATGCGCGTCTGGTTCGGTAGGCGATATTTAGTGGAGGGCAAAATAAATTTAACTCCGGATGCTCAATCGTTAGACGTGTTCGATATCACTGATCTCAATGCCGCGTTATTTCCAGATCCGAACCGCCCCTACGATGAAAACAGCCAAATGGGTATTATCGAGTACCCAGACGAGGGATCTCTCGCGGTTCTGTTGGAGGACGGCGCGGATCAGTGGATACGACCAGCGTATTTACCTGTCAGGGTCCAACCAGGGACCACTGAGGATTACCGCACCACTGATTTGCGGATAATGGACGAACTCGAAGCCTCCGTGGAGGCGGGAGGGAGCATACTGAGATGAGAATCCAATCACATGCAGGACTCGTTGTAGAACTGCCCGATAGTGAATTTTTGGGCAGAGAAAAAACATTGACTCTGGCTGGCCGGATCTACAAATCCCGTCGTTGGCTGGATCTGATTCCTGTCGTGCCGGAGCTGTTGCGACTCATGGACACCGTGAACAGAGTACGACGCGAGTTAGGTTTGTCTGAGCGCGACCTCTCGGTTGCTGATGACCCAATGCGAGATTTGGAGGAAATATCCGATTCCGACATTGAGTGGAACACGATGATCGCTGGATGGTGTCCAAACTGGCAGATTAGCGCTCCCAACACATGGGGGATGCACTCATGACAGAAATCCAGCAACTAGCTCAACAGTATTTCAGCGACCTCGACCGCGATGACCGCGCCGACACTGCCGAAAATCTACGCGCCTGGCTCTGGTTCACGTGTCCCGCGCACCTACGGGAGGATGTGAGAGCGACGATCCTGACACAGCACAACAACGCGGCCGATGAATAGGAGGTCGAACGATGAGCGACAAAATCACTGGCCTGACCATCGTGTTCGATAAGTCCATCTCTGAGGAGGCTTGCTGCGACCTGGAAAAGCTCCTTTACTGGATTCAGGGCGTTGTCGGCGTGACTCGCCATATCGAGGACCACAACCTCTGGATGGCACGAAGGCAAGTGCAACACGAATTCCGGGAGAAGCTGGAAAGCGTTGGAGGAATGATATGGACGATTTCATCATCGAGCGGTTCCACGAGGATCCGCCACGGAAGAATAAATTCATGCGCAAGGCTCATGTGCGTGTGTTCACGGATGCCCAGCTTGTGCAAGGGTACTCCTGGGTACGTGCACATGAGCACCAGGCGGAATATCGGCAACAGTGCCGCCTCTGGAGGTTCGGTCTCGGGACTGGACTCCGGCAGGCTGAGATTATCCATCAACGCAAGGGTACCACGATAGTTGAAACGGATTCCGGGGGAGCGACCGTCTCAGTTAACGCTGAGTGGTCGAAAACGGGCAGGCCGAGGGTAACTCCCTGCACGCCGGAACTCGTCCCATTTTTGATCCTGTGGCTCCAGGATCGAAGTGAGGGTGAATACCTGTTTCACAAGGTCAATGGCTCACCCTACACGACCCGGACCCTGGAACGGTGGTGGAACGAGGTATGTGAATTGGCAGGACTCCCGAACCTGGACGGTCTGCATGGAGCGAGGCATACCTATGCAACGCAAGAGCTTATGAGTGGGCGGCTGGAATTATGGCAGGTGTCCCAATTCCTCGGCCATAGCAAGTTCTCAATCACGGTGGATAACTACGCGTGGGCCTTCGCAGAACTCGCTTACCAGGACCACACGGACCCCCAATGGCGTGACGTGGCATTGTGCAAGGATAAACCAGCGCTTAGAATTGCGGGTTAATTCCTTACATCAACGATTTACAAAGCATCAAAAGCTATCATGGAGCTTCCATTGTGAAAGCTAACATCATATTAATACAACGGGATGGGATCAAGCGCACCCTTCATGTCGCGGCCCCGCCGGAGTGGTGGGAACTAATCAGGAAGGGGTATGAACCCCAGCTTGAAGTTCCGACCCATGTCGGAAGGGAAGCAGTGACAATCGTGATTCATCGAGACAAGGAGCAAGCATGAAAGGAGTTGTCTTTCTCATAACCCTGGCAGCGCTCTACGGCATGTGGAGTCTGCTGGTAAGGTGGAGTAGGAGGTAAGGCCAATGACTTGGCGAGAATACTGGAAACAATTACTGTTTGACATATTCGGTACTGAACGACCCAGGGCATCACAACCAGAACCAGCCAGATCGCCGTACCTGTTGTGGCCGACCATACCATTAACTATTCCACCCTCCCCGCATTCCGGGCGCGGGTCTGGTCAAGCTGCTTCTGATAGAAAGCCACGTTTGACCAGTCTCCGCGCTTTCGAGCATAATTGAGATTTGATTTGATGGCTGTTTCGGCTTTCTGAGCCTCCCACTTCCGGCTCTTCTCATACCTCGCCCGGTCGAATGGGTAGAACTTCCCACCGCTGGCAACATATCCGCCGGCCTCGTAGATGTTCATGGGCTCACGGTTCGGATCTTCATACAGCCCGAGACCACCGCCCAGGACATCGGCCTCTTTGATATGCCGCCCAAATGGAGAAATGCCGAGCAGATAATCATACCCGGCCGGGATGCTCTGACCGAACAGCTTGTTTGTGGATCTTTCGTATGGTGCGCCGTTCTCGCTTACCATGTCAATCACGGGATTGATGACATTCGCAGGGAATCCTCCCGCCAGCTTGTCAATCTCCCGCCCCTTGAATGAACTCCTGTTTCCTCCCAACTCGAACGGCGCTTTCAGGTATGGATTGATCCATGACAAGCCGGCGTCAATCGGGCGGTTGGCGAACTGCTCCAATTGTCCCCAGGGGAGATACCTACCAAGAAGAGCCATTGTCGGCAGACCAGCGCTTGATGTCGGGAATGGCATACCAAGGAACTTCATGGCCGGCGACTGCTCCTGGATATAATCAGGCGCGATCTTCTTATCCTCCGGGCTCATGGGCTGGAATGCGGCATCGAGCATCATGCTCATTCGATCAAGCTTCTGCGGCTGATGTGCGAGGTTGTACCCCGTGCTCCGTGCCACATGGCTTGACCATCCATAGAAGGGGAAAGGCAATGCAGCCAGGTTCCTCTCAAATGGAGTCATGGCCTCACGGGAATAATTGCCAAGCGTCCGGTGCGCGACCCTTGCAGCCTCGTCAAGCACTTTGGCCTTGGCTTCGGGTGGCAGCTTCTCAAAGTCGGGGGCATTCTTGGCGAGCCAATCTAGGGCCACAGAGATTTTAGCATTGGACTCGGCCGCGCTACCTGCCTCGAATATCTTGTCATATCCATATTTTTTTATGAGTCTACCCGCACCCTTCACACTCTCAGGCAATTTGGAAGCCAGGCCGGGTGTCTGCGGCATTGCCTCGCCCAACAATTCCCTGACCTTCTGTGTGCCCTCACCCCTGCCGTACATGCCTGTATCGGCCAGCCCACGAGCAGCCAGCTCCTTGAACATCTCCGGTTTTTGCAGTTGCAGTTTGCCAGCCTGAACCATGCGAGACGGGATCTTGAGCGGGTTCGTTTCCATGGCCTGCTGAACGATATTTGAGCCGACATTCCCCATGAACCATCCAGGGTGTGCCAAGACCATCCCCCGCCAGAAGTCCGTCCCCTTGCGCATTGCCTGGCCGGCACGGGATCCCACGAACTTATCAACCAGATCCGCGATACTCCCCGCTCCGGACTCGGTATCGAACACGCCGCGCCCCATGTTTTCGAGCCGATTCGCCACGGCGGGTTCGGCCTGGTATCCCTCGAAGCCTTTCACTTTGATGGGCCTCATACCTGCCCGTGCTTCAGGCCCGAGAGCAATCACTTTATGATCCAGGCCCGCCTTGACCGTGCGGATGAATTGGATTTGACGATTGCGCCGGATCATGTCAATGTAATTGATTGCAGCCGGATCTTCAAGCCACATCCGATTCGGTGTGACTGTCTTCGTTTCGGCAAGCGACGCGGGTTTTTTGAAAACCTGGAAGCCCGGCATGACCGGTTCTTGGGGCAAGGGTTTGACCGGTATCCCCGGTTCCTGTATTGGTAGCGGTCGCGTCGTGATTTCGGTCCCTGGAAGCGCATCAACCGGGAGAGGTTCTGCTTTTACCCTGACTGTGCTTTCGAATGGTACGAAATTCTTGGTTTCACCTGTAATCTTGGATAACGGCGACTTTAGCCATTGCTGACGCAATTCACGCGTCCCGATGTCAAAATACTCGTTACCTATTTTGACTATCCCGCCTTTGCCTATCTGTCCGGTCCGAGTCACTTGACCATTTGAATCTATGAACTCAAAGCGGCCCCCTTCCGGCCAAGTTCCAACTTGAGTGCCTTTCTTGATGTTCTCCCCGACATAAAGCCGTTTGGTTCCTTCACTGCTTTTGATCTCAGCAACTCCTGTGGCATTCTTGCCGAGTTGCCCCGTGCTTAACACCGTCCCCGTTTCATCTATGAACTCATGCCCTGGCGACGGCGGTAAAACTCGGATCTGTCCCCTTACCACATTGCCGGGGCCGACATATAACCATTCGGTCTCAAAGACTTTGTTGCCCTTCTCGTCTAACTCTCCCGTCCATTTTTTGAACGGAACAATTCCTGATTTGCCAGTGCCCGGCTCACCAAGAGTGACCGTTTTCCCGGTTTCGATATCCGTCCATTCCGGTCCGCCACTCTCTCCCATAGTTTTTACACGACGGCCTTTTTTGATGTTATCCGGCCCTACGTACCAGTCCTCATAGTCCAATATTCTGCGACCCTTTTCGTCTAGTTCGCCGTTCCACTTTGGAATACGAGCTATTCCGGTTCGGAGGTCGTTCTCCTTGCCAATTGCGGCAACCTTCCCGGCTTCATCCTCCCACCGCCAAACGGTACGGTGTGGCTGGCTGTACGCATTCGGTTCGCCTAATTGATCGTAAGCCTTGCCACCTGCACCGCCCTTGGGTGTGACTTCCATGTGTTTGAAGTAACTTTACCCAGGAGCTTCGAGGCCGGGCAACCTTTCGAGGCCGGATTCTTCACGCACATCATTGTACCAATTCCACAGTCGGTTCCGTTCAGCGATCTGCGGTCGCAATTTCTCGACTAATGGGTCAAGTTCAGGCCGTAAGCCCTTCCTCTGGGCAGCATGGAGCACTTCGTCAACTCCGACACCGGCCTCTTTTGCAGCTTGTTTCAAGTCGTTGCTTGTCTGGATAAACAAATCATTTATGGCTTGGGGGTTGTGCTCACGCTGAATGACATCCGAAGCCTCCTCCCATCCCTTCCATTTTGGGTTTGTCTCTGACAGCCGCCTCGTGAACAGCTTCGCAACCGGCGTGCCCTGATACCACTGGACCGCTTCGGGGAGTTTGGCCAGTTCTCCGACCTTGCCAGCAATGGACTGACCCTCACGCACCTTTGTTAATGGCGCTAGTCCCTTGGCAATTCTTGGGAACACCCCCGCGGCTTTAGCGGGGGCAAACAGCAAGTTCCACGGGCTAAGGATCATTTGCGGCGCTTCATGCGCGACCAATTGGGGGAGATATTCTTCCCACGGCGCTTTGTCATCGGGCCTGGGTATGCCCATGACATCGCCCCAATTGAAAGCCTCCTGATTCGCCGCGCCACGGTACGCATTCCTGGCGGCCTGACCGACATCCCCCTCCTGTAATCCGGTAGCAATCCCCGGCAGAATGTAGTCCAGCCGGTTCAGCTCACCGAGAATGTCAAGGATGTGCTGGGGGATGGAACCACCAGACCGCGAGGCAGATGGTTGCCCGGTCCCGAAGTCTTCCAGTTGGTAATCTTCGTATGCCATTAGCGGTTACTCAGGCCGTATTGCATGAGGTACAGTTTACGAAGAATCGGAATCAACGCCCGCAAGTCAGTAGGCATCTGCCCGAGATTACGACCTGCCTGTTGAATATCCCCTTTCAAGGTTCCCGGTCCCCCTGGCGTACTCCAATCCGGGGCATAGGGCGCTATCATCTCCCTTGTTTTCTTTCCCGCATACTCACCAGCCATTTGTGGCAATCCCATTTGCAGCGGCAGAAATCCCCCAAGCGCCTTTCCCAGTCCTCCGATAAAGCCGAGTGCTTGGCTGCCAAATGAGGGTTGTGCTGGCGGCGCTGGTTGTGGTGGCGCTTCGGCCTGTCCGGACATGGGTGCAGGCGGAAAAGGTCTTTGGGGCGGCAGTCCGGTGCGGTATTGACGCAACCACTCAGGGCCAGCATGTTTTGAAATGTCGGCCTTCACATCCTCCGGCAGTTTGTCGATATTCAATGCCCAATCTCTGCCAATCTGAGCTAATTGCTTGGGGCCATACTTGATCGTGCCATCTTCGTTTTTAACATCCTTCAGTTTAGTAGTGAGGGTTTGCACGTCGTCTTTTGCGCCAGTGATTCTAACTTCTGCATCCTTCTCCCTCTCCTTCGGGCTCTTATACGGATACTCAACCCCCTTGATCTGGGCCAGGACCCCCTTCAATTGCTCGATTTCCGATTCAGTTCGAGCCTGCACCTGTGCTGCTCGCTTCGACAAGGCCGGCTCACCATACTCACTGGTCTTATTATGGATAAGGTCTCGCCTGCCCACGATTTCCTTATTAAGAGCCCCTTCCATTGCGCGGCGTTCGGCATCGGCCTGAGCCTGCGCTTTGGGGTCCATGACTCCACCGCTGAACGGTCTGGGGAGCCAGGACCGGGGTGTCTCAAACTTCTCGGCATTCGGGCCGGTGAGTTGCAAGAGACGAGGATTGGCAATCGAAGCGGTACGGTAAGATGGTTCGATTGTCCCTGGGGGGACATTTTGTATAACTTCTGCCCCGTCGGGCCCCTGCTCAACGTAATTGTGCTCAGGTAGATTAGGCTTCCCAAATGGTCTGTCAAACCGTGGTTGGAACTCTTGCGGTAATCCTGTGTCTGGATCTTTGCGAGTCTGAAACTCGCCGTAGCTCACTTGCGGGAATCCACCACTTACACTTGTGGGTCCCTGCCAGTCCGGAGAGTTCAATCGCCGAGTGGCTTCCACATCCTGAGCCATGAGCCTAGCATCGTGATTCTGTGACGCATAGTCCTGAGCCTGTCTACGAATCATGCCGATAATATTGGG
>Ga0208245_1001047_pt1 | contig 18343 bp, 24 predicted proteins | sample RifOxyC1_FD_184035 | JGI IMG/M metagenome (GOLD analysis project Ga0208245, IMG submission 184035) | Soil microbial communities from Rifle, Colorado - Rifle Oxygen_injection C1 (SPAdes) | ecosystem: Environmental > Terrestrial > Deep subsurface > Rock core/Sediment | place: Rifle, Colorado... | reverse complement strand
GTGATTCGCTCGCCTAGCCATATTGAAGAGTACGACATAGATTCCTGCTGGAATCTTGCCTGTTACTCGCCTCGTCAGGCTCCGTAACCCTCTTCAATATGGCCAAGCTCGCTCACTCCGTAGTTAGCATTTCGATACATAAGACAGGTGACAATTTAAGCCATTTATTGGTATTGCAAATGTAATCAAGGTGTAGTATAATCATAATATTCCGTTCCTTTTCATTCCTTTTCTTTCACTTCCATGCAAAAAAATTCTACAAACTATATTATGGGATTGTGGAAATTCAGCGACAAAGTTTCCATAGAACAGCTAGAAGAGGTCGCAAATAAGTGGGCCACAGAAGATCCGAATTACCTCGAACTATATATCAGAAAAACATCAAAAGATCAGTATGGCATAGGGTTCACATACAAAACATCGCAAGACGAACCATCGGAAAGACAAAATGCCAGATATATGGAGCCAGTATCAGACAGTTTAAAGAAACAATTTGGCAATGGTTTGGTTGGATGGGATATTGCCTCACCAGTCTGGATTATTAAATAGAATTAAACTTTAACCAAAAGGGTTAAGGATACGGAAACATAAAACCGCCGATAGGCGGTTTTATGTTTCCGTAAATAGGACAAGCGACTAGCCACCATCTCCTCAGAGCTTGCGCAGGTGTTTTGGCAAGTCCTTACTGCCAGTAGGCAGTAATAAAGAAAGGTTCCGTCTTTCTCAAAGACGGACAAAACACCGAGCATGCAGATAGTCGAGAACGCTGGGGTGAGAACTATCGGTCTGAAAGAGATGGTGGCTGGAGCGACTCTCTTGACTTAAAATTCGGGACGAATATAATTAGCACTTGAGATAGTAGAGTGCTAATTTATATTCATCCTCGGGTTGGGCGGTCGGAAACACGAGTTGCCGACAGTTTTTCGCGAGGGTTGTAAAAAAGAAAAGTATGTTAAAACCATTATCTGATCACGTGGTCATTGAACCATTGAGAGAAGAGAAGAAAAAGGGTGGAATTATTCTGCCTGACACAGTTGAAAAAGAAAAAGCCGAAAAGGGTAAAATTATTGCCACCGGTCCGGGCAAACTCAACGACGATGGCAAGAGAACCCCTTTGGAAGTTAAGAAGGGCGACGTTGTTTTGTTTACGAAATATGGGCCAAATGATATAAAGGTCGACGGTAAAGAATATTTGATTGCGCGAGAAGACGATATTCTCGCAATCGTTGGTTAAAATTAATTATCAATAATATGGCAAAACAAATTGCATACAAAGAAGAAGCACGTGAAGCCTTAAAAAGAGGCGTTGATAAGATTGCCAATGCGGTCAAGGTCACACTTGGTCCCAAGGGCAGAAATGTAGTTTTGGATAAAGGTTTTGGTTATCCGGTTATAACCAAAGACGGTGTAACTGTAGCCAAAGAAATAGAACTCAAGGATAAACTTGAGAATATTGGCGCAGAGTTAATTAAAGAAGTTGCGTCAAAAACAAATGATATCGCCGGTGATGGTACAACTACGGCAACAGTTTTAGCTCAGGCTTTAGTCTCGGAAGGTTTTAGTGCGGTTAATTCCGGTGCTAATCCATTAGCCCTAAAGCGTGGTATGGAGAAAGCGGCCAATTGGGTCGTGGATTATCTTGAGAAGAAAAAGCAGAAAGTCACAGCCGTGAATATCAAAGAAGTAGCTTCAATCTCAGCTAATGACGAGACTATTGGTAAAATGATTGCCGATGTATTCAATGAAGTTGGCAAAGACGGCGTGGTGACAGTTGAGGAATCACAGTCTGCCGAAATGTCCAAGGAAATGGTAGAGGGTATGCAGATTGATAAGGGTTATGTCTCACCTTACATGATAACCAATGCCGAAAGAATGGAAGCAGTTTTTGAAGATGCTCAAATATTAATAACTGACAAAAAGATTTCCTCGATTCAAGATATCGTGCCATTGCTGGAGAAAATCACCAAGAGCGGTAAGCGTGATTTGGTTATCTTATCTGAAGACTTGGACGGCGATGCACTCGCAACGTTGGTAGTTAATAAGCTAAGAGGCAATTTCATGGGCCTAGCTATTAAAGCTCCTGGTTTTGGCGATAGGAAGAAAGAGATGCTGGAGGATATCGCTATCATTACCGGCGGGCAAGTAATCAGTGAGGAGAAAGGTATGAAACTAGAAGGAGTTGAGCTTACTATGCTTGGTCATGCTCGAAGAATTATTGCCACTAAAGACAATACGACTATTATCGGTGGCAAAGGCAAGAAAGCCGACATTGACAAGAGAGTTACTCAGCTCAAAACACAGATAGCAAAATCAACATCCGATTTTGATAAAGAAAAATTGCAAGAGAGAATCGCAAAACTATCTGGAGGCGTCGCTGTCATAAAGGTTGGTGCCACGACTGAAACCGAAATGAAGGAGAAAAAGTTTAGAATTGAAGATGCGGTCAATGCCACACGAGCGGCTCTTGAAGAAGGTATCGTGTCCGGTGGCGGCGTAGCGTTGTTTGAAGCTAGTAGAGATCTAAACGTTAAGTCTATTAAAGGTATGCTGGAGTTTGGCGATGAGGCCAAGGGTTTGGCAGTTGTTAAAATAGCCCTAGAAAAACCATTGAGAGCTATCGCTGAAAACGCTGGCAAGGATTCCAATGAAGTGGTCATGAAATTAGCCACAACTCCAAGCGGTACTGGCTTGAATGCCAATGCTGGTGAGTATGGCGATATGATTAAGATGGGTATTATTGATCCATTGAAAGTTGTTAAGATTGCTCTATTAAATGCTGTTTCTGTGTCATCAATGATATTGACCACGGAAGCCGTAGTTACCGATATTCCCGAAGACAAGAAACCGCCGATGGGTGGAATGCCGGGGGGCATGGGCGGGGAGTACTAATTTTGCCAACCTCATTTTCTCTATACCGACTCAGCCTAACCATTTTGTCTGGACACGGCGTAAATGCTTGCTAGCATTTCGCCTATATCTCGGACCGTCGTCCTGCGAAAGTCCATTCAAAATGGTTAAGCTTTGTCAAATTAAGACCTTACCTTCTTGTCCCGCCTAACGGCGGGACTCAGCGTTTGACCTATTGTTTTGGATTCTTAATCTATCTACCTTACAGATTCATTCCTAGCCTGCGGAGATTTCGAAAATGAAATTGGCAAAATTAGTTTAGATGGTTTTTGTTTTGTTGTTTTTCTATTTGTTGGCTGTTTTGTTTTTATCGTGTTGGTTTTAAATACAATGGCTGCCTTTGGTTTCAAAGACAGCCATTGTATTTAGTTGCCGGGGCATTGCTAGGGGTGCTGGTTTTGAGATATACTTTAGTCTGAATATTTTGGAGAGGTCGCATAGTGGTCTAGTGCGCCGCCCTGGAAAGGCGGTTTACCCGAAAGGGTATCGAGGGTCCGAATCCCTCCCTCTCCGCAAAAATTCGGGATTCAAATTTCCGCCAAGTCGTTAGGTGTTCCAATGGAAGAATTATTAAAATAAGAATATAATATCAAAAAATGAAAGCACAATTTGAACAATCACGAGAAGTCATCCACTCTCCAAGCGAACCTGGGATACCTGCACACCTAGAAGAATTTAGGAAGAAAATAATTGCTGAAAATCCTCTAAGCCCTGAGCAGATCAGATTTTTGGGTGAGGTAAATTTTGATCTCCTTAAAAAAATTTATGCAGACATCGCTTCTCGTTGCGGAATAACATCGGATAAATTTAATTTTATTGACAGGGGCAATATAGTTCGGGGTTACCATGTGAGTCAGTATGACCCAGAAACTAATCTCGTCTTTATTCAAGATCCGAATCAAAGAATAGAAGATGGGGGGCGAAGCAATGAAACATACGATCAGTCTGTGCTTCATGAATATGGAGCAATTGGATATCGTCAATTACATACTTTGATTCACGAAGAGGGGCATTCTGTGAGTCGAAATGTAGCAGTAGTTGCCGACGTAATTTTCCCACCGCGAGATCCTTTTAGTGGTGAGGAAGAAGACAAAAAAGATAGAAAAGTAACATTGCCAATATTTATTCAATCTGGTTGTATGGTTAGTTATCGCGAAGCATTTTATCAAGGTAAACATTCTGTTGACAACGCTACAAATTACATAAAGGACGGTAAACCAATTAAAAAATATAATGGCATGTCTGCTCTAAATGAAGGTATAACTGAGAAACTTTCTAGAGAAGTGATGTTAAGGTACTTAGATGAACTTGGCACTGACTCAGCAGATGTTCAACGAATTAAAGATACTTTTCAAAAAAATAAGGCCGAAAGTTTATCTTATGCACACGAGGTTAATATGATAGAAAGAATAATTGATAAGTTAGCGTCGAAAAATGGACAAACAAAAAAGGTTGCATGGGAAGCATTCGTTCATGCTTATTTCAGTGGTGAGACTTTTGAGGAAGAGGATATTGGGCAATTATTTAGTGAAACTTTTGGGCCAGAATTTCTAAAAGATCTTTCCAAATATTGGGGTGGTTTTATGGACAAACAATCTCCTTCAATTCATAGTTTTTATAGTAAATACGGTTTATGAAAACTATTGGTTATCTCCAAGAATCACTGCTTTCTTGAATAATTATCATAGTCGCCGAATTTCCGAAAACCCCCAGTCCGAAACCTGCCCGTATTCCTCCCCAGACCCCTCCTGCGGGCGGGAAATCAGCCGAGGCAGGGCGAATCCATTCCCTCAGACAAATTGTTTCGCCCTGCCGAGTCCATTTTATTAGTTTTAATCATTTGGATTTTGCTCGAAATAGTTTCGAACTTTGTCCAACAAACACCGCCAAAATTCGGAATTCAAATTTCTAAATATTAGGAGATAACATTAAACGCTTACGGCTTCGCCGTAAAATGTCGCAAGGCGACATTTGCCGAGCAATAGATATGGATAGAAGCTACATGAGCGCGATTGAAGGTGGCAAGAAAAATGTAACGATTGCTATTGTGGAAAAAATAGCTCGCGCGCTCAATGTTTCGGTTGACGAACTATCAAAATAATTATGAACAGAGACATTCTAAAATTTTATATATACTCGGCACTTAGCAACTTACTTTTTTTCTTGCCGATAGTTTATATATTCTTTAAAAACTCTGGTCTAACTTTTACTGAAATTTTTATAACCGAAACGATTTTTGCGATTGGTGTAGTTTTGTTTGAGGTTCCAACTGGTGCGCTCGCAGATTACATCGATTGCAAGAAAAGTGTTCTCGTAGGAGCTTTATTGTGGATATTGTCATGCCTTATATTCTTTTTCGGAAATGACTTTATCACTTTTTCTTTAGGTCAACTTGTTTGTGCTATGGGTGTTGCGTTCATAAGCGGAGCGGACACAGCTTTGTTTTACGAAATACTAAAACGCCAAAATAAAGAAAATGATTTCAAAAAATATCAAGGGACCGCCCAAATGATCGGCTTGGTCAGTATTTCCCTTGCCTCTCTGATTAGTGGTCTTATTTCTCCTGTGAATATGAGGCTAACTTTTATCGCTTCAGCTGTCTCATTTGCTATTTTATTTTTTGTTGTCGCCTCTATTCCTTCCAAAGAAAGGGCGAAAGGTGAAGAAAGGCCACATTATCTCAAGGTTATATCTGAGAGTTTCCAAATCATCAAAAGTTCAAAGTGGGTTTTATGGATTTTTGTTTTTTCCGCACTTTTTGGTGCGGCATATAAGACAATATATCCCCTTACTCAAATCTATATGCAAAACTCAAACTTAGATATTAAATTTTTTGGTATAGCATCGGCATATTTCTTTTTAGTCGCCGCTCTCGCTTCAAAAATGGCGAATAGTTTTGAGCTATTTTTTAAGAGATGGTCTTATCTGATTTTATCTTTACTACTTATCATTCCCGTTTTTATAATTTCGTCGTTTGTGTTTAAGACTGGTTTCTTGATATTTGGTTTGGTATTTTTTGCTTCCTCTATTGCAACGATAATTACCAATCACGAGATTCTAAAAGTTACACCCGAATCAAAACACGCAACTGTTTTGTCTTTTGGTAATCTATTTTATCGTGGAATTTTCGCAGCCACTTCCCCTATTTTTGGATATTATCTTGGGGTGCTCGGATTTAAAACAGCATTAGTTTCTTTTGGGATAATTTTATCTATAATATTCTTTGTGGTATTACTAAGTTATTCAAACATTACGAAAAAAATTATTGTAAAATAGCAGTTGGCGAAAAAATAATTTGGCGAATCCGAAACCTGCCCGTATTCCTCCCCAGACCCCTCCTACGGGCGGGTTTCGGACTGGGGGTTTTCGGAAATTCGGCGGCTACAAAATCAGAAACCATACATTGAAAAAATCTACGATTTTTGCTATGCTTGTTTTGTGAGCAAAGAAAGTAATGACTCATATTTCTATACTATCAAAAGTAGCATACTATGGCAACTATATCACAGAACATAAAGCGAATACGAGCAAAACAAGGATTGACGCAGGACGACTTGGCGAAGAAAGCCAATATAAAATACTCTACCCTTACTAAAATTGAGGGCGGTGTCGTTACAAAGCCAAGTGTTCAAACAATCCAAAAAATCGCCAAGTCGTTAGGCGTTCCCATGGAGGAATTGTTAAAATAACCACACATACATATGACATTCAAAAAAGCAGTTTTAATAAAAATCGCAGATACTCATTTCGACCAAAAATATTGGGACAAAATTAACGCATTGGTTGAAAAGAAAGTTTCGTTAGCTCTTGACGACCCGAAACTAAAAAATGAGTTAAAAGATTGCGATTGTCTGTTACTAGGTTTTCAGGTTCCTATTGGTGAAGATATTTTGGCTGCCGCACCAAATTTAAAATATATTGGCGTATTAGCAACAGCATACGGCACAGTTGATCTTGCTGCCGCGACTAAAAGAAATATTCCTGTTTGTAATCTTGGTGGCTATAGCACCGAATCAGTTGCGGAGTTTGTAATCACAGCAATTCTTCACGAGGTTAGGAATATTTCAGAGGGTTTGAAACGAGCTCAATCTGGTAATTATAGTTTTGACGGTATCAGAGCGCGCGAACTTAAGAATAGTAACTTTGGTGTTATCGGACTAGGTAATATAGGAAATCGTGTTGCCGAATTGGCGGCAGGTTTTGGAGCGAATGTAAGCTATTGGTCTCACACAAAAAAGAAGACCCCATTTCAATATCAAGAACTTGAGGAGTTGCTTAGTAGCTGCACTTACATTTCTGTCAACCTTGCAGAAGCCAAAGAAACGATTGGATTATTAAACGCTAAAAACCTGCCGCTTATTAAACCAGATAGTGTTTTAATTAGCACGGTTCCACCGCCAATTATCAACACAGACGCATTAGTCGCGAGATTATCAAAAAACGATATTACTTTTATTTTTGATCATCCGGACGAGATGCCAAAAGAGGAACTAGCAAAATTAACAAAACTCAAAAATTGCGTGGTGTATCCGCCAATCGCGTTTCTTAGTGATGAAGCTAGAATAGCCAAGCAAGAAATATTTATCGGCAATATGGCAGAATTTCTTGAGGGGAAAACCCCCACGAATAAAGTTAATCAGTAAAATTATGGCAACAATTGATGACTTTCAAAAATTAGATATAAGGGTAGGGAAAATTATTGAGGTTAATGATTTTCCTGAAGCCAGAAAACCCGCGTATAAGCTAAAAATTGATTTTGGTTCCGAAATCGGGATCAAGAATTCTTCTGTGCAGATTGTCGCGCTTTACACAAAAGAAGAACTCGCTGGAAAATTGGTCTTGGGAGTAGTAAATTTTCCGCCACGGAAAATCGGCCCATTTGAATCCGAAGTGCTAACACTTGGTGTACCAGACAAAGACGGTAATGTTATTCTAATTACTCCGAATAAAGCTGAACCGATAATTGGCGGAAAGTTATTTTAGAAATTTTATGTCTGACCTTATTCAAACAATCACAACTTGGGCTAATGAAAATCAGGGGCTTATAGCGATAGGCATATTTATACTTGGAGTAGTGGGTTTTTTTATCAAAAAATTACTGTTTTCTGAAAATGGAAAAACCCATATTCAAAAACAGAAGTCTGGCGACAACTCAACAAATATTCAATCCGGCAGAGATACTAATTATGGAAATAAGTAATCAAAAATCTGGCGATAATTCAACGAACCTTCAAGCGGGTGGTGCTATTACTGTAAACAATAACGCCGTTGCGCTTTATTCCATTGAGGAAGTTTCCAAGCAGTTGCTAGGGTCGGTGTTTGGAGAATTGCCAGATGAAACAAAAACACAAATCACGCAAAACCAAAAATCATATTTTCAAGCACTATCTGAAAATTTACAGAAAATCGTCAAAGATAGTTCCGAGGTTAAGAAAATTATTGACTCGCCAGATTTTCAATATATTTCTAAAAAAGCTTCAATTTCAGCAAGCCGATCATCTTCAACAGTTTTACATAAAAATCTTTCATCTCTCATTGTTCAGCGAGTAAATTTTGACAATGAGGATTTGAAAAGAATTGTTTACAACGAAGCAATAGCCACTATTGATAAATTAACGACAGACCAACTAAAAATACTGACCCTTTGTTTTTTGCTCAAGAGAACTAAACTAAATGGGCTAACTAATCTCGAACAGTTCAAGCAATATCTCGAACAGAAAATTAAACCGTTTATTGATTTCAAACGAACAACCGCAGAATTTGAACACCTTGCCTACGCAGGCTGTGCGAGTATCAGCATTGCCAGCCACGACATAGTCGGGTTATTCAAAGGAAATTATCCTGATATTTTCAAAGATACCGATAACCCCGAAGAATTATTGGCTGGCAATGATACTGCAACGAAATTGATCTCTGCGTGGAAAGAGACACAAATTCAGAATATGAATTTAACCTCTGTCGGAATAGTCATCGCCAGTACATTTTATGAGCAAACTATTGGCGATAGAATGAATATCGATATTTGGATAAATTAAATGAGCCGCCGAATTTCCAAAAACCCCCAGTCCGAAACCTGCCCGTATTCCTCCCCAGACCCCTCCTGCGGGCGGGAAATCAGCCGAGGCAGGGCGAATCCATTCCCCCAGACAAATTGTTTCGCCCTGCCGAGTCCGCTTTAATCATTTGGATTTTGCTCGAAATAGTTTCGAACTTTGTCCAACAGACACCGCCAAGTCGTTAGGCGTTGCAATGGAAGAATTATTAAAATAATATAAATTATATGAGCACAACCATTCTCGTTTTAGTAATCTATTTAGTGATAATGTTTTTTGTCGCTTGGTATTTTTCAAGAAAAGAATCAGTTGAAGCGTATTTTGTCAACAAAAGGAAAACAAATGTTTGGCTAATGACTTTTTCAACAGTCGCTACTGTTGTTGGTGCGGGCGCGACTGTCGCCATAGTTTCAGAAGTTTATAATACTGGTATTTCATATGGTATTGCTCTGCCAATTTCATTTATTGTGGGAATGTTCATTCTCGGTTTGGCGGCTAAGAAAATAAAAACTATTGGTGATGAATATGGCGCCCGCACCATTGTTGATTTTTTTGAGAAAAGGTTTGACAAGAAAAATAGAAACCTCACTGGAATATTACAACTTTTTCTTTTAACAATTTGGATTGGCGTACAAGCGATCGCCATCAGTTCTCTCGCTTCGGTGTTAATTGGTATTGATTATAATGTCGCAATATTTGTCGCGGCGGCAATAACAATTTTATATACCGCAATCGGTGGACTAAAAGTTGATATCATAACTGACTTTATTCAATTCTGGATAATCGCAATTGTATTTATTGTAATGGCAATTGTTGGCTATCAACATGTCGGAAGTTTTGGAAATTTATTTTCACAATTGCCGGTCGGGCATTTGGATGTATTTGCTTTTGGTGGTGTAAGTTGGTTTGTAGGTGTACTGCTTGTCAGTGGTTTTTTATACCTTGGAAATACCATTCATTGGCAAAGAATTTTTTCTGCAGAAAACGAAATGACGGCCAAGAAATCTTTCTTTTGGGCAATACCAATTACAGCATTTCTGGGTTTTATCGTTTTATTTCTCGGTCTTATTTCCGTAGTTCTTTTGCCTCAAGTTCAAAAAGAAACAGCGATATTTGCGTTAATGAATAACATCTTACCACCTTGGTTAGTGGGCGCAGGATTTGCGGCAATTTTGGCTGTTATAATGTCTTCCATTGATAGTTTGCTCGTTGGTGGTTCAGCAATAATCCACAAAGCTTTGTTTAAGGATAGAAGTATTGAAGCTAAAAAGGAATTATTTTACGCAAGAGTTTTAACTGGAGTGTTTGGAATTTTTGGATTCGTCCTTGCGTTTTTGATTCCAAATATTGTTACATTATCTTTAATTGTAACTTATCTGGCTTTGATATTTGTTCCGCCAATTTACGCCGCATTGTATTCAAAAAAAGTTTCCGCAAACGCAAGCTTTTATTCAATTCTCATTCCTTCAATCGTGCTATTTGCTATGTTTCCTTTTTTGAAGGAAAATACTTTTGTCGTAACGGTTTTGCTTGGTGTGTTGATAATTACTTTATACGACAAAGTATTTAAGAATAAAGTTGTAGAAACTTTATAAGTTATTAGCCGCCGAATTTCCAAAAACCCCCAGTCCGAAACCTGCCCGTATTCCTCCCCAGACCCCTCCTGCGGGCGGGAAATCAGCCGAGGCAGGGCGAATCCATTCCCCCCAGACAAATTGTTTCGCCCTGCCGAGTCCGCTTTAATCATTTGGATTTTGCTCGAAAAAAGTTCGAACTTCGTTCAAAAAACACCGCCAGAAATATGGTCGGCGTGAAATGTTTTGAGAGATGAACTTTTGAAATAAAAATAAGTTTAATTTTTGTAATGAACGAAACTAAAGAAAAGATAATAGTTTATTTAGGCGGAGGGGCAATGTCAGGATGTTATGGGGCGGGAGTGTTAAAAGGACTACACGACCACAAATATATCGACTCAATTGAGGCGATATACGCAAATTCAGTCGGTTCGCTTAATGCGGCGTATTTATTATCTAATCAGGCTGAATTGGGATCTACTATTTATTTTGAAGATTTACGTGAAGGATTTATTTTTCCTTGGAATTTATTTACGGGAATCATAGATTTAATTCGCAACAGATTTCTAGGAAAAATTAAAAAAGAAAATGCCCACAATGTCGTAGATATCAATTATGTTTATAATATTCTAGATAAGAGAAAAACATTAGATATAAATACGATTAAAAATAATCCAATAAATTTATTTGTAAAAGTTCTTAATATAGAAACAGGAGAGATCGAATATAAATCATTCAAAGATTACCCAACACTTGATTTGTTAAAAGCGGCAATTACGATAAAACCATATTTTTTTGAAGAAACTTTATTGAATGGGAAATATTACATAGATGCTAGTATAAAGGAACCAATAGGAATTGAATATCTATTAAATAAATATCCTAATCGAAAAATAATAGTTGCATTGAACGAGCCCATAATTAGAGGACTTAGACATTATTTTAAAAACTTCGTCGAAGGAATAGTTTCTAGCCTTTACCCATATAAGGTTTCTCTGTTTGATTTTTATCAAGATAGAGAAAATCTTATTAGAAAAGATATAAAAACTTGTTTAGATAACGAAAAAATATTATTATTAGACCCTAACTTTAGCGGTAGAACTCGACCCAGAACTACAAAATTATCTGTAGTGAAGGAAACCTTTGATAAGGGTTACAAAGACTGCGAAAAGATAATGGATTTTATTAATGAGAGCTAGGGAAGATCCTACGGCAATAAAAGATCTGCCTATAAAGAACGAAGATAAATTAAAAATGGTCATAACATATGGAACGTCTTAAATTTACAAATATAGCAGTATTTATAATTTTCTTTGGTGTCGCTTTATTCGAAGCTCTGCGCGGACATAATTGGTTGGAAGCACTGATTTTTCTAATTCTGGGCGTGATATCGCTCTGGGTAGATGTTAGTGAAAAATAAATCATGAATTTATTGCTCATTGTCTTCTGGATCATCGGCATCACTAGCTTCACTTTATTGGGTAGTTGGTATGCTAGGAAATACAATAAGCCAGATTTGTTGATCGGTCTTTATGTCACCTTTGTTTTAGTGGCACAGATTTTGGCGGCTAAAATATCGGTATTTGATTTGGGATTTAGGACATTCTACGGGCCGAGCGGTGTGCTAGTGTTTTCCATCACATATTTACTGACCGATATTGTAAATGAAAAGTTTGGCCAAAAAGAAACTCAAAAGATGATATTGATTGCCTTTGTCTCACAAGTAGCCATGGTCTTTTTCTTTTGGTTGGGCACGCAATTTCAGCCGGCGCCATTTTGGACAATGCAGACGGCCTGGGAAAATATATTTAATCTGGTGCCAAGAATTACCCTTGCCAGCTGGATCGCCTTCTTGATATCAGAAAATTTTGATGCATTTGTCTATTCGTGGTTCAAGAAGCTGACCCACGACAAGCATCTCTGGATGCGAAATGTTTTCAGCTCTATCCCATCTCTATTACTAGACAGTCTGATTTTTATCCCTATTGCTTTCTTGGGAGTCGCACCCTTGATGTCTTTGATGGTGGGTCAAACCGTGGTTAAATGGCTGGTTGGATTAATTAATATTCCGTTTATGTATTTAAATAAATATATTTTAAAAGAAAATGAATAAGAAAGGTATTGCATGGTTAGTTATCGGACAAAGAGTTTAATAAAGCAAAAATCACCTCAATATTAGAGGCGATTGTGCAGAGGTTCAAGACTATCTAAATGGGTTTAGCGATTATATAACAATTTAAGCTTCTCGAGGCCTCGATGCGCTTGAACGGCAATAGTATTTTTTGATTGACCAGTTATCAGGGACATTTCTTTAAGTGATAAATCCTGCACGTAGCGCATGCGCATAATCTTTTGAAATTTTTCGGGTAGACGCTGAATTAGAAGAAGTGCTTCTTTTCCATCTAGTATGTCAAAAAGCTTATCAGAGCTCTTATCGCTTGGCTCAAAGCCTTTTTCAAGAAGGAGGTCCAGTGAAACCGTTTTGTGTTTTCTGTATTCATCCACGATTAGATTATTAAGCACGTGATAAAGAAAAGCTTTCATCATATCAATCTTGCCACCCTTAACAAGATAACTCCATGTTTTGACGAATGTGTCTTGAACTAAATCTTCTCCAGTTGCGTGAGAGCGTACTTTAAAGAAGGCATATGAATTAAGCTTCTTGCTATAGTCCCCATGGGCCGTAGTCAATATTGTCTGTTGTTCTGACTCTTGTTTGGGTGTCATCATTGTATGGTTATGCCGGACGTTGCAACGTCCCATTACATTATCATTACATTAATACTGTAATAATATAGGAATTCCCCTTATTCCATGCTAATTAGAGGAGTCGAGCGTGTCTTTGTCTTATTACATTGATATTACAAGAATATCGAATCAAGTAGTAACTGTCTGGGCTGTAAGCATGGCACATTAGTAGCTTAATGGCAAACTGCAATGATTAGACCCTCCCATCGGCTGTATTAGTATGAACTCTCGTAATACTCCCACGACTGGACAACAACGTCCTAAGTTAGACTATGATATAGCCGAATATTTTACTAATTGGTCTCAGAAGTCGCCGATCTCGGTATTACGCAATTCGTTAGTGACGTTTGTGGCCGTAGTAGTCTTAGCCGGGGGCATATTTTTCTGGGCATCAGAATTTCGTCTAATTTTTATTGGAGATGACTATACCCAAAATAATTCCGAGATAGCCAAGTCGGGGCTAGAAACTATGAAGCGAATGGTAGGCAATCAACAAGTTTGGTCAGAAAGTATCCAGGATGAGTATAATAAGATATTCGTAAATAATTCCACAAAAACACAGGCAAGCGGATATATTTACAATGATAATTTTACCGGGTTAGACGAATCGACTGATCAAGCATCGGCAAAACAGTAATTGAAATAATTTAATATCTCGTACGGCATTATTAACATGGAAACAACTAAAAATAGCATGGGCAAGATATCAAAACCTATCGGCACGGACTTTTTCGAACGCTTGTGGGAGGAAAGTTGGATATATATAAAGACCGTAGTGGATGTTGTACGAGAGCCAATCTTAATTCTTGATAAGGATTTACGTGTCATGGCAGCCAACGAACCTTTCTATCGAACGTTTCAGGTTGAATTAAAAGATACTGAGGGCAAAATTGTGTATGAATTGGGTAATCGCCAATGGGATATTCCCGCCCTACGCAAGCTTCTAGAAGATATTCTGCCCAAGAATACATTTTTCAAGGGCTTTGAAGTTACCCATGATTTTCCTCTTATTGGAAGCAAGGTCATGATTTTAAATGCCCGCCAGATCCATTTTAAAGAAGAAACTGTCCCGGGATTATTCCCACCAATTATCCTTCTTGCCATTGAAGATGTTACCGATATGATGGCCGTTGCTGAAACACTTGCCGGCCATGTAAAACAATTTGAAACCAAGCTTACCGAAAGAACACAGAAGTTGGAGACCCATATTGGTAGACTGGAAGCGGAGATTAATAATCTTAAGAAATCGTAGTAGGCTAAAATATATAAAATAATTATAATTTTTCTGTCTTTGATGGGCCACTTCTCTTAATGGCCCATCGGGCAAATTTATTAAATATATAAATGGGAATAATTTTATGGATTATATTCGGTGCGTTAGTTGGCTGGATAGCTTCACTTATCATGAAGACTGATGCTGAACAGGGAGCCTTGCTTAATATTGTTGTTGGTATTATCGGTTCGGTGATGGGAGGTTGGTTAATGGGCGTGATGGGAAAGAGTGGTGTGGGTGGATTTACGCTATACAGTTTTCTCGTTGCATTACTTGGAGCATGTGCGTTTATTGCTATCGTAAAGGCTTTAAGGCGCTAAAATCGCCAATAATTGCAGATGGTGATCATGTCCAAGGGCCTGAGTATATTGTAATAAATTGTCCGATAGATCGGCATCTATGGTGACATACATATGAAAATACTCAATAAAATTTTAGTAACCTTATCGATTGTCGTCTTTGTATTTGGAACATCTGGTGTAGTTTCAGCCGCAATTGCGGTAAATTTGGGAACAGCCGGTAATTTTGCGGTTCTTGGAAGTTCCACAATTACCAACGTTGGCTCTACTGTTGTTAATGGAGATCTGGGTTTAAGCCCTGGAACCTCAGTTACGGGATTTCCACCAGGCGTTATTAATGGCACACAACATTTGACTGATCCAGTAGCAGCTTTAGCTCAGGCAGACTTGGTTACAGCTTATAATGCAGCTAGTGCTCAAACGGGTGCTACGACAGTATTGGGTGATCTTGGGGGCCTAACTTTAATACCAGGTGTTTATAATTCTGCATCGTCACTTGCTATTACTGGTACGCTTACACTAGACGGACAAGGCAATCCAGACGCAATTTTCGTTTTTCAAATCGGATCATCTTTGACCACAGCATCAACAAGTAGGGTGAACCTAATCAATGGTGCTCAGGCGTGTAATGTTTTTTGGCAGGTTGGCTCGTCTGCTACGCTCGGTACGAATTCTAATTTTGTTGGAAGTATCTTAGCCTTTACATCAATTACTGCGACTACGGGCTCCTCAATCAATGGTCGAGTGCTTGCACGTAATGGCGCGGTGACCTTAGATACTAGTCCCGTTACGAGACCGGTCTGCATTATTGCAACACCGACACCTACCCCAACACCCGCACCGACATTTACTCCTACCCCAACTCCTACCCCAACTCCTACGCCTACTCCAACTCCGACTCCAACGCCATCTTTTACTCCCGTTCCTGGATTACCAAATACTGGCATTGGTCCTAATGGGGGAAATATTCCATGGAATGCTGTAATGATGGCCAGTGTCTTAATGATAATTTCAATATCGCTCCTAATAGCTCGTAGGAGATATATGCTTTAGTCTAGTCGCATTGTATGGTCAATAATAATTAACACTAATATTATGCTTTTAACTATAGGATTTATACTCATAGCTTTATGGCTCATTGGGTTTATTGTTTTCCCAGTATTGGGATGGTTTATCCATCTCCTTCTTATCGTGGCCATTGTTGTAGTTCTCGTGCGATTTATTCGCGGTAAATAGATTTCTTCAAGATCTATGAAATCGAAAGATTTACTTAGGAAGGGATTATTAGCCATTTCTCTTACGGCATATCTTATTGCCCTGGTTCTTATTTTTTATTTTATTCCAAAAAGCTTAGCTAGAGCTGACCTGGAACTAATTATAAAAAACGCTATTGTTTACGTAAAACAGGGGCAGGTTAACTATGGACTACCAGTACGTCTGAGAATGCCCAGTATTGATACTGATGCGATTGTTGAGCATTTGGGTATTACTCCCGACGGGATTATGGATACGCCAAAAAATATTGATAATGTAGCTTGGTTTAATCTTGGCCCTAGACCCGGAGAGATAGGTAGTGCCGTGATCGCCGGACATTATGGATGGAAAAACGGAAAGGCATCCATTTTTATTAATTTATATAAATTAAAGAAAGGTGATAAATTATATGTTGAAGACGATAAGGGAGTGGCCATTTCTTTTATAGTGCGAGAGACTAGGAAATATGACCAAAAAGCTGATGCTTCGGGTGTGTTTAGCTCTAGTGATGGACGCTCACGCCTTAATCTCATTACTTGTGAGGGAGACTGGGATAAAGTTTCTAAAAGCTATCCAGAGCGCTTGGTAGTATTTACCGAAAAAGAATAGCCCTTTTTTATTTCTGGCAAGGTGATATTTTATAAGTAGTACTTTGAGAGGCTGGAAATGAAATACGCAATTCGACTTATTCTGGCTATTTGTCTAATCTTTGCTATTTTTCAAATAGCGTCCGGGCAGGTACTAATTGATTCATATGGCCAGTATGTTAATGGAGATAAATCCGTAGAAAGAATAGTTACGTCTGGGAATAGAGGCTATGTTTTCGTTGAAGATAGTGCTTCTGGTCAGAAATATGAATGGTTTTTTCCCGAAGGTCCCAATGAGCAAAAAAACGGTTCTGTACCATGGGCGATAAATACATGGGTTGCATTTCAAATACGTGAGATTAGATTGGGCCAAGTTAATGCGTGCTTTCATTATTTTGTGATTGAGGGTGATAGAATAATTGAATTTAACTGTGGCAGAAAAAGCTCCGCGAAGCCTGACAGAAAAGACCAGAAGAGCGCGCGAATTAATGATCTGCCCGATCAAATTAAGAAAGAATTATCGGAATTTCGCTCTCGAGCTAAGTCAGTTTGGCCAAAAGTGTTATTTCCGGAGTAACCAATATATGAGCCATGGGGCTCATTTTTTAATCGTGAATATGATTTGCAAATAGTGTAGGTCTGTGGTATAATATAAGATATAGGTTTTGTTCGGAAAGCCCCTTGAAACAATCAGATTTGATCGTCGAAAGGCGATTAGGGAGAAGAAGATGAACGAAAGACTTCGTCCGTGGTTTTACGCGGCATGCTCAATTGTCTGGATTGTCGTAGGATTCGCTCCGTCGGCGTACCAGATGAATGCCGAGCAGGGAAGGCTCGATGATGCCTTCTACGCCACGATCAAGGCTCTATCACCAGAGGAGCTCGTGGCGGAAGGTGTTGTGGTTAGTACAAATATGCTCGATGCCAAAACGTGGCAAGAGTACGGTCTGGCTCTGCGAGGGATTGAAGAGTATAAGATCAGGGTCAATAAGATCTCGCGAGAAACCAATCGTTGGAAAGCTGACAGTAAGACCCTGGATCCGCTATTTATAGCAGAGGTGAGGCTATCTTCGATTCAAGCGGTCGTCCAGATGAAGAGGAGTGAGCTCGTAGAGAGCATTGGGACCGAGACTATTCCTGAGGATGGCTTTAAGATCGTTGATACTCGCAAGATAGCTCCGTGGGCGATTCTCTGGCCGGCAGTCTGGACGTCGTGGATCTTTGCGTCTCTGGTCCTACTAGTCAGGCTGGAGGCGTGTGGATTTAAGATCTGGCTTGAGATGCTGACGTTCTGGCGGTTTATTCTTTTCGCTCTTGCGGTGATGGTATGGCCCATCGGGCTGTTCAAATACCCGACAGGCGATCCGAGCCGGCAGGTCATTCGGGGGTTGCGGTTCGCTGCCTTTGCGTTGACAGCGGGGTTGAGTATGGCGCCAGCAATGGCCTTCGCGCAGGCGAAGAAAGACGACGGTGGTGGCAAGAGGAGGTCTTCGCCATACACCCTAAGCTTTGATGTGAGGAACACGGAGGTCGTGGGTCCGGAGCCCAATCCTGAGGTGTTGTTCAAAGGTACGCTGACCAGTCCAACTGGCTGGGTTGCTCAGACTACGGATGTTCATCGTCATAACGGTTTCTGGGCAACGACCAA